>Ga0105048_10001565_pt1 | contig 36978 bp, 34 predicted proteins | sample MAT05_FD_78382 | JGI IMG/M metagenome (GOLD analysis project Ga0105048, IMG submission 78382) | Freshwater microbial communities from Lake Fryxell liftoff mats and glacier meltwater in Antarctica - MAT-05 | ecosystem: Environmental > Aquatic > Freshwater > Ice > Liftoff microbial mat | place... | reverse complement strand
TTAAATCCAGCAGCTATTTAACCACTAATGAGCGCTAAGTGACGCTACTGGCTGAAATTGTGGTAGTTTTACTCACCTCATCCATCTTCAACGCGCAGGTAAACTGACGTATTTTCTAAAAAAATTAATGAGCGGAAATGAGCGAAGATTAGCCATTTCAACTGCGGTACTTCGATTCAGCCGGGCCGTGCAAGTCATGCCCCTCAACCGGGAAAATCTGCTGCAAGAGCGAGTAGAGTTCATAGGAGCGCACCGGCTTACTCAGGTAATGATCCATGCCCGCCTGCAAGCACCGGTCGCGGTCGCCTTTCATCGCGTGTGCCGTAAGGGCCACAATGCAGATGTGCCCGCCCTTAGCCTTTTCTAGCTGGCGGATGCAAACGGTCGCCTCGCATCCATCCATCTGCGGCATGTCCAGATCCATCAAAATCAGATCGTAGTGCTTATCCTTATACCAAGCCACCGCCTGCGCGCCATCGACCGCGCACTCCACGCTGTGCCCGGCGCGCTCCAGCATTTTGCGCGCGACCACTTGGTTCATGACATTGTCCTCGGCCAGAAGTACGCGGATCCGCTTCATTTTCGGTGGCATTCCCTCGTGGGCGCCAGCGTCGTGCGAGGCTGATGGTGTTTTGTGCAACAGCTTCAGCAAGCGTTCGTGCAACCGCGGTCGCAGCACCGGCTTTTTCAAGTAGAGCTGCACCCCCACCTCGCGGCAGCGGCGCGCATCCTCATGCGGATCACCCGAGGAAAGCATCACCACCGGCACATCGAGATAGGCCGGCAACATCCTGAGCGCGCGAATGGTTTCAAAGCCGTCCATCTGCGGCATCTGCACATCAGAAATGATGAGATCAAACGGAGACTCGCCGCGCGCTTGCCGGTTAGTCACGGCCAGCACCGCTGCCGAACCACCATACACCGCCGTGGGCCGCATCTTCCAGTGCCGGGACATCTCCTCCAGGATCAGCCGGTTCACCAGATTATCGTCGATGATCAAAACCGAGAGTTCTTCCAGTCCAGAGCTGGTTGGCACGCCGTTCGCGGGCGGTTCGGGCCGGCAGGCCAGCATGGCCGTGAAATAGCAGCAACTGCCGCGGCCCGCCTCGCTCTCCATCCAAATGCGGCCGCCCATCAACTCCACCAGCTTGCGGCAAAGCGTGAGTCCCACACCATTGCCACCGAACCAATGCCCTGACACACCGTCCTCACCGCTAGAGCCAAAAAAGGTCTGTTTCTGTCCGGACGCTTGCCCGGCGCCCGTGTCGGCAATGGCAAAATTCAGTTCGCACCTATCTTTTTCGCGCACGACCACTGAGACGCGGAGCACCACCTCGCCGCTCTCCGTGAATTTGATCGCATTTCCCAGCAGGTTCAAAAGCACCTGCCGCAGCCGCGCCGCATCGCCCGTCACCAGCGCCGGCACCGCGGGATCAATGTCGCAGACCAATTCCAGATTTTTAAGCACCGCCTTCACCGCCATCGTCTCAACCGCGCCTTCCACGCAGTCGTGCAGGTCGAAGTCCTCCGGCTCGAGGATCAACAGCCCCGACTCGATCCGTGCGTAGTCGAGCACGTCGTTCATCACCGACATCACCGCCTCACCCGAGGCCTGCGTGGTTTTCAAATAGGAGCGTTGCTCGGGATCCGAGGCGAGATTGAGCGCCAGTTCATTCATGCCCAGCACGCCATTCATGGGTGTGCGAATGCCGTGGCTGATATTGGCAACAAATTCACTCTGCGCCCGGCTGGCGGCAGCGGCCTCCGTCTTTGCCTTTTTCAAATCACGAGTGCGCTCCTCCACGAGCAAGCGCAGCCGTCTCTCACTCGCCCGCAACCGCGACGTCCAGACAAGCCCGACCGCCACCAGTGACAGTAGAAGCGAACCTCCTGACACCAGCCAAAACCACGGTGTCTGATAGAAGCGCGGCACCAGCGTCACGACGCAAATCGCGGGCTCACGGCTCCAGACGCCTTCGCTGTTGCACGCTTTCACCTGAAAACGATAGGCACCGGACTTCACTCCATGATACACGGCCTTACGCTGCCCGCGTGAGTCGACCCAGTCGCTATCCACACCCTCCAGCCGATACCGAAACTGTACTTTGCTGGAATTAACGAAACTCGGTGCGGTAAAAACAAAGGCCAGCCCGCCCTGCCCCACCGACTCGCTCTTCACCTGACTAGGCGGATATTCAACGCCCTCCACCCACACACGTTGGATGATCGGAACCGGCGACACTTCGTTCGGGCGGATGCGCGCAGGATCGATCTCCGCCACGCCCTTGTTCGTGCCCACCCACAGCACACCGCTCGCGAGTTTGGCCACATTGGACGAGGCAATGCACGAAGCGCGGCCACAGAAACCGTCCGTTTCATCATACAGCGCAAACGCCGGCGATGCCTTCGCACCAGAGGACACGCGTTCGATTTCCTCGGCAGAAATACGCGCCACGCCATTAGTGAAACCCACCCAAAGCTCACCGTTCAACTCAACACCACCAAACGTGCGCGGCCCCACCGAAGCCGAGAGATGAAATCGCTCCGTCCATCCGGCTCGGATGCGCTGCAGCTCGCCCCCGTCGCGAATCACCCAAGTGCCGCCGTTCGTGGCAAAGATAATATCCCGTGCCGTAGCATCCGGTGTTCCCTCCGGCAGCGGAAAATGCGTCCAGCGGCCGTCCCGCAGGCACGCGGCCCCGCCATCACCGGCGAGCCAGAGCTCGCCAGTCGGAGCCAACCGCAACACGCGGACTTTGGCCACCCCGTCGACGGGCACGTGTTGAAACTTATCGCCCTCCCAGCGCATCAACCCCGCGGTCTCGCTCACCACCCAAACGCCCCTTTGCGCGTCTATCGCCACAGCTAGCACGCGGGCGTCGATGCCCTGCGCCTCGCGGAAATGTGTGACACCGTCCTTCTCTAAACGGCTGAGCCCAGCCCCCGCGTAGCCCAACCACACGCCACCGGTCGAACTTTCTGAAAGGCACAATACCGAATCCTCCAGCAACCCATCCGCCGCACGGTAAATCCTAGGTTGGCCTCCGCTGCAATGAACGAGCCCGCCGCCCAGTGTGCCAATCCATTGGGAACCATCCGATGCCGCCAGCAACGAAGCGACGGCTTTGACCGGCAAATCTAGCTGCTTGGTGAGATTGACCGCCTTTACATCGTGTAGCCGAAACAGCCCGTTATCCACGCCGCCCCACAGTCCGCCTTCAGGGTCTTCCATGAGGCACAGGACTGAATTTGCGGGGTCCCCATCCGAGTCCGGCAGCACTTGCACACGTCCGTCTGCCAGGCGAAGCAGACCGCGCGCCGTGCCGATCCAGAGACTACCGTCATGATCCAGTTTTAGAAAATTGATTGTCTCCGTGCCCAGCCCTTCTTGCTGGGGCACGGACTGCCAGCGTCCGTCTTGAAAATACTTAAGCCCTTGCGTCGTGCCGATCCAAAGTCCGCCCTTCGGCGCGGCTTCCAGCGCGGTGATTTCCAGCGTTCCGATCGCCTCGGCCCCCGCCACCTTCGTCACCCTGTCGCCACTGATCTGATACAAATGTTTACCTCCCGCGTACAATCCTCCGCCGGGCTCCCGACAGAACACATTCACGCGGCCGGGGGGTTCAGCTTCAGCAAACACGAGCGGCGTGGCACGGCCGTTTTTATACCGAACCAAGCCTGCTGCACCAGCCAGGTAAACACTGCCATCGCTGTCGCCAAATATAGCGGCGATGCGCTCCGCGTCCCGTCCACCGCCCTGGACCGGGCGAGACCACGCAGCACCGTCGAAGCAAGCCACCCCGCGCTGCGTACCCACCCACAACCGGCCAGACGCATCCTCTCCGAGCGCGAGAACGCCCGCCTCCCCCAACACCAGCTCATTCGTGGCTGAGTACGACGTAAATTTAACGCCGTCAAAACTGGCCAAGCCGCCCCGCGTGCCCACCCACACAGAGCCGTTGCGCGTCTGAAAGAGCGCTTGCACAGCACCGCCAGGAAGGCCGTCCTGGGTTTCGTTCCAACGCGCGTAGCCGTATTGTTCTGGCAACCGCTGCGAATCAAGGGCCGCAACACTTGCCGTAGCCAAAAACAGACCGGCAGACCACTGCCAGCATCGGTGCAAGACAAGCGTGGTACGGCGGTGCAAAAAAATCATATCGGCATGGAAACCAATTTTTTAACCTCGCCCGCCAGTTCGCCGGACGTCGCGCGCTGGCTGCGAGACTCGGGGGTGATTTCGCATGGCAATGTTCTACACCCCGCGGGCTCACCCGCCACATTAAACATGCGCATACGGGAAAATTCCACGCCCGCTGCACCAGCATCTCCTCAAGCCGCCAGCGCTTACTCGTCGAGCTCGACGTTCCAGTAAGCCAGTTCGAGGAAATCCTTCCAACGCTCGCGCTGATGCGCGCCGAGCACGAGGCTGATAACCGGACGCCACTTCGGGCGCACCGGCTTGCGGATGAGCCGCATGCCCGCCTCATGCGGCAGCCGGTTGGCCTTGCGCGAATTGCACTTCACACAAGAGCACACGATATTCTCCCACGTCGTCCGCCCGCCCGCGTGACGCGGAATGATGTGATCGAGATTGAGCTCCTCGCGATCGAAAACCTTCGAGCAGTACTGACACTGATCCTTGTCGCGCTCGAAGACGTTATTGCGCGTCAGCTTCAGTTCCTTGCAGGGCAGCTTGTCGAAAAACGACAGCAAGATCACCCGCGGCAACCGGATCGTGCGACTCGGCGTGTGCACCGTGTCAATCAGCGCCAGCGGCGGATTGCTCTGCGAGAAATCAATCCAGTCGAGCATCGAGAAGACGCGAAAGTCCTCCTCATGATGATGCACGACGTGAGCATGGCCCCGCGCAAGAAGCGCGAAAGCGCGTTTCGCTCCAATCACATTCACCGCCTGCCAGAGGCGGTTAAGGACGAGCACTGGCTGATCGAGAGCAGCATCCATGACGGAGACCGTGCGTAAAGTCGCACCCTCCTCCTGTCAAGCCGACGCCCCTCACCGTCATCAACTCGTCACATTCGCCAATCCAGAAATCCCCCAACCGTCGCCTCCACGCCAGCGCCGGTCCCGCCGCGCTTGATGTTTTCTTAACGCTCCACTGCCTCCGCTTGATTACCCAAGTCACGCGCGCCGTGGCATAGTCGGTCCATGCACACACAGGACCTTTTCGCTCTCGGCCTCACCCTCGGCTTCTTCGCCCTCGCCTTGCTCGCCTACCTCCTCGTCGCCGTGCTTCGCCCGGTAAATCTTTAACCGACCCACCCGCCACCGCCATGACTCAACCCAACGCCTGGTTCCAATTTGCGCTTTTCCTCGGCGCACTCCTGCTGCTCACCAAACCGCTCGGCCTCTACCTCGTGCAGGTGCTCGATCCGCGCGGCAAGACGAGGCTCGATCCCGTCGTCCGCCCGCTTGAGCGGCTCACTTACCGTCTCTGCGGCATCGATCCTGAAAAGGAACACAACTGGCTCGGCTACGGCTTTGCCCTGCTGGCCTTCAGCCTCGTCGGCCTGCTCTTCACCTACTTCATCCTGCGCTACCAGCATCTGCTGCCGCTCAACCCGCAGCACCTTCCCGGACTTTCGCCCTCGCTCGCCTTCAACACCGCCGCGAGCTTCACGAGCAACACCAACTGGCAGAGCTACGCCGGCGAGTCGACGATGTCGTACTTCTCGCAGCTGGTTTCGTTGACGATTCACAACTTCACGTCCGCCGCGGTCGGCAACGACATCATCCCCGCCGATGGCGACGTCGTCGAGGGCATCGCCTCCGTCGACGAATCCGCCATCACCGGCGAATCCGCGCCCGTCGTCCGCGAAAGCGGCGGCGACCGTTGCTCCGTCACGGGCGGCACCCGCGTGCTCAGCGACCGCATCGTCATCCGCATCACCTCCGAACCAGGCAATACCTTCATCGACCGCATGATTGCCATGGTCGAAGGTGCCTCGCCAAAAGACGCCCAACGAGATCGCGCTCACCCTCCTCCTCTCCGCACTCACGATCATCTTCCTCCTCGTCATCATTGCGCTAAAACCCTTCGGCCTCTACGCCAACGTCGCCTTCTCCCTCACCACGCTCATCGCGCTGCTCGTTTGCCTCATTCCGACCACCATCGGCGGCCTACTCAGCGACATCGACGTCCTCCTCCTCGACAAGACCGGCACCATAACCCTCGGCAACCGCCAGGCCAGCGACTATGTCATCGCGCCCGGCATCTCCCGCGAACGTCTCGCCGACGCCGCGCAACTCGCTTCCCTCGCCGACGAAACGCCCGAGGGCCGCAGTATCGTCGTGCTTGCCAAGGAGAAATTCAACCTCCGCGGCCGCGAGCTCAACCCCTCGCAGGCCATCTTCGTTCCTTTCACCGCGCAGACACGTATGAGCGGCGTCGATCTCACCGATCTTTCAGCCACCACCAAAAACGCCGCGCCGCGCCTTCGCTCCATCCACAAAGGTGCCGCGCCCAACATCAAAGCCTGGGTCGAGTCCCAGGACGGCGCTTATCCCGCCGCCGTCACCGAGGCCGTCGAATCCATTTCCCGCAGCGGCGGCACGCCCCTCGTCGTCGCCGATGGACGCGAAGTTCTCGGCGTCATTCACCTCAAGGACGTCGTCAAAGGCGGCATCAAGGAACGTTTCGCTCAGCTCCGCGCTATGGGCATCCGCACCAGCATGATCACCGGCGACAATCCCCTCACGGTCGCCGCCATCGCCGCCGAAGCCGGCGTCGACGATTTCCTCGCCCAGGCCACGCCCGAGATGAAACTTGCCCGCATCCGCGACGAACAAGCTAAAGGCCACCTCGTCGCCATGACCGGCGACGGCACCAACGACGCCCCCGTCCTCGCCCAAGCCGATGTCAGCGTCGCCATGAACACCGGCACGCAGGCCGCCAAAGAAGCCGGCAACATGGTCGATCTCGACCGCAACCCGACCAAGCTTCTCGATATAGTCGAAATCGGCAAACAAATGCTCATCACCCGCGGCGCGCTCACCACCTTCAGCATCGCCAACGACATCGCGAAATACTTCGCCATCATCCCGGCGATGCTCGTCGGCGCGTTCCCCTCGATTGCCATCCTCAGTGCCGTCATCTTCAACGCCCTCGTCATCATCGCCCGTATTCCGCTCGCCTTGCGCGACGTCGCCTACCGCCCGATCGGAGCCGCCGCCATGCTCCGCCGCAACCTCCTCGTCTACGGCCTCGGCGGCATCCTCGTGCCCTTCGTCGGCATCAAACTCATCGACCGCCTCCTCACCGCCGCCCACCTCGTCTAATTTTGATCTTCGCCACAGAGACCACAGAGCACCGACACAGAGTGCACAGAGCCAATCCTCCGATCCCTTTTTCATTCAGAAATCCGTCCTCCGTGACCTCTGTGCCGCCTCTCGTGCCCTCTGTGTAACCTTCCGACATCCGACGTCCGACCTCCTTCACCTCCCATGAAAACCTTCCTCCTCAATCTCCGCACTTCCATCGTCCTCACGCTTGTCTTCGCCTTTCTGCTCTGCGGACTCTACCCGCTCGCCGTCTGGGCCGGAGCCAAAACCTTCTTCCACGCCCAAGCCGACGGCTCGCTCCTGACCGACGCCACCGGCACCGTGCGCGGCTCGTCACTCCTCGGCCAGAATTTCTCCCCTGACCGCTACTTCGCCTCTCGTCCCTCCGCCGCCGGCACAGGCACAGGCTACGACGCCACTTCCTCCAGCGGCACCAACCTCGGACCCTCCAGCCAGAAACTCGCCGACTCCATCAAAACCGAAGTCATCGCCTATCGCCAAACCAACGGCCTCGCCCCCAACACCCCCGTCCCCGCCGACGCCGTCACGTCGTCAGCCAGCGGACTCGACCCGCACATCACCCCAGCCAACGCCCACCTCCAAGCCGCCCGCATAGCCCGCGCCCGCAACCTTCCCCTTGAAATAGTCACCACCCTCATCACCGCTCACACCGCCGAACGCGACTGGCACCTCTTCGGCGAGCCCGCCGTCAACGTTCTCCGCCTCAACCCCTCCCACTCCGTAAATTACTCCCACTCCATGCCCGCGCCGTCCTCTCATTGTCGCTCTGTTTCCGTGGATTTTATCTGTGGCCATCGGTGTTCATCTGTGGCCGAAAATTCCGTGTAGCACACCCTGTCGTCCTAGGCCTGACCAACGCCCCGATCCTGACGCCTTGCTCGCCGCGCTCCACCGCGACGAAGCCCGCGCCCGCCGCGGACGCCTAAAAATCTTTTTTGGCATGTGCCCCGGCGTGGGCAAAACTTACGCCATGCTCCGCGCCGCCCAGCAGGAACTACTCGACGGCCCCCCCCTCCTCGTCGGCCTCGTCGAAACCCATGGCCGCAAAGAAACCGAAGCCCTGCTCGCGCTCAAGCCGCGCCTCGTCCTCGTCGACGAATTCGCCCACACCAACGCCCCCGGCTCACGCCACCCGAAACGCCACCAGGATGTCGTCGAGCTCCTCGACGCCGGTATCGACGTTTTCACTACACTCAACGTCCAGCACGTCGAGAGCCGCGCCGACGCCGTCCGCCAGATCACCGGCGCGCCCGTGCACGAAACCGTCCCCGACTCCGTCGTCGAGCTCGCCGACTAGATCGAGCTCATCGATCTCACCCCCGAAGCGCTGCGCGAACGACTCAACGAGGGCAAAGTCTATCTCGCCGAACGTGCCGCCATCGCCTCCGAAAACTTCTTCAAAAATACCCACCTCACCGCCCTCTGCGAACTCGCCCTGCGCTTCGTCGCCGAACGCTTCGACCGCAGCTTGCGCGAACTCCGCGCCCCCAGCCTCCCCCAAACCGTCTGGCGCTCCGGCGAACGCCTGCTCGTCGCCGTCGGTCCCCGTCCTCGCGCGAACTCGTACGCTGGACCCGCCCCATGGCCGCCGCGCAAGGCGCCGCCTGGGTCGCCGTCAGCGTCGAATCCTCCCGCACCCTCGCGCCCGAGGCCCGCCGCCGCCTCGAACAAAATCTCGCCCTCGCCCGCGAGCTCGGGGCCGAGGTCGTCGTCACACACGACGACAATGTCGCCAAGGCCCTCGTCCGGATCGCCCTCCAGCACAACGCCACGCAAATCGTCATCGGCAAATCCCGCACGCCCCGCCTGCTCGACTGGCTGCGCGGCGGCAGCCTCGTCAACCGCCTGCTCCGCCGCTGCGGCACGATCGACCTCTACGTTGTGCCGGCCGAACGCGCCGCGGAGCAAACCAGTCTCCACCTGGAATGGCTGCCGCCCGAAGACTCGCCCGCACGCGAATACCTCGACGTCCTCCTCGCCCTCGCCACGCTCACGCTCGCCAGCTGGTTTCTCGCGCCACACACCGGTTATCTTTTCATCGGCTTGCTTTACTTGCTCGCCGTAGTCGCCCTCGGCCTCCGCGTCGGCCGACTCCCTGTCTTCGTCGCCGGCGTGGCCAGCGCGCTTACCTGGAATTTCGTTTTCATCCCGCCCGTCTTTACCTTCGCCATCGCGAAATTCGAAGACGGCATGATGTTCGCCACCTACTTCGCCGTCGCCCTCATCACCGGCCACCGACACGCCGATTTTTCTCACCGCCGGCGTGGATCTGGCCCGCGCGCGCGTCTTCCTCACCGTCGCCGATCGCGGTCCCGGCCTGCCGCCCGCGATGCGCGACAGCCTCTTCAAAAAATTCCAACGCGGCGACGCCGCGCGCGCTGGTGGATTGGGACTCGGCCTTTCGATCATCCGCGGCTTCGTTGTCGCCCAAGGCGGCGAAATCGTCGCTGGAGAAAACCCCGGAGGCGGTGCCGTCTTTACCATTTACCTGCCCTACACTCCGCATGGTAAAGTGCCCGAAGAATGACCCCCGTCGCCGCCAAACCCGATCTCCTCATCATCCGACGACGAGGTGCAAATCCGCCGCCTACTGCGCCTCACGCTCGAGGCCGGCGGCTACCGGGTGCGCGAAGCTGAAAACGGCACGCTCGGCCTCAACGAAGCCGCCGTGCAACGCCCCGACGCCGTCATCCTTGACCTCAGCCTGCCCGATCTGAGTGGCATCGAAGTCCTGCGCCGCCTACGCGAATGGAGCCAGATTCCCTTGCTCATCCTCTCGGTACGCGGCAGCGAAGCCGATAAAATCGCCGCGCTCGACGCCGGAGCCGACGACTACCTGACCAAACCCTTTGGCGGTGGCGAGTTGCTCGCTCGCATCCGCGTCCTGCTCCGCCGCACGCAACCCGCCGCCGAGCTCAGCGTGATCCGCTTCGGCGAGATCGAAGTCCATTTCTCCAAACGCACCGTCACCCGCACTGGCGACGACCTGCACCTGACGGTCAAGGAATACGCCCTGCTCCGGCTGCTGCTCCAGCACCGCGGAAAAGTATTCACCCACCGCCAACTGCTCCGCGAAGTCTGGGGACCGAACCACGAAAAAGACACTCACTACCTGCGCGTCCACATGGCCAACCTGCGCAAAAAGATCAAATCGGTGGCCGACCAGCCCGCGTTTCTCAAAACCGAGTCCGGCATCGGCTACCGCTTCACCGCCGAGTAGCGTCGGCACCTAAGCGACGTCAGCGCACCTGCAGCGTGTCGCCTTCGTAGGCGAGGCCGAGTGAGGGAATCACGACCGCCTTGCGCGTGCCTTCCTTCTTCACCTTGCCTGCGAGCCACGCGTCGTAGCCGGTCGCTTTGGCGGCGGCGAGCACGGCGTCAGCATTCTCCAGCGCGACGTACGCGGCGAAACCAATGCCTTGATTGAAGGTCGCGTACATCTCGCGCTTCGAGATCGGCCCGGCCTTTTCCAGAAATTGAAACAACGCCGGTTCCTGCCGCGTATTGGTGATCTCGTATACAAAAGGTTCCTCCAAGCGCATGAGCTTACGCCAGCCGTGGCCGGTCACGTGGGCGACGTAGTTCAGCTTCAGCCCGCGGCGCTGACACTCCGCGACAAACGCGACGTAGATCACCGAGGGCGCGAGCAACGCCTCGCCATAGGTGCGACCGTCACCAATCGGCGTCTGGTAGCCTTGAGGGAGTTGATCAGCAATTTTGCGGCAGAGTGTGAGGCCGTTGGTCTGCACGCCGGAGGAGGCGAGGAAAATGATCGCATCGCCGTCGCGCACATCGCCGGTGATGCGCAGATTTTTCGGCGAAATCTTTCCGATAGCCGAGCCGGCCAGCACGATCGTATCGGGATTCACGATACCGCGCAGGGTCGGCGTCTCGCCGCCGCCCCAGACGGCGCCCGCCTGGCGGCAGCCTTCGGCAAAACCATCAACCAGAGCCTGCATCCGCGTCGCATCGGAGAACCAACCCGAATCGCCCACCGCCGCGTGCATCGCGACCGAGATCGGCAGCGCGCCGCAGGTGGCGAGGTCGTTGACGATCGTGGCCACGGTATCAATGGAGATTTCGCGGTAAAAACATTTACCCGTCTGCGCATAGACGACGTCAGCCACGAGATTCTTAGTGCCCAGACCTTCCTCGACATGCGCGAGGTAGTGGTCGGCCGCCTCGATCAAATAGGCGCTTTCGCCGCGGGTCGTGGCGGGTTCGCTGTAACCGTGATCGGCGAGCAGCCCGGCGGTGGTGCGGGCCGCGCGTTGGCAGGCGCGCTTGAACGCGTCGAGTTGGTCGTAGCGGACACCGGAGGATTCGTAGGAGAGACCCATGTGAAAATTAGAAAGGAAAGAATGCGGCGGCTTCAACGATTCCCCTCAGGGAAACCGATTTTAGGTTTTGGAGCGCGGCCAGATCGGCGTCGAGCACGACCTTCTGCTTTCGCAAGGCGTGGATCGTCGGCAAGACCGGCTCTGTTTTCTTTTCGGCCATGCGTTCGGCTCAGTAGCTGCGGCCTTCGCTTTTTTCGAAGTAGTTCAGATACGCCTGATTCACGACGCGATAGCCGCCCGGCGTGGGATAGTTGCCGGTGAAGTACCAGTCGCCAGAATGGTTCGGCACGGCGATGTGGAGGTTTTCGACGGTTTGGAAGAGAATCTCCATCTCTCCCTCCCACTCGATGTTCTTAGGGCGAACTAACTCGACGATCTTCGCGGAAATCTCCTCCGGCGTGAACGGCGCGTAGATTTTCTGCACGTGGTTCACCAAGACGTCACCTGCGGGCTTGGCCACTTCCGTGCGACACAGGTCATAAACTTCTTCAAGTACGTCGACCCTGCCGTTCTGCTTGAGAAGCGAAACCGCAGCCTCGAAGGCGATGAATTTGCCCAGCTCCGACATGTCGATGCCGTAGCAATCGGGATAACGAATCTGCGGCGCGGTGGAGGCGATGACGATCTTGCGCGGATTCAGACGCGCAAGAATCCGCAGGATCGAGCGGCGCAGCGTGGTGCCACGCACAATGGAATCATCCACGCACACCAGCGAATCCTCGCCGGCGATGACCGAACCATAGGTAATGTCATAAACGTGGCTCGCGAGCTGGTTGCGCATCGTCTCCTGCCCGATGAAGGTACGAATTTTGATGTCCTTGCTCACCACTTTTTCGGCGCGAGGCCAATTGCGCAGGATCAGGTCGTCGATCAGCTGTTCGCTCAGACAACCTTGCTTCGAGGCTTCCATGATCGAGGCCTTGACCTCGTCGCGACGGCGGATGCGAAGCTCCTCCATCAATCCGTAATATGCGACCTCGCTGGTGTTCGGCACGAAACTGAACACGGCTTTGCCGAAATCGCCGCCGACGGCCTTGATGATCTGGTCAACCATGCGGCCGCCGAGGGCTTTACGTTCACGATAAATATCGAGGTCGTTGCCGCGCGAAAAATAAATCCGTTCAAACGAACACGAGGTGCGGGGCAGTGGTTCGGTGAAGCGCGTGCTGGTCACAACACCGCGTTTTTTAACCACCATCACATGGCCGGGCTCGACCTCTTTCACTTGGTCGAGGGCAAGATCAAACACCGTCATAAGCGGCGCGCGCTCGGAGGCGAAGGCGATGACCTCGTCGTTTTGAAAATAATGGCAGGGCCGGATGCCCGACGGGTCGCGAGCGACAAAAGCGTCGCCGTTGCCCACCATGCCGACCAAGGCGTAACCGCCATCCCACTTCTTCGACGAGCGGGTGATCACGCGGGCGAGATCAAGCTCCTCGTTGATGCGGCGCGTGATTTCACCGCCGCTGATGTTGAGCTGGCGCAGGCCGCGGTAGAGGTCCTCATGTTCCTCGTCGAGGTAGAAGCCGATTTTCTCCAACAACGCCTGTGTATCCGTCGCGAAAACCGGATGCTGGCCCATCGCGATGAGGCTGGCGTTCAGCTCCGCCGTGTTGGTCATGTTGAAATTTCCGCAGAGCGCGAGGTTGCGCGTCGGCCAAGAACTGCGGCGGAAAAATGGATGACACGAGCTGATGTTGTAACCACCCGAAGTGCCGTAGCGCAGATGCCCCATCAAGAGCTCACCGCCAAAATCGAAATGATGTTTCACCGTATCGGCGAACTCCGGGTGAATCTCACCCGAGGCGATCTTGGCGTTGTAACCGGAGAGCAACGTGCGGAAAATCTTATCGAGGGGATTGGTTTTCACGCACCGCTCGCGGTACATATAAGGCTCACCAGGAGCCACATCGAGCTTCACACACGCCACGCCCGCGCCGTCCTGCCCGCGGTTGTGTTGCTTCTCCATCAAGAGGAAGAGCTTCGTGAATCCCCAAAGCGGCGAGCCATATTTTTCCTGATAATACGACAACGGCTTGAGCAAGCGAACAAATGCGATACCGCACTCGTGGGTGATCTTATCGGACATAGACGGATATAAAGGGCAACTCAGCGCCTGCGCAACTCCACGCATTGAGCGTGTTTATGTTGCGTGTGGCGAAGGCGTTAATTTTCACGGCAGTTAAAACCATGGGATGACGTCGTGAAACAGAATCCGGTCAAGGGTTTTCCCGGCGACACGACGCGGGCATTTTTTCACGCCTTATTCCGCGGGTGAAACTTCGCGTGCTGGTCGATCAAACGCTTATCCTCCACCGCGGTGTAAATCTGCGTGGTGGCGAGATTCGCATGGCCCAACATCTCCTGAATCGCACGCAAATCGGCCCCGCCGCTCAAGAGGTGCGTCGCGAAAGAATGCCGCAGCAGATGCGGTTTCACGGCTTTTTCGATGCCTGCTTTTTTTGCGTATTTTTTGACCAATACCCAAAGCGTTTTACGCGAGATCGCCGTGCCGCGTTCGCTGAGAAAAACTGCGCTGCCGGTTTTCTTTGGTTTTACAAAATGTCCGCGCGCCGCCGTGAGGTACGTCGTCAACGCCTCCAACGCCCGGCCACCCACCGGCACCACGCGCTCCTTCGAACCTTTGCCAAAAACACGCAAAAATCCGTCCTTCAGATCGACCTGTTGTAGGAGCAGTCCGCCAAGCTCCGACACGCGCAGCCCGCTCGAATAAAAAAGTTCCAAAATCGCTCGGTCGCGCAGCGAAAGCGCGTCGCCGCCCGACGGCGCCGCCAGCAGCCGCGCCACCTCGCCCTGAGTCAGCGTGCCCGGAATATGACGTGCCTGTTTCGGCCCCGAAAGTAGCGCCGTAAAATCGTCACTCCGCGTTTCCTCGCGCACGAGGTGATGCGCCAGACCACGCAGGGCCGTGAGTTTCCGCGCCAGGCTCGCCACCGTGTATTCGTCGCCATCCAGCGAACGTATCCATTCACCCACTTCCACGCCCGGGACGCTCCGCCAATCAGCCGCGCCACGTCGCACGAGAAATTTGGCGCATTGGTCTAGATCGGTCTGGTAACCACTCAATGTGTGGGGCGAAAGTCCACGCTCCAACCCGAGAAACGCAATGAAGCGATCAATGTCGGTCGCAAACGCGGGTGCGGCCGAACTGGCCTTGGGCTCAGGTACTTTGCCGAGGCGGGCCATGGGCGTGCATTGCTGCCCTTCCCCCGCCGGGCCGCGTCAGTAACGACGGCGCATGGGCGCACGCGTGAAGGCGCGCTCGTCTTTCATGCGGTAGGTGATGCGCGCCTTGTCCAAATCATAGGGACTCATCTCCATCTTCACGTTGTCGCCTGCGGCGATCTTGATGAAGTTTTTCCGGAGCTTACCCGAGATATGCGCAAGAACAGTGTGTCCGTTCGAGAGCTGTACTTTGAACATCGTGCCCGGAAGCACGGTGATAATTTTTCCCTCAACTTCGATCACTTTGCCGTCAGACATACAAAGTGTGGTTAAAAACGGCGGACTGTTTCATGCGGTAATAGTTGGCAATAATACCTCTTGTAAGACGCATCGCCCCCTCCTTAGTCAAGGTTTTCCTCGGATTTACTACGCCGCCTCCTTACTTTTTTCAACGTCATGCCTTTGTCTCTGTCGACACCATCGCCCGCCTGTCCCTTTGAAAAACGTTTCCCCTCGCAACTGGTCCGCGACGACACGTTCTTCATGAGCTTGGCCTATAACCAGGCCATAGATGCCTGGCGGCAGGACGAAGTTCCCATCGGTTGCGTGATCGAGCTCGGCGGCGAAGTCATCGCCAGCGCCCACAACACCGTCGAGGGCGCGCACGACCCGACCGCCCATGCCGAGATGCTCGCCATCACCCAAGCCGCCTCGCACCTCGGCGACTGGCGGCTCGATGGCGCGACGCTCTACGTGACCAAGGAGCCGTGCCCCATGTGCTCCGGCGCCACGCTCATGTCGCGCTTCAAACGCGTCTGCTACGCCGTGCCCGATCCGAAGATGGGCTGCCTCGGCGGCGCGACCAACCTCAACGACCTGCCGCGCGTCAACCACCACCTAGAAATCACCGCCGGCGGCGTGCTCGAAAGCGAATGCCTCGACCTGCTCCAGGCGTTTTTCCGCCTCAAACGCGCGCAAGAAACCTGAACGCCACCCGCCACGAAACACAACCAACGGAAACCCTGCTCAGCCTCCGAGGAATTATGTCGTTCAGCGAGTTGACCCGACTTCCGTTCCGCTTACTGCTTCAAAGCAGCTTCCCATTAAACCGAAAATCAAATCCTAAAAATAATCATGGCCTACGAACTCCCTAAATTACCCTACGCCGCCAACGCTCTCGAACCGCACATCGACGCGAAGACGATGGAAATCCATCACGGCAAGCACCACCAAGCGTACATCACCAACGCCAATAATTTCCTTAAGGATCACCCCGCCCTCGCCGCGCTCGACGTCAACGTCCTCATCGCCGACCTCGCCCAAGTGCCCGACGCCATCCGCGGCGGTCTGCGCAACAACGCCGGCGGCCACAGCAACCACTCCTTCTTCTGGACCATTCTCGGTCCCGGCAAAGGCGGCGCTCCGAAGGGCAAACTCGCTGACGCGATCAACGCCACCTTTGGCGGTTTCGACAAGTTCAAGGAAGAATTCGCCAAGGCCGGCGCCACGCGCTTCGGCTCCGGCTGGGCTTGGCTCGTCGTCACCGCGGACAAGAAACTCGCCGTCGGCTCGACCGCCAACCAAGACAGCCCGCTCATGGGCAAAGTCGTTGCCGGTATCGAAGGCAAACCCGTCATCGCCCTCGACGTCTGGGAACATGCCTACTACCTGAATTACCAAAACCGCCGCCCGGACTACATCGCCGCGTTTTGGAACGTCGTCGACTGGGACGCTGCCGAGAAGAACTACCTCGCCGCGCTCTGAGTTTGAAGCCGTCGGGCCGAACCTCATGTTCGCGCCTTTCGTCATTTTGCCATAACAAAAAAGCCGCTCCGGAATTCCGGAGCGGCTTTTTTATGAAATCAGATCGAGCTTACTGCGGACCCCAGACGCTGGCCTTTTCGGCCGCGATCGAACCGAGGCGAATCGTGCGGCCCGACTCCGTATCCAGAATAAACAGACCGCGGCTACCGGCAGCGCGCGCCGTGTAGATCAGGTGTCGGCCGTCGGCGAGCCAGCTCGGCTCCACGGCGTCGAGAGGAGCTTTGGATACTTTTTTACTCTGACCGTTTTTCAGATTGAGCACCGCGACCTGGAAGCGACCGCCGTCGCGGAAGGTGTAGGCGATTTTGTTTGGATCGGCACGTGACCAGTCGGGCTCAGCGCAATAACTGCTCAGGCTGGACGGCAGACGCTGCGGAGCACCGCCACCCGCCGACATCACGTACAGCTGCGGACCAGGCTCGGACGCAAAAACGATGCGGCTGCCATCCGGCGAAAAACACGGCGACGACTTCACCGCCTCAGAACGCGTGAGACGGGACACCGGTTTGCCGCTCGACGGAGCGATATAAATTTCCGGCGTGCCCTCGCCGCTCAGCACCATCGCGACCTTGAGGCCGTTCGGGCTGAAACGCGCACCGCTATTGGTGCCCTGGAAGCTCGCGAATTTCGTGCGGTCCTTCGTCGCGAGGTTGATCAAATAGATATCGGGAAAACCAGTCTTGAAATAACTCGTGTAGATGAGGCGAGAGCCGTCGGGCGACCAACGCGGCGTCAGGGCGAAGGCGTTGTCCTGTGTGTACTGTTTGAGTTCACCCATGAACAGATCGCCGACATAAATTTCGTCCTTGCCCGTGCGATTGCTGACGAACGCGAGTTTCGAGGCGAAGAAGCCATTGAGCCCGCTGCTGGCTTTCACCGCAGCGTCAGCGGCGTGAAAAAAGGCGTTGCGCAGGCTCGTACCCGGTAGCGTTTGGTTAAGGATCACGGCGGCGCCCTTCGACACCTGGACATTGACCTGAGTCGCACCGGCAGCGGAAAAACGGATATCGAACGCGCCGCCACTCGTCACCCGGCGGTAGTAGCCGTGGGCGTTGAAGGCGCTGTTCGCCAGCGCATCGAGTTCGCCAGTGTTGCCAGAAACATGGATGGGGACGGTGTTGGAGCCTTCAACGGTGACCTCGCCGATGTCGAGTGAACGCTGGGCCACCATGACGTTCGCCGTGAGAACCGCGCCGAACGCCAAAAATAATTGCAGGAGTTTTTGCATGGGAAAATTCAGTGCTAAAAAAGTGCGGAAAGCAGGCCATTTCTATTTACAGCCTAAGCCACCTTAACAACGTTAAAACCTTTCCATTCCTAAAAATACCACCGTGACATCCGACGAAATCAAAGAAGCCCTCAAGCAGGTCAAATACCCCGGATTCAGCCGAGACATCGTCTCCTTCGGCTTGGTGCGAGCCGCCGCCTTCGTTGACGGCACGGCGAAAGTTTCCCTTTCCATCACTACGTCCGATCCCAAAATCCCGCTCCACCTCAAAACTGAGATCGAAAAATGCCTGAGCGTGCTGCCCGGCGTGAAGGAAACTATCGTCGATATCGCTGTATCCGCGGCAAAAGCACCTGCCGCCCCCGGCCAGGCCAATCTCGGCAGCGGCTCCACGCCCCCCGGCATCGCGCACTCCGTCGCCATCGCCTCCGGCAAAGGCGGCGTCGGCAAATCCACCTTCGCCGTCAACCTCGCCTGCGCACTCGCACAAATCCTCACCGAGCAAGGCCGCCCGGGCCGCGTCGGCCTGATGGATTGCGATATCTACGGCCCGTCCGTGCCGCTCATGATCGGTCTCTCCGGCCGCCCACTGGTCGACGGCGACTCGCTGATCCCGATGGAAAAACACGGCGTCAAAGTCATGAGCATGGGCTTCCTCGTCGACGACAACACCCCTGTCGTCTGGCGCGGCCCGATGATCATGAAGACCGTGCAACAATTCGTGCAAAACGTGCGTTGGGGCGAACTCGACATCTTGCTGATTGATCTGCCACCCGGCACGGGCGATGCTCAACTCTCGCTTGTGCAAACCCTCCCCCTCGACGGCGCGATCCTCGTCACCACGCCGCAACTCGCCGCCGCGCAGATCGCGCGCAAAGGCGGCCTAATGTTCCAAAAGGTCAACGTCCCGCTCCTCGGCGTCGCCGAAAACATGAGCTACTTCATCGACCCGATGGGCAACTGCCACACAGTCTTCGGCGAAGGCGGCGGGAAAAACACCGCCGAGTCACTCGGCACCGCGCTGCTCGGCAAGGTGCCGCTCGTCGAACAAATCCGCATCTGCGGCGACAGCGGCCAGCCCATCGTTGTGCAATCGCCCGACAGCGAAGTCGCCGAAATCTTCCGCGGCATGTCGGCAGCCCTCTTAAAGCAGCTCACGCAGAAAAGTTGATGCCTTCCTCCCAAGGAACCGTTCCGATGAAAAAGAATGATGCCAACGCGAACGCTCTCAAAATCTTATAATCCATTCGCAGAATTGACAGTCCCGTCGGCAAACCTAATTTTTCATTCAGATTCAGAGCCAAAAAGCAATTCGCCTCTCGACCACAGGGTCCAGTGAAATTTCTCTCGGAGCAAAAGCCATTCATGACCCTACGCACCGAACGCATCCCACCCTCGAGAATACTGGCTTGTTTTTTCTTTCATAAAACCGCTCACTCCCACTCGATCCAAAGTCAATTTGAGCCGATAATAGAGTTGAAAGGCAAAGCAGACGCCTTTTCAGGAAGTCGACAGGAAACCTAGCGCGCCACTCTCCAACTTTCCGCAAAACTTCAGGCAACTCCAGCTGTGGTCACCATGCCGTTATCCCCCCACCAATCCGAACCTTCTCGCGACTTCGTAAAGCAATCCAGTCTTTACCAAGAGTTTCTCGCTGAGCGAGAGGAGATCCTGCGCCACAAATGGATCGAGTCCGAGCGACTGGGCTACGACATCGGCTTTGAACGCGCACTTCTCGATTGGATTCGCAAACATCGCGAAGCTTGGCGTGCCGCACGTCGGACTCCGACCCAAGTTCAGCATGCGAGTGATTACACCGCGGGCTACGCCAAGCAACTGACCAAATCGACCGTCAGTAAAACCCCGAGCGCAAAGTAAAAAAAACCCGACCCGCAAAGCGGATCGGGTTTTTAAATTGCAGAGACCGAAGACAAAAACAGTCCGGTCGCCAGCACCTAACAAGGCTTACTTAATCTCCTTGTGGAGAGTATGGCGCTTGAGATGTGGGTTATACTTCTTCTTTTCGATACGCTCCGTGACGGTCTTCTTATTACGCCGCGTGAGATAACGAGAAACGGGTTTCCCCTCTTTCTTCGCTTCGGTGCATTCCAGGGTGACGACTTCTTGCATAGGATTAAAAATGGTTAAGGGGTCAGAAGAAACGAGGCACCGCGCTCCTCTGCAACTCTAAACTTTGCCAACTGCACACGCACGATGCCGCGCGCTCACCCCGTCCCAGATCGCGCCAAACAACCACTGCCAGCGCGGCCGTTGTGCCTCCGTCACCGCTCCCAATCCCAGCACAACCAGCAATATAACAGCCATCACCGTCACTCCAGCAGCCAGCGACATGCCCAGCGGAGGAATCAACGCTGTGGCAAAAATCACCAGCGGAGCGTGATAAAGATAAAGCGAAAACGTGTGATTCGCACTCCAGCGCACCACGCCATACAGCCGCTCCGGCAGCGTCAGCCGCCCGAAAGCGCAGTCGAAAAACCAGATCAACGTCGCCCAGCTCACGCTCGTAAGACCATCCGAAATCGCCGCGCCCGACATATAGCACGGGGCCGCGCCCGGTGCCCGCGGCCAATCCGGTAGCCAGCGCATCGCCGCCAGCGTCGTCACCAGCGTCACAGCAAAACCCGCCACCGCACCAACGCGCTCCATCGAAAAACGTCCGCTCCAAAAACACGCCAGCATGCCCGCCAACCACGCCGGCAGCAGTAACAACACCTTCGGCCCGGCCGCCAGCGCGCACACCGCGACCAAAACCAGGCGCAGCCGCCAAGGATGAACGAACCACGCCACCCCAAACAAAACATAATACCACGCCTCGTAACCCAGCGACCAAAACGGCGTGTTCGACGGCGGATAGGCATCGAGCAGCCACGTCTGATTGAGATGAAGTAACGTCAACAAATACCGCCACACCGTGCCACTGCGCGCATACTGGGCATAAAGCTCCGGATCAAGTTCCCGCCCCAGCGGCCAAAGCAGCAACGTGAGCAGCAAGGCCGGCACCACCACAGAATAAAGACGGGACAGCCGGGCGACCGCATAGTCGCGCGCACTGCGGCATTTCTCCTTGGCCGAGTAAGCGATCACATAACCCGACAACACAAAGAAAACGATCACGGCATCGTGCGCCACCACCTGCATCGGCCCGACCCAACGAGGATTCCAATACTGCGTGGTGTGCGCCAAAAAAACCGTGAAGGCCGCGCCTAGTCGCAGAACATCGAGAAAAGCCGAGGTTGCCCGCGTCACGTCGTGTCCTCCGCCGCACTCAGGAGGTCGCCATCTTTTTGTCCGTCAACGGCAACATAACCCCGCGCCGGAAGAGCGTGACTTGGCCCGTACTCGACGACACCGCGATCGAAATGCACTCGGTGGCGACGGAAATCGCAGCCGCCGCCGCGTGCCGGCTGCCCAGGCCGCTCGGCAGCACATGCTCGCTGTCCATCGCCTGGATCAGGCTCCCGGCGGAGAGCACCACGCCGTCACCCCGGATCACGAACGCGCCGTCGATCGAGGAAAACTCCTTCACCGTCTCGTCCATGAAGGGGTTGAGGATGTTGCGGTCCTCCTCCTTGTATCCAAAAAACGGATTAAGGATGAGCGGTTTGACCAGCTTCTCCACTTTGGGCGTGTCGCCCACGACAAAGAGACAACCCACCGGACGGCCCTCGCGTCCCTCGACCGCAAGCTCGGTGGCGACCGCGATCACGCGCTCCAGCACCTCGGGCTTCACGTCCGGGGGCAGCAGGTCGTTGCGGCCGGTCATAAACCGCTGGAACTCACGCTCCACGTCCACCACCACGAGTGTATCGAACTGGTTGCTACCGACCACACCGCCGAGACAGCACACGCGGTCGTTGAAAGCGATCACCCCTCGCGTCAACGCCACGAGCATCGCGCTGCGTAGCTGCGCTAGGCGTTGATTGGAAAACGAACGCACCTGTATCGTCTCGAAAAAACCGCCCTTATCGTCGTTTGTCTCGATAAGATTGCGCGTGACAAGGATGGCTTTATTTTTTGAAAACCAGTTTTCAAAATCCAACCCGCCCACAAAGGTATCGCCAAAGACCATAATCGAGCCGCAGGCTGCACCCTCAGCCACTCGCTGCGCCTCGCGGATCATCAAGCGATTGATCCGGTTTTGCTGAACCTGAACCGGCTTGGTAAGAATACCTCCGAAGCCCGCAAGCAGCCGGTCGTAGAGATCGTCGATGGTTGCTGCATCGATCATGCCCTTAACCAGATCAGCCTCCTTCACCAGCCGGGCCAGCGAAGCAAGCATCTGCAAATAATCGCGCGATTTTTCATCGGCGAGCAGCATCATAATCAGATGAATCGGCTCATCTTTCGCGCCATCATGCCGGATGCCCACACGACTGCGCCCGATGGCGAGCACATACCGGCGGCCTAGCTTGGCACGCACGTGCGGCAGGGCCACACCGTAGCCGAGATAGGTCGTCATCGTGCTCTCACGCTGAAGCAGGCCGCGCAGGAGCACATCTTGCTTCAAATCGGGAAAACGACTCACGGAAACAGCCAACAGTTCCTGCAGTGCGCCTTTCATGTCGAGGCTGCGCAGGTCGATGATGCGGCTGCGTGTGATGATTTTTTCCAGCCGCATATCAGTGGGGTATTCCGGCTGTTATTTTATTTTTCCCAGTCAAGCGCGCCCTTTTTCATTTCATAAACCAGTCCAACGACCAGCACGCCGATAAAAAACAGAACCGGCCCAAGGATGGAAATGTGCTGAGAGAGGAATTCCCGATAGATAAACGCCCACGGGATAAGAAAAACCACCTCGATATCAAAGAGGATAAAGAGCATAGCCGTGATATAGAACTTCACCGAAATCCGCGTGTGCACATGGCTGTCAGACTTGATGCCGCACTCATAGGCTGTGTCTTGGATCGCGTTTTTCTTCGCGCGCTGGCCAAGCAGGTGACTCAAAAAAATAATGAGTCCGGCGATGCCTGCGGCGAGAACGGCCTGCACCAAAACCGGGAGATAATCAGCTGTTGTCATCGATATTAGAAATGGACGCATCCACCGCATGGAGACAAGGGCAATTTCGCATCGCGCGCCGCCACAAACGAGATTCTTCGCCCAGCAGGGCCGCTCGGGCGCGCCGGGACAACTGCGCGCACCGATCCGCTTACTCGCCGACGCGGACGATGCGCTGGTCTACTTTCTTCTGCGAACCGACACCGAGTTGTTCGGCAAATTCGATTGTGCGAATCTCCTCTGAGATGTCCTTAAACCCGTTTTCTTTGCGGGCCTGATTAATGCGCGCACGCATCAGCGCATCGAGCGCCACCGGATCGGTGCTCAGCCAGAGTTTCGGCTCAGAAAGCGTGTAGAGGGAATTAAAATACGGCCCGCCGACGTACTGGTAACGCTCCAGACTCGCGAGAGTGAAGACCCAGGTCTGACGCAGCTCAGGGATCGCACTCATCTCGGCCACGGCGGCGGGAGCATTGGACGGGCTGCGGAAAAAACGCGCAGTGTTGCTGGCATTCCAGAGCGTGGCGTTGACGAGCGCGCCATTCACGCCGAGGGAAATGTGATCGGTATAAACCGGCAGATTGATCCAAAAATCTGCTTCAAGAAACAGCGGCGTTGCGAGAAAACTTTTTCGATCCTGCTCCACCGTCGTGTTGGCCTCGACACCCTCGACGCTTTTCTGCGCGAAGATCGGGTCGAAACGTTCCGGCAGCGGGCTGTCATAAAACCACACCGGGTCGTAGAACTTGCCCGACTCCAGCACGTAAACTTTGTGTCCCTTGAAAGCGGTTTCGCCACTCGCCAGCGAAGGCAGAAAACCGGTCATGCGCAAACGCAGCTGGTTGAGCCCAACGAGAAAGATGTTTTCCTGTTTGAAGCCGCGGCGTTCGAGGGCGGCGATCACGGCTTTGACCAGCGGTAGCGGCGTGGCCAGACCCGGACCAGAATCCGCATAAATTTTAAGCCCGACTTTTTTCTTGGCCCCGGGCACGAGAGCCCGGCCTGAGGTGCTTTCGAACTTTTTGAACAACAGCTCGACCTGCGCCGCATAAGCACCGTCATCGAAATGCGCCAGCGGCGCTTCCCAGATCGGCTGCAGTGGCGCAGGTGCCGACCCTGGAGCCGACGCGGCACCACGGACCAGCGTTGCGGCCACAAGAACCGTCAGACAAAAAACAACCGTCGGGATTCGTTTAAGAAAAGCCATGATGAGTAGATTCGCTAAACACGCAGTCCTGCGTGTGAAGGGCTGTTCTTGACAGACCCCTGTGTCGGTTAAAAGTGCAAACTTGTTCCAGCCCTCGCCTCGCTCCCAGCCGTAGATTCCATGCCCGCCATCAAGCCTTCCTGCGTCCGCGATCTCAAAAATCGCGTGAACATCGCCGACGTCGTCTCGCGGGTGGCCACGCTGCGAAAAGCGGGCTCGCGCTTCAAAGGCCTATGCCCGTTTCACCAGGAGAAAACACCGTCGTTTCACGTCGATCCCGACAAAGGTTTTTTCAAATGCTTCGGCTGCGGCAAGGCCGGCGACATCATCTCGTTCGTGCGCGAGACCGAGCAGCTTTCCTTCACCGAGGCCGTCGAGGCGCTCGGCCAGCGCTTCAACGTGGCGATCGACTACGAGGAAGGCTCCGGCCCAAGCCGCGAGGAACGTTCGCTGCGCCAGGAAATTTTCGACCTGCACGAAATCGCAGCCGAGCACTACCACCAGATTTTTAAAACGCGCAACGTCACCGGCGATTTCATGCGCGCTTACTGGACCGATAAGCGCCGCTTCCCTACCGAACTAGCCGACGACTACAAAATCGGCGCCGCCGAACCCGGCGACAACTCGCTCGCAACGGTGTTGCTCAAGCATAAATTCTCCGAGGACGCGCTGCGCCAATGCGGCCTCTTTTTCGTGCGCGAAGGCGCACTCATGGCGCTCGGCTCGCTCAAGCCACGCTTCCGCGGCCGCCTGATGATCCCGATTCGCGATCACCAAGGCCGCGTCGTCGCCTTCACCGCGCGCCAGACCGATCTCACGCCCGCCGACGATCCGTCGCACGAGGCCAAGTACGTCAATTCTCCCGAAACACCGATCTTCACCAAAGGAAATCTCCTCTTTAACTTGGACCGCGCCCGCACCGCCGCAGGCGAAGGACATCCGTTCGTGCTCGTTGAAGGCCAACTCGACGCCATGCGTTGCTGGCAGGTCGGCCTAAAAACCGCCATCGCGCCCCAAGGCACTTCGATCACCGAGAGCCAGCTCGTCCTGCTCCGCCGCTACCATCCGCAGGTCGAATGCTTTTTCGACAGCGACAGCCCCGGACAAAAAGCCGCGCTCCGCTTCTTGCCCATGGCGTTGAAAGCCGGACTCGAAGTGACATTCCTCTCCTTGGCCGGCACCTCAAAAATCGACCCCGATTTACTTTTCCTCGAACGCGGTCTCGACGCCTATGCGGACCTAAAAGCCAACGCCCTCAGCGCGATCACCTTCGCCTGCCGCAGCGTGCTGCCCTCGCCCGAAAAAGCCTCTGCCGAACAAAAATCCCGCGCCAGCCAGACGCTCTTCGACATCATCGCCGCCACCGAATCCGAAGTGACGCGCGCCGAATTCCTCAATGAAGTCGCCGGACTTTTTCGCCTGCCTATCTCTGCCGTGCGCAGCGATTTCGAAACCTACCGCGTCCGCCATGATCGCGCTGCCGCCGCCCGACCTGCCCCCACCCAAGTCACCCCGACAACCGCGCCCGCCACCGCCGCGACACCCTTTCACACCACCGAACGCGACTTACTGCTCCTGTGCCTACATTTCGAGGCCCTCGGCAAACCCCTCGCCCAAACCCTGCCTCACGAGTGGCTAGACACCTCGCACCTGCCCGGCGTTCTTCTCATCCGTTTCCTCAACGAATTCGAACACGATACCTGGCCCGGCCGCGACCACCTCGACAGCCTGCTCGATGCTCCCGAGGAAAAAAACCTCGTCTCCTCGATCCTCTTCGACATCCCCAAGATCGATGAGCCGATCAAGGTTGCCAACGAAGGCCTTTGGACCCTCCGCACCCGCGCGCTTGAGCCGCGCCTACGCCAAATAGAACTTGCTTTGGCCACCCACGATACGAACAGTACGCTCGACGTCATTTCTCTAATTAAAGAACGTACCGATATACAAAGACAGCTTCGTGCGCCATTCGGGTTGCCCGTGGCTGTCTGACCTTTTTCCAACACCATGCCTCGCAAAGCCAAGTCCGCCGACAACGACGCCCATTCAGAAGCTGTGGAAACAGCCATTGCCCAGACACAAACTGCTGGAAGCGAAGGACCCGCCGTCCCCGATCTCGCAGCCGGAGGCATCAACGACAAGATCCGCAACCTCATCCGGCTCTCCAAGGAGCAAGGTTACCTGACCTTCGACGACATCAACGAAGCGCTCCCCGAATCAGTCGAAAACCAGGACGAAATCGATAACGTCCTCTCGATTCTTCAAAACCTCGAAATCGAGATCCTCGAACCCGACCAAGTTGAAGATTACAAGCAGCGCCAAGAAGAGGCCGAGGAAGAAGAATCGCGCTCGTCACAGCACGACATCCTCGATGACCCGGTCCGCATGTACCTCAAGCAGATGGGTCAGGTCCCGCTGCTCACCCGCGAACAGGAAGTCGAAATCTCCAAGCGCATCGAAAACGCCGAGCTCAAGGCGCAGGAAGCGCTCTTCGAAGCCACCCTCATCGGCCGCTACATCGCGACCCTTGGAGCCAAGCTCATCACACGCGAAGAGCGTTTTGACCGCATCGTCATCGACAAGAAAATCGACAGCCGCGAAAACTATTTCAAAAACCTGCCCAAGCTCGTCGAAACCGCTCAAAAAGGCGAAATCAGCGTCGCGGAAGCTTGGGAAGAATTACAGAAAACTAAAGACGAAGCAGGCACGAAGCGCGTGTTGTCGAAATTCCACAAGCGCGAGAGCATTTTGCGATCCGGCTTCGGCAAATTCTACTTTAAACTGAAGGTCTACGAAGAATACCTCGAACAGAATCAACCGATCCTGACCGAGATTGAAAGCCTCAACGAACAACTCGACCGCGCTAAAAACCCGAAGACCAAGAAAGACGCCGCGACCGACCCCAAAGCCCTCAACGCTCGTCTCAAACAAATCGAGGCCGATCAGCGTATCGATCCGCAACGCCTACTCGAAGTCGTTAAACAGACTTTCGTCCACGTCCGCGAGGCACACAAAGCCAAGACCGAAATGGTCGAGGCCAACCTTCGTCTCGTGATCTCCATCGCGAAAAAGTACACCAACCGAGGCCTCTCCTTCCTCGACCTCATCCAGGAAGGCAACATGGGCCTGATGAAGGCCGTCGAAAAATTCGAGTACCGCCGCGGCTACAAGTTCTCCACTTACGCCACATGGTGGATCCGCCAGGCCATCACCCGCTCAATCGCCGACCAGGCCCGCACCATCCGCATCCCGGTCCATATGATCGAGACCTTGAACAAGGTCATGCAGGTGCAAAAACAACTCCTCCAGGAATTCGGCCACGAGCCGACGCCCGAGGAAGTGGCCGACGAGATGAACCTGCCCGTCGAACGCGTGCAGCAGATCATGAAGATGGCCCAGCAACCCATCTCGCTCCAGTCGCCCGTCGGCGACGGCGACGACACCAGCTTCGGCGATTTCATCGAGGATAAGTCCGCGGACAACCCCTACGACATGACCGCGTTTTCGCTCCTCCGCGAAAAGATCATCGACGTGCTCGACTCGCTCACCGAACGCGAGCGCCGCGTCCTTTCGCTACGCTTTGGCCTGATCGATGGTTACAGCCGCACCCTCGAAGAAGTGGGCAAACAGTTCAAGGTCACCCGCGAGCGCATCCGCCAGATCGAAGCCAAGGCCCTGCGTAAAATGCGTCACCCGACACGCATCCGCCAGCTCCACGGTTTCTTCGATGCCGAACAGCTCGACAACGCCCAAAACCTCCTGAAGCAAGTCACAGCAAAGAAACCCGGCGACACTACGCCTCCCATGCCCACGCCCTAAACCAGCCGGGGCAAAAGCGCGTCACGCCTTTACCCAACCGACGTTTCCGCCTATCGTCCCAACCACATGAATAGCCTCATCACCTTACCGCTTGCAGGTATTTTGGGTCTCGGGTTCCCAGAGCTCATCGCGATCTTTGCGATCATTCTGCTCCTTTTCGGCGGAGCCAAACTTCCTGGCCTCGCCAAGGGCCTCGGCCAATCGATCAGGGAATTCAGGAAGGCGACCAAGGATGACGACGCTGCGGAAAAACCGGCGGAAACCAAAACCGCCGTCACCCCGCCCAAGACCGACGACAAAGCCTAAAGCCGCCGCTCGTCTTTCCGCTTAAACCCTCTCAGCGCGCCGTTCCCCCCGGCGCGCTTTTTTTGCGCCCGCCAACTCCACCGATTCGCGTCAAGTCGGTGCAGAAACCTGCTCCCGCCCCTCGACCCACTCGCGAAATTCATGGATGCGATCCGGCAGGCCCAGCACCAATAATTCGTCCCCCGCGCCAACCACTTCCTCGCCCGCCGGACTGAGCAAGCGGGTATCGCCATGCCGGATACCAGCGATCTGCACACGAAAGGTCTGTGTGGGGGAAAGTGTCTTCAAATCCTGACCGGCCGCACGGCTGCCCGTCGGCACCACCATCGTCTCCATGCGCACGTCTTCAAATTCGGTCGCGGCCGGCGGCAGCCCAGACACAGCCATTAAGAATTTTTTCGCCGCGGCCACCTCTTGAGCCGTGCCTAGCAATAGCACATTGTCTCTCGAATAAAGCACCATATCCGGCGTCGGCAGCGGAATCATGTAACCTTGGCGCCCCACCCCGACCACCGTGCACCCAAAACGCGCCCGCAGGTCCAAGTCCGAGATACACCGCCCCTGTACGTTTGCCAGATCAGGCAGCACGCAATCGATCACACTCAGGTTCCAATCGCCATGCGGCTTCAGCCACGGCGCGTTCATATCCGGCTCCATCTGCTCGCTCACCTTAAAAACTTCCTGCAATTCCACCTCCAACTCGCTGTGCCAATAAATCAATTGGCGTCGCAACAACACCAGCGCACCGGCCGCCACCACACCGCTCGCGATCACGATCCAGCGCGCCTTACCTTCCATCGGCACCAACGTCGACATCCAGATATACAGGCCCATGCCCACCACAAATTTAAAAACCCCTTCGATGATCGGACGTAGTTTTTCCTCCGCCGGATGGCCCGACGTGGTCACCTGCGCATAAAAAAGACACAGCGTTGAAAAGTTGCGCCAGATGGCCACCAACGGCGCGAGCACGATCAGCGCAAGCACCAGCCAAAAGAGCACGGTCGGTCCGTTGGGGAACAACCAGTCAGGTCCAAGCCAGCCGACGACCAGGCCCAGCAACGATTCCGCAAACGTGAGCAATCCCGTCACAAAAAGCATCTCGACACTGATCTGCGCCAGCCGCTTCCGGCTGAACTGCCAGATCAGATTACGCTTCTGCTGCGCCTGCAGGTGCTCCAGCCAATTGTGATAATAGGCCATCCACACCCGCAACAACCTCGGCTGCTGCCCTAACAACCAGCCACTGATCGGCCCCGAATATTTTGTCAAAACCGGAGCCACCAACATGGTGACAAGCGCCACACCCACCGCCATCGGGTAAAACGTGTTCGGCACCACCGCCGCCATCACGCCGAGCTGCGCAATAACAAAGGAAAACTCACCAATCGGCGTCACCGACAACCCCACGCGCAACGCATCACGCGACGGCGATCCGGTGAGCGTGAGCCCCACGGTCATCGCCAGCGCCCGCACCACCAGCGTGAACGCCGCCACGCCCAGCACCAACCAGATCGAACCACCCAGCAGCTGTAAATCAATCTGCATGCCGATCGCGACAAAGAACACCGCCGTAAACACGTCGCGCATCCCCGCAAAAGTCCGTTCAACCTGTGTGCGATGCGGCGTCTCCGCCACGATTGTCCCGAGCAAAAACGCCCCCAAGGCCAGCGAGTAACCCGCTCGCTGCGCGATCACCGCCAGCGCAAACAGCAACCCCGCCAACCCCAGCGTCTGCAACTCCTCGCCCGCGGAAGCACTGAGCTTGCGCAACAGCCACGGAACCAGCAGCAAACCGCCAACGCCCGCAAGCACGACAAACGCCCCGAACATCCCCAGCGTCTCGCCCAGCGGCGCATGGCCCACGCCGCCAAACTGCACCACGGAATTGAGCAACGTCAGCATCACCACCGCCACCACATCCTCCAGCACCGTCACACCCATCGCCAGCTGCCCCGCCCGCTCGTGCGTCGAACCCGTTTCCTGCAACACTTTCGTGATCACCGACGACGAAGAGATCATCAGCATCGAAGCCAGAAACAGACTCTCACGCCCGCTGAAACCCGCCACCGCCCCGGCCAACCGGGTGACCCAAAAAATAATCGCCGCGCCACTCGCTACCGCCAGAACCAGCGAAAGCCCCAGCCGCTGCAACCGCCGCAAACTGAGCTTCAAGCCAATGGAGAACATCAAAAACACCAACCCCAACTGGGCCAGTGTATCCACCCGCCCGATATCCGTCACCAGCCTAAACGGCGGTGTAAACGGGCCGACCAAAATGCCCGCCGCCAAAAAGCCCACGACGACCGAAAGGCCCAGTCGCTGAAATAGCCACCCCACTGCCCCCGCCACAACGAGGATCACAGCAAGATCTTGAATGAGCTCTAGGCCATGCATGCCCCTCATTCGCCGCATTTCTGGCCGCCGTCAAGCCGTGCGTTTACCCGTATTCCTTCGTTGCCACGGTTTCACCTTTGACAGTAGGATGCTGCACTGATTGTTTTCCGTGGGCGGAAACGCCTCCCCCGTTTCATCTCACATCATGGCTTCGAATTTCTTCGGGTACTTCTCCAACGACATCGGCATCGACCTCGGCACAGCCAATACCCTCGTCTACGTCAAAGACAAAGGCATCGTCCTGCGCGAACCCAGCGTCGTCGCGCTCGACACCGTCACCCGCAAAGTCCGCGCCGTCGGCGAAGAAGCTAAAAAAATGCTAGGCCGCACCCCCGGCAACATCACCGCCATCCGCCCCATGAAAGACGGCGTGATCGCTGACTTCGATGTGACCGAGGCCATGCTCCGTTACTTTATCCGCAAGGTGCACAACAACGCCCTGCGCGTCGCCCCCCGCGTCGTCATCGCCATCCCCTCGGGCATCACCGAGGTCGAAAAACGCGCCGTCAAAGACTCCGCCACCCACGCCGGTGCCCGCGACGTCATCACCATTCCCGAACCCATGGCTGCCGCCATTGGCGTCGGTCTGCCGATCGACGAACCCGCCGCCAACATGATCGTCGACATCGGCGGAGGCACCACCGAGATCGCCATCATCTCTCTCTCCGGCATCGTATTTTCGAAGTCGATACGCGTGGCGGGCGACGAACTCGACGCCGCCGTCGTCAACTACATGAAACGCGCCTACAATCTCCTCATCGGCGAACGCACGGCGGAAGAGATCAAGATGAAGATCGGCTCCGCCTATCCCCTCGACGAAGAACTCACGATGGAGGTCAAAGGCCGCGACTCCGTGGCCGGCCTGCCCAAGACCATTCACATCACCTCGCAAGAAGTGCGCGAGGCGCTCAGCGACACCATCGGCTCCATCGTTGACGCCGTGCGCACCACACTCGAACGCTGCCCGCCCGAACTCTCCGCCGACTTGGTTGACCGCGGCTTCGTGATGGCAGGCGGCGGCTCCCTCATCCGAGGCATTGACCGCCTGCTCAGTGAAAAGACGGGCCTGCCCGTGACCATCGCCGACGACCCGCTCTCCGCCGTCGCCAACGGCACCGGCGCCGTCCTCAATGACCTCAATTGGGTCATGCAAAACGTCTGAGCGCCTGCCCTACGTCCAGTGCCCGAGCGCCTGAAACAACACGCCTTGGGCATGAGTTTTTCCGTGCCATCCCGCGCCGTCCTCGGCTAGACAGGCTGCACTGTCGTGCTCCCCAAACGCTTCGATCAAGCCAAACCCTTCGTCACCCTCGGCGTCATCGTCTTGGTCTGGCTCATTGTGCCGACCGCCGTCACCCGGTTCCTACGGCTCAGCTTTTTCGAGTTTCAAGCCCCGCTCGACACCTCCGCCGCCACCGCCCGCGACGTGCAGGATTTCTGGTCGTTGCGCACCCGCCCGCGCAATGAGCTCATCGAGGCCGGCATCGACCTCGCGCACCTCAACGCCAAATACGAAACTAGTATCCAGCGCGCCGCTACCCTCGAAGGCGAAGTCTCCCGCCTCGAAGAACTGCTCAAACTGCCCTCGTACACCGAGTACCGCAGCGAACCCGCCCGCGTCTCCCGACGCGATTTCAACGGCTGGTGGCAGACCATGACGATCCGCAAGGGCCGTAATTACAGCATCCCCGTCGGCGCTCCGGTCATCTTCGTCGGCGGCGTCGTCGGCCGCGTCCGCGAAGTTCACGCCTACACCTCCGAGGTCGCGCTCATCAGCAACCCCGGCCTGCGCATCGCCGCTAACATCGAGGGCGACACCCGCGCACTCAGTTTCCAAGGCGGTTACAATCCCGCCTTCGGCCCCGCCAAAGGCACAACCGAATTTGTGCCTCTCGACATCACCGCCACGCCCTCCGCCCCGCGACGCCTCGTGACCTCCGGCCTCGGCGGCATTTTTCCGCCCGGCCTCGCCCTCGGCCAAATCGTACGCGTCAACCCCAGCACCGACGGGCTCTTCAAATCCGGCGAAGTCAAACTCGACTCGCGTCTCGCCTCCGTGTCCGAAGTGACCGTGCTCGTCCCCGTACAGAGCGAATAAGCCGGTATCCAACCTGCCATGACGCGGACAACCTTCATCATTTTCGCCTGCAACGTCATCCTCTGGCTCTGCGTCGCCCAGCTCAACCACTACCTTGCCACGCTGCATTTCAGCGTGTTTGCCGGTGGACTCTTGGTCGCCTTCCCCGCGCTGCGTCTGCGGTTTCGCGAAGGCTGGTGGGCATCACTGCTGATCGGGCTGCTCATCGACGCCTCGGCCCCAGTGGCCTTTGGCTTTCACGGTCTACTCTTCGTCGTGATGCACGTCTTCATCTTCAATCTCCGCGGCCGCTTTCCCCTCGAAGAAACCACCTTCGGCGTGATCACCGCCCTGCTCGCCAACCTCGCGCTGTTTATCGTGATCACCGCCTCGCTGCTCCACCGCTCGCCCGAACCCTTCGCCATGCTTCCGCGGCTGTTTATTGACCTGCTTGCCTCGCAGACGCTCGTGTTTCTCGTAGCCCCGTGGTTTTTCGCTCTCCAGGAAAACACCCTCGAACGCTTCGGCGTGTCCTTGCGGCGCGAACAACGCGGCCTGCTCTCCTGACCGATGGCCAACACCCCCACAGAACGCTCCGGCAGTCTGGTCGAAGCCCACAAGGGCTACGATCCGCGCACCCTGTTTTTCTACTTCGCCGTCGCTGCGCTCCTGCTCTCCCTCGCCAGCGGCCTCGCCTACCAGCAACTCATCAAAACCGACGAGTATCACGAACGCGAGCGCCAGCAAAACCAGCGCCGCATCCTCGTGCCCGGCCCCCGCGGCAACATCTACGACCGCCAAGGCCGCCTGCTCGTCGGCAACCGCCCTCGCTTCGCCGTCACCATCCACCTCGACGAACTCCGCAAAGAATTCCGCCGCGAATACATCAAGATCCGCAAAAATTACCGCGCACTCGGCGACAAGGACATCCCCAGCTCCAACGAGCTGGCTCAAATCGCCCGCTACAGCGTCGTCCAGACCTATCTCGACAAGGTCAACGCTGCCACCGGCCGTAGTGAAAAAGTGAATGCCAGCGACTTGAACCGCCACTTCCACGGCGAACTCCTCCTACCCTACAACCTCGTCGACGACCTCAACCCCGAAGAATACGCCCGCGTCATCGAACAGCTGCCCGTACAATCCCCACTCCAAATCTACGCCTCCAGCACGCGCCACTATCCCTACGGTTCCGCCGCCTCCCATGTCCTCGGCTACGTCGTCGCCAATGACGAAATTGAAGCCGACGACAACCCCGCCAACCGCAACCTCGCCATCTTTAACGAAAAAAACACCTTCAAGATGCACGGTACCGTCGGCCGCGACGGCATCGAGTCCGAGTACGACAACCTCCTCCAAGGTGACACCGGCGGCACCGTCTACCGCGTCGACCCCGCCGGCTACCGCGTCGAGCCGCCGATCTACCGCCGCGTCCCCGTCCAGGGCAAAAGCATCACCACCAGCCTCGACATCGACCTGCAGATGGTCGCCGAGCACAAACTCTCGACCGACAACCTCATCGGCGCCGCCGCCGCCATCGACATCAACACCGGCGAAGTCCTCGCCCTCGCCAGCAAACCCGACTACGACCTCAACCTCTTCTCCCCCCGGCTCAGTTCAGCCGCCGCAAAAAAAATCAACGAAGACAAAGCCTGGATGAACCACGCCACCCAGGGCGTCTGGCCACCCGGCTCCACCTTTAAAATCCTCGTCTCCATCGCCGGCATGCGCAGCGGAGCGATCGACCCCGACACCTCCACCTCCACCTGCACCGGCTACATGAAAATCGGTAACCGCATGGCCAACTGCGATAACGGCGAAGCCCGTCACGGCGAACTCTCCCTCCGCGAAGCCATCGCCCAAAGCTGCGATATCTACTATTACGCCTACGGCCTGCAAATGACCTCCGAGGTCATCGCGGCCGAAGCCCGCCGCTTCCACCTCGACCGGCCCACGGGGATCGAGCTCCCCTCCGAAAGCCGCCGCATGCTCATTCCCGACCCCACATGGAAAAAAACAAAACGCGGCGACGGCTGGGTGCCCGGCGACACCGCCAACATGGCCATCGGCCAAGGCTTCGTGCTCGTCTCACCACTGCAGATGGCCTGCTTCACCGCCTCCATCGCGCGGAAGGAAACCTTCACCCAACCCACACTTGAGCACCGTGCCGAACCACGCGCCCAGCACAATGAGCCGATCGGCCTCACCGCCTACCAATACTCCGCCCTGATCGACGGCATGGAGGGCTGCATCACCCACGGCACCGCCAAGATCCTTACCCGGCCCGAATACCAAATCCCCGGCGTTCGCATCGTCGGCAAAACCGGCACCTCGCAAATCCCGGGCGACCTCAACATAGCCTGGTTCATTTGCTTTGCCCCGCGCGAAAAACCAGAGATCGCCGTCGCCGTGGCCGTGCAAGGCGACACCCCAGGCGAAACTTTCGGCGGCGGCCGCTACGCAGCCCCCATCGCCATCGAAATCCTAAAAAAATACTTCGAGAAAAAACGCGGCGTCATCCCGCCTATTCAAACCGAACCTTCAAAACCCGCCATCGCGCTGCCTCCTCGCTAGAGCAGACTACGGCTCATCCACCGCCTCCGATTTTAAGCGAATTCCTCGGCACGCCTGCCGGGCCAAACGGAAGACCGGCTCCGCCCGAGGCCACGTTTCGGGGGAGCCATAGCGCAACCGCTCCAGTTGTTGACGCACAATATGCCCTTGCACCTCCGGCTCACGCGCCAAACGCCGCAGCCAATATCCGGCCTCGCGCCGCACCGGATCCAGTCCTCGGCCGCGCCTGCCCCGCCACCACATCCAGCCGATTCGGCCGTAACGCCAGAAGACGAACCCAATAAAACCGGCAACAACAATTCCCGCGGCCAACGCCCCCAGGCGCTTCACATCCCACGGTCGCACGAGCCATTGCCGCAACTGACGCACCGCCTGCGCCGCCCACTCGCTCAGCTGGCGACCCGAGCCTTCGGCCTTGTCCTTAATCGTGCGCATCAGCGCCTGCTGGTCCGCGTGATCAAAATTCACAATGCGTCGGTACCAAAGCAGCTTCAATCGGTCGAAACGCGCCGCCCAGCCGCCCACACCTAACCGCACATTGGACGCCATTAACCCGCCCGCCGCCTCGCCCGCGAGCAACCGCGGGCCTTCATTGGTCGGGTCCACCCGAAACCATCCGCCACGCCCATTAGCCACTTCACACCAAGCGTGCGCATCGGAATTGCGCACAATCAAATAATCCTCATTCCACGCCCCGCCCAAAAAACCCGCCACTACCCGCGCCGGATGTCCTGCCGCGCGCGCCAGCAACGCGAAACTACCGGCAAACAGCTCACAGTGCCCTGGCTCGCTCGAAACCAACCAGCGCACCAGCACATCCCCCGCACCCGACGCGACCACGCTCTTCAGCGAATACTTGTGCCGCTCCGCCAGCCAACACATTGCCGTCCTCGAAAATTCCTCCGGCGCGAGCGCCCGGCCGCCCGTGATTTCCTGCACGATTTTCTCCAGCACCGCCTGATCGTTCTCCCCCACGCCGAGTCCCAACGGCTCCGTCGCGGTCGCCTCGCCATCGACCGCCGACAGCTCCGGACCGGTGCGCATATCCAAAACCCGATACGCCTTCATCGCCACCGGCTCCCGGCTCAACAACACCAACCGCAGCGCCGAGCTCGATCGGAACGTCTGCGGTTCGGTGAACAACAACCGGTGAAAACCTCCAGTTAGCGGCAGATAGCGGCCCACGCCCGCCTCCAAATAAAACGTCCACTGCGTCGCTCCACCGCTCGCATACGGCCGCGGCCGCTCGGAGCCGATGATACGCGCCAGCGTCTCCTCGCGCCGAAAAGCCGACGCCTTCAACGCTGCCGACAGCTGAAACGCGCCCTCACGGTACTCATCGAGCACCACCATGCGCCAGTACAAAGCCGCTGGCACTTGGTTCCGGTCCGAGACTTCCACCCGCAGCACCACGCTGTTGTCCTGCTGAATGTCCGTCACGTCTCCAAATTTCAACGTATCCGAAAATCCAGTATAACTCTTCTTCGTGATCAACCGGTCCAGAAACAGACTGCTCTCCAACTGAAACCGCGGAATCGTCATGAACAGCACGCCCGACAGCACAACAAATCCAGCGAACAGCGCGCCCGACAACGCCAACACCCGCCAGTCGCAGGTCTGCCGCAGTCGACGAAAAAAAACCGGCCAACCTCCCCGCGTCCATGATGGCGCGCCGCCAGTTACCACC
>Ga0105048_10001561_pt1 | contig 37054 bp, 30 predicted proteins | sample MAT05_FD_78382 | JGI IMG/M metagenome (GOLD analysis project Ga0105048, IMG submission 78382) | Freshwater microbial communities from Lake Fryxell liftoff mats and glacier meltwater in Antarctica - MAT-05 | ecosystem: Environmental > Aquatic > Freshwater > Ice > Liftoff microbial mat | place... | reverse complement strand
TACACTTTGCCTATACGTCGCTGAGCGGCTTCGCGGCACATCGAGTCACGGAATACCACACGTTGTGTTCATGGGTGGCCATGGACGTATCCTCCACACCGGCAACCTGGGTGGCATCGGGGATACGCGGACGATCGACGTGCCCGCGGTACCGTTGGTCTCGCTGGGCGGGCCGGTCCCGTTGCAGTATTCGTCGAGCACGGCGATCGTCAACGGCGGGGCCCGCTCGTCGGGTCGCGCGGGGATCGCCGCGGTGATCGGCCCAACGACGTTCCGCTTCGCCCTCGCGCCGACGACCAGCCTGACGCAGTCGGGTAACCTCAACACGTCGCCAGCCACCGCGAGCACGCTGCGGATCGACTTCTGGGGCCAGTTCCTGATCCAGGAGACACCCCTCGGGACGGGCAACCTCGCGGGCTTCACAATCCCGCTCCTGGCCAACGTGCCCGACTCGCGGTCGGCGTTCACGCAAGTCAGCACCGCCGCCGAGTTTTTGCTCGGCGGGGGGAAAACCTGCGGGCGCCGATCCCCGACGGCAGCGTGCTCTACTTCCGCAACCTGCCCGGCAGCGACATCGCCACTCGATCCAACATCACCGGCACGGCGCCCGATCCGATCGGCGTCGACAGGCTCGTCACCATCACCGGCTCGATCATGTTTACCGTCCACAACGACAACGACGAGGCCTCGATCGAGCTGACCGACTTCGGCGGGTTCGTGGGGCTCGCCCAAGACGTGATCCCCGCGCCGGGCGCGGCGGGTCTGCTCGGGCTGGCCGGGCTTGTGGCGACGCGCCGGCGTCGCTGAGTTTCACGGTCGTTTGCGAAACACATGGGTCGCGAGTTCATCCAAGGCCCAGCCGCTCTGCGCGGCTGGGCTTTTATATAGACTTGGGGCGGATGACCACCACCACCGATCCGTCGGTTTCGCACCAGGACCTCCCGCGCCGCATCGGTTTCTGGGGGGCCAGCGCGATCATGATCGGGATCGTGATCGGGTCGGGGATCTTCGCGTCGCCCACGAGCATCGCCAAGCAGATGGGCAGCCCGGTGCTGATCCTGTCGCTGTGGCTGCTGGGCGGGGTGATCGCGTTCTTTGGGGCGCTGACGTATTCAGAGCTAGCGACGCGCTATCCCAGGTCGGGCGGGGTGTACGTCTTTCTGCGCGAGGGGCTGGGCCGGCCGGTCGCGTTTGTGTTCGGTTGGACGTACATGCTGCTGACCAAGCCGTTCGCGGCGGCGGGGATCGCCATCGTGGGGGCCGAGCATCTGCACATGCTCTTGGGCTATGAGGGCGACGTACGCCTGACCACCGCGGCGGTGATCGTGTTCTTCACGGCGATCAACACGCCCGGAGTGCGCGGGGCGATGGGCGTGGCGGCGGTGCTCACGAGTCTGAAGGTCGCGGCGCTGCTGGCCATCGTGCTCATCGGCGTGGCGCTGGGGCAGGGCAACGCGGCCAACTTCGTCGCGCAGGAAGCCCCCAAGCCGATCTACCTGGCCCTCGCCCCGGTGCTGGCGGCGATCATGTGGACCTACGACGGCTGGAGCGACGTGGGGGCCATCGCGGGCGAGGTGAAGGAGCCGCAGCGGACTTTACCGCGGGTCTATTTAATAGGAACGGCCGCGGTGACGGCGCTCTACATGGCCGTGAACGCGATCTACTTCTGGCTCATCCCGCTGGAGCAGATGAAGACCAGCTCCACGCTGGCCCCGGTGATCATGGAGATGCTCGTGGGCCCGGCGGGGGCGACGGTCGTCACTGTGCTGGTGGTGGTCTCCACGTTCGGCGCGACGCACGGCTCGATCATGACCGGGGCCCGCGTGACGTTTGCCCAGGCACGCGACGGGCTGCTGTTCAAGGCGCTGGGGCACGTCCACCAGCGGTGGCAGACGCCCGCGGTGGCGCTGTGGGTGCAGGCAGCGCTCTCGGTACTGGCGGTCTATATGGCTGGGTCGTTCCAGAAGTTGGCCAGCGGCTTCGTATTCACGATGTGGATCTTCTATGGCCTGGCGGGCCTGACGCTCTTTGTTTTCCGGGCCCGCGGCGATGCGGCCGCGCCGTTCCGGTGCCCGGGTTATCCGGTGGTGCCGGCGTTGTTCGTGGCCAGCGCATTCGGCGTGGTGGTGCTGCAGGTCGTGTCGGAGCCGCTGGAGACGCTGCCTTGGATGGTCGTGTTGGCGGCAGGGTTCCCGGTGTACTGGGTGTGGACGCGGTTCTTCGGCGGCGGGCGGCCGAGGGCGGCGTGAGGCCGGGGCGCGTTACCAAAGCACGCGGACGCGGATGGTCTCGCCGACGGCTTCTAGCCGATGCTTGATGCGCTTGCTGCGGGCCGCGTCGACGGGGTCGATATCGAGGACCACGTAGCCCACATCCTCGCGGGTTTGCAGGTATTGGCCGGTGATGTTGACCTTGAGCTCGGCGCAGGCCGCGTTGATCTGGCTGAGCACGCCGGGGACGTTGCGGTGGAAGTGGAGGATGCGAAAAGCGCGGCGTTGGCCATCGACGGCCTGCTCGGGCAGGTCGACGACGGGGACGTTGACGGCCCCGGAGGTCGAGCCGTTGTTGACGAAGGCGAGGAGCTTGCCGACGACGTCCTCGGCGATGCTGGCCTGGGCTTCTTCGGTGCTGCCGCCGACGTGGGGCGTGAGGATGACGTTGGGCAGGCCCTGGAGTTCGGAGATGAAGCGTTCGCCCTTGCCGGCGGGTTCGATCGGGAAGACATCGAGGGCGGCGCCGGCGAGATGGCCGTCTTTGATGGCGGCGGCCAGGGCGGGGATGTCGACAACAGAGCCGCGGGCGTTGTTGATGACTATGGAGCCGCGCTGCAGGAGCTTGAGCTGGGCCTTGCCGACCATGCGCTCGGTGCGGGGCGTGGCGGGGACGTGGATCGTGAGCACGTCGGCGATCTTGAGGAGCTCTTCAAGCGTGCGGCAGGGGCGGGCGTTGCCGAGGGGGAGCTTGGGGATGATGTCATAGAAGGCGACGCGCATGCCCATGGCCTCGGCCATGACGGAGACCTGGGAGCCGATGTGGCCGTAGCCGATGATCCCGAGCGTGCGCCCGCGGATCTCGTGGGCCCCGGCGGCGGATTTGTCCCAGTCGCCCCTGTGCATCTTGGCGGATTGATCGAGCATGCGGCGATAGAGCGCGATGATCTCGGCGATCGTCAGCTCCGCGACCGAGCGGGTGTTGGAGAAAGGGGAGTTGAAGACGGCGACGCCGGCGCGGCGGGCGTCGCCCAGCGCGATCTGGTTGGTGCCGATGCAGAACGCGCCAGCGGCCAGGAGCCGCGGGGCGGCCGCGAGAACGTCGGCGGTGAGCTCGGTCTTGGAACGGATGCCGACGATGTGCGCATCGGCGACGGCTTTCTTGAGCGCGGCACCTTCAAGGGCCTTGTCGCTGCTGATGACGTGGAAGCCCTCGGCCTCGAGCCGCTCGCGGGCGACAGGGTGAACGCATTCGAGCAGAACGGCGTGGATCTTGGATTTGGGGAAGGAGGTGGGCATGAGTGGATCTCGTGGGCGGATCGTACTCAATCGACCGTGACGATCCCGCCCATAGCCAGGGCGAGGAGGGTGACGCCCAGCGCGATGCGGTAGATGCCGAAGGGGGTGAGGCCGTGGCGGTTGAGGAAGCCGACGAGCCAGCGGACGGCCAGAGCGGCGGACACGGCGGCAACGACGATGCCGACGATCGCGGGCGTGTAGCCGACGACTTCGAAGAGGTTGGGCGTGCCGGCCTTGGCGGATTCGCGGAGGTTTTTGAAGAGACTAAAGCCAGTGGCGGCAACGAGAATGGGCATGCCCAGGAGGAAGGAGAACTCGGCGGCGGCTGCGGGGCGGAGGCCGACCATGACCCCGCCGGAGATCGTCATCATGGAGCGGCTGGTGCCGGGCCAGAGGGAGAGGATCTGGAGGAGGCCGATGATGAGCGCTCGGCCGGGGGTGAGGGCGTCGACATCCATGCCGCCTGCGCCCGCAGTGATGGCGGCGGCGGCGCGTTGGCGGCGGATGAAGACGATGTCGATGACGATCATGAAGACGCCGCCGACGATCAGCGCGGCGACCACCGGGCCTATCGAGAAGAGGTGCGCCTCGATCCATGCTTTGGAGAGCAGCCCGACCACGGCGGCCGGGATGAAGGCGATGACGACGTTGATGAACAGCCGCAGGCCAGCGGGGTCGCGCCCCAGGAGGCCGCGGAACATCTGCACGAAGCGCGGGAAGTAGAGCCCGAGGACGGCGAGGATGGCCCCGCCCTGGATCACGACGTTGAACGCGTCGAGGGCGGCTTTCTCGCCGGGGGCTTTGCCCAGCCCCATGAGGTCGCTGGCAATGATGAGGTGGCCGGTGGAGGAGACGGGGAGGTATTCAGTGATGCCCTCGACAAGACCGAGGATGACGGCTTGCCACGTGTGCATAAGTGGACCTTCCTTGGTCGAGGGCCGCGTCAGCTTGGGGGCAGAGTCACTTGGCCTGGATGCCCGCGAGCATGTCGTCCCAAGCGCGTTCGGCGGCGAGGACGGTGTTGATCGGACCCGTGAAGCGGATCTGCACCGGGCTGCTGGCCCCCTCGATCACCGCGCCCAGGAACCGCGTGCCGGCTTGCGGCGGGGCGGATGCACCCATGGCGGACATGCCGCTGTACGTGCCTTCCAGGGCGATGGTGTGGATCTTGAGTGAGCCGACGGTCTTGACCTTCTTCTCGGCCTTGGCGGGCTGGCCCTCGGCATTCTTCATCTGGCCGGCCCAGCGGTTGAGGTTGGCCTCGACATCGCCGCCGATGTTGGCGAAGAAGACGACGCTGCCGGGGCCGTCTTCACCAGCGATCTTCAGCTCGCCAGCGCGCATCCCACCGGGGGGAAGGGTCATGCGTTCCCAGCCCGCGGGGACGGGCACCTGCAACGCGCCGACGGCGAGGAAGTCGCCCTCGCCGGTCACAACGTTGGCGGCCTGCAGGGCCTGTTGCTGGTTCTGCTCGATGGCGTTGCCGAGGTCGCGGCCCATCTTGGCGGACTTGCCAAGGACGGTCTGCGGCGTTTCGGGGGTGGGGGCGGGTTGCTTGGCAGAGTTGCCCGACTTCTCGTCACAGCCCAGCAACAACGCGGAGGCAGCCACAAGCACCGAGGCCTTCATCAGTGGGTTCATGGCGTGAGGATAGCCAACGGCTCATGGCGAAGACAGGCTTAGTTGGCCCCGACGGTCAGGCCGATCGGCTGCGGGCGAACCTCGTGGCTGGGGGCGACGGCCAGACCCAGACCCGCGCGCTTGCCGCCGCTCAAGGGGGGCATGCCCTCTTGGTCGATTTGGCGCTGGATGGCCATGATGCCTTCGATGAGCTGCTCGGGGCGGGGCGGGCAGCCGGGGACGTAGACATCGACGGGGATGTACTGATCGACGCCCTGGACGACGGCGTAAGTATCGAACACCCCGCCGGTGCTGGCGCAGGCACCCATGGAGATGACCCACTTGGGCTCGGCCATCTGAAGGTAGATGCGCTGCAGGACAGGCATCATTTTGGTGCTGACGCGGCCCGCGACGATCAGGAGGTCGCTCTGCCGCGGCGAGAAACGCACGGCCTCGGCCCCGAAGCGGGCGACGTCGTACCGCGAGCAGGCGGTGGCCATCAGCTCGATCCCGCAGCACGCCGTGGCGAACGGCATGGGGAATAGACTCGACCGACGCGACCAGTTGATCACGCGGCGGAGCTGGGTCGTCAGGAAGATGTCTGTGGAGAGTGCGGCTTCCAAACCCATCGAAAACTCCTCGGTCACCCCCACCGCTTCCCGGTCGGGCAGGGGGCCATCCAGTGTACGCCCGGCCCTCACGGCCTGACGGCGCTCCGCGGCCAGCTGGCCTCTGCCTAGGCCCGCGAACCCGCTCGTGACGGGCTGAGGCGGGGGGTGCCTCAATGGGGGGAGTCGCAGTGGCGTCATTGGCCCGGTCGCCGACAAATTGACTGTCTGGATGGCCCCCGTCCGCCCTTGTTTTACGCTGCTAGGAGATTCGAGCACGCGATTCTCCCCGACTCATGTCGGCACGGACGGCATGATTGGGATGATCCGCGTGCCAAATCGTCGCGTTTTTCTCATGATGGTGGCGAGCAAAGCGCGGGCCGTGGGTGACTCCGAATCTGGGGTCAGGTCGGTGAGTGGGATAGCAGGCACCGACAGCCGGGCGGGAAGTCCGTCAGTCAAAAAACAGCGGCGCTACGGGATGGCCAACGTTAAGCGAGGGGCGGTCCCCAGTAGCCGAGGCTGCGAGTTTGGGGAAGATGCGGCGGGGGATCGTTGAGGCATACCTGTGGCTTTGCACAGGCATGGTTTGGCGAGTGGGGTTCGAATGAGAGAACGCCCATAACTGAGAAACCCAGGCATGCAACTGGGCGCAGGCCACGTGTGGGTTTAGCGGGCCCCCACCGTGATCCCCACCGGCACAAACGTCCGCTTCACGCGGGCTTCGAACTCCTGGGGGTATTTGTTCATGATGGTGCGGATGGCCCAGTTGTTGCCGTCGGCGAGGCCGCAGATGGTGGTGCCGGGCATGGTGCCCATGCTGGTGGCGATCTCGAGGGCGAGGTCGAGGTCTTTGCTTTTGGCGTCGCCTTGTTCGATCCGGGCCAGGAGCTGGTAGAGCCAGCCGGAGCCTTCGCGGCAGGGGGTGCATTGGCCGCAGGATTTGTGCTTGTAAAAGCGGGCGATGTTGCGGGCGACGGCGACCATGTCGGTGTCTTCGTCGAAGACGGTGGGGCAGGCGGTGCCCAGGCCGAGGACGTTGTACTTGCGGCCGATGTCGAAGTCCATCTCGGCGTCGATCTGGTCGGGCCCGAGGACGCCCATGGAGATCCCGCCGGCGATGGCGCCTTTGTACTGTTTCCCGCCGCGCATGCCTTGGCAGTAGTCCTTGCTGTTGATGAGGACGCTGAGGGGGATGCCCAGGTCGCACTCGTAAACGCCGGGGCGGTTAACGTGTCCCGAGACGCCCATGAGCTTGGTGCCCCAGGATGGGGGCGCGCCTTGGAAGGTCGAGTTGCAGCCTTGCTTGCTGAACCACTCCCAGCCGTTGGTCATGATGCTGGGGACGTGGGCGAGGGTTTCAACGTTGTTGATGATGGTGGGCTTGCCGAAGAGGCCCTTGATGGCGGGGAACGGCGGTTTGTTGCGGGGCCAGCCGCGTTTGCCTTCGATGGATTCCAGCAGGCCGGTCTCTTCGCCGCAGATGTAGGCGCCGGCGCCGCGGTGGAGGTGGCAGTTCACCGCCCAGGCCTGGTCGCGGTTTTTGGTGCGGGTGCCTTGGAAGAGACCTTGCTTACCGAAGATGCCGGCGGCGTAGGCCTCCTGGATGGCGTGCTCCATGACCTCGGCCTGGTGGTGATATTCGCCGCGGATATAGAAGAAGGCGGTCTGGAGTCGGCAGGCGTAGCAGGCGATGGCAATGCCTTCGAGGACCAGGTGCGGGTCGAAGTCCATGAGGAGGCGGTCTTTGAAGGAGGCCGGCTCGGATTCGTCGGCGTTGATGGCGAGGTAGCGCTGGCCGCCCTCGCCGTTGGCGTCGGTCTTGGGGAGAAAGGACCACTTGAGGCCAGCGGAGAAGCCGGCGCCGCCGCGGCCGCGGAGGTTGGCTTTCTTGACCTCGTCGACGACTTGGTCGGGGGTCATGGTCTCGATGACTTTGCGGAGAGCCTGGTATCCGCCGGTGTGTTGGTAGTCTTCGAGCGAGATGATGCGGCGGCCTTTTGGGTCGGCGTGGGGCCAGCAGGGGATGCGCTGCGTGAGGATGGGAGTCGTGGTTTTGGCGGCCCAAGTGGTGGTCATGAGGGATCCTGAACGAAGGGCGAACCCGCGTGCTGCGGGATGATAGCGAGGGGAGATGGGGGCGGGGCCAGAGGAGGCTTTGGGGCGGCTCGGGCGGTTTTTTGAGGAGTCTTGACGGGATGGCCGGGGAAGAGGCGACCGGGTTCGATTAGGCTGCGGGCATGTCGATCCCGCTGGTACGAGACTGCTTCCTCACGATCCAGGGTGGCGGGGTGTACTTCCTGACCATGCTCGGGCAGGCGCAGGCACTGATCGAGGATCAGCGTTACAACGTGCTGGGCCTGGCGGGAACCTCGGCCGGGGCGATTCTTTCTTCACTGCTCTGGAGCGGTTTGAGCCCCAGCGAGATCCGGGACCGGGTGCTTCGGCTGGCCGCGGAGCCGGGCGGGATGACGCAGTTGCTGGGCCCGCCGCGCGAGGGCGGTCTGCACGCGCCGTTCGATTTCAAAGCCTTTTCGGAGCTGACGCAACGCCTCGGGATTGCCTCACGCCTGGCCCAGGGCGAATGGTCCGTGCGCGCCGCCTCGGCCGCGTGGCGTTCGTATGGCCCGCTACGCGACGGCTGGCTGCGCCGCGGGTTCTTCCCCGGCCGGACTCTCGAAGATCGCATCGACGGCTGGATCAAGGAGGGGCTGTACGGGCCGAAGGGCAGCCTGCTCCACAAGCTCCGCCCGCCGGAGGGCGAACGTGTCCGGTTCGCGGACTTGCACGCGCTGATCGACGGCCAGTACGAGGGGGTGGTTCGCCCGCCGCTGTTTGTGGCCGTGACCAATCTCTCATCGCGGCAGCTGCAGGTGGTGCGATCGTTCATGCGGCTGTACCGGGACGTGGAAGTGGCAACGATCGCGCGGGCGTCGGGCTCGGTGCCGGGGTTCTTTGAGCCGGTGGAGATGCCGGTGCTGCGGCCCAGCGGCGGGGTGCTGGTGGATGGCGGCGTCGTCTCCAACTACCCCGCGTGGGTCTTCGAGGGCTTCCGCGCGGAGGTCCGCGAACGCGAGAAGTGGGGGCTGCTGTCGGTGCTACCGCTGATCCGCGCGGGGCTGCGGGTGGTCGACAACGGCGGCGGTGCTGGCAGCAGCGGGGGCGACGCGAGCACGCCCGTGGGCTATTTGCGGGCCCTGTTGGGCATGCTCACCGGCTCGGGCCGCAATCAGCTCGAGGATCTGCTGGCCGATCGCGCGGGGCGGGCACTCACCGTGCGGCAGCCCGTCGGGAGCACGGCGGGGCCTTCGAGCGTGGTCGATTTCGGGGCCATCGACCGGGATCGGGCCGAGCGGATGATCGAGTTGGGGCGGATCTATGCCAACACGGAGCTGACCGGCGAGCGTCGCGCCCCGGGGATCTTCGATCTGAACGCTGGCCCGCGGATCGCCCAGTTTTTGGCGCAGCTGTGCCGGCGCATGGGGGCGACGCTGCGCGTGATGGGCCTGAGCATCGACGACGGCCAGCTCCGAGCGTCGGTGTTCGTCCCGAGCGCGGGACGGCTGGTGGGGGCGGTGCGTCACAATATGGAGGGCTTCGCGGACGCCGACCTCGACTTTGACAGCTTGGAGAGCGGGCTGACGGGGCGTTGCTTCTCGACGGGCCGCGCGACTTACTGCAACCTGGAGCTGCTGGAGCACGAGTACCGCAACCGGCCCGAGCTTCTGGGGCAGCTCTTCGGGATGACCTCGGAGCAACAGCAGGCGGTGCAGACGCAGGAGATGCCGCCGCGCTGGATGGTGAGCGTGCCCATATCGGACCCGTTCGAGCGGCCGCCATTGGGAGGCCCGGCGGACGCGACGCCTGAAGTTGCGGCCGCTCCGCCCGCGATCGCGCAGGTCGATTTCGACGAGGGTCCGAGATTTCCGTACGCGCGGCTGGGCGTGCTGAACATCGATGGCCTGTCCCAGATCTGGAAGAACAGCGAGGGCGCGATCATCCCCGCCCCCGGCGACGTACGCTTGCAGGTTGTTGTGGAGGTGATGCGGAGTGCCGCGGAGTCGGTGTCCCTGCAATTGGCGGCCCGTTTCGACGATCGATCCTCGCAGGAGCGACGCACATGAGCGACCAAGACCCAGGGCATTCTGAGCCGATGCACCCCAAGCCGAACGGGGGCCGCATGGTGATTAGACAGTCAGAATGCGAGGGCGGGATGAGCCTGATGGCCAGCGGGCAGGTGGCCGTGCAGGGGCAGCCGATCAGGGGCATTCTGATGATGACCGACACGGCGGGCGCCCGCGAGGCGACGTATGTGTTGCGGACCGAATCGGCCCGCCTCACGGGGGCGTTCTACTCGTTCGCCCAGCGGCTGCGTAGTACGGAACCGGAGGCGACGGCGGAAGATCCGGCCGCGCCAGACTCCTGAAGCCGCCAAGTTTTTGCGTGTGATCGGCGTGGGGGCTGGGTCGCTGCAGCGATCCTCCTGTTGTCGCGGGTGTTTCCGCGGCAGCGAGGATGGCGGCGATGCGGCTTGAGACGGCTCCCAGCATGAGTGCCACAGAACTACCAGCCGAAGCTTCCCAAGAGGCCGTCCCGCGCGTGGCGGGGGCGTCGGTCGCTGATGAGCACGCCCCGCTGGCGGGGCTCGCGGGACACGGGGCGATCGAGGCGGCGTACGACCGTTGCGCGGTCGGGCTGTTTCGATATGTCTTCGTGCGGGTGGGTCGGGATCGAGATGCCACCGACGACTTGATGCAGCAGTTGTGGCTGGCGGCGCTGAAGAACGCCGCGGGCGTGGGGCCCGACGGCTTTGAGTTCTGGCTGCGGAGTGTGGCGGGGAGGTTGATCGCCGACCACTTCCGCAAGGCGTATCGCCGGGGTGGGAGCAAGCGGGCGCGGGTGTTCGATCCGGCGCAGACGGCAGGGCTGGCGGAGCGGCTGCAGACGGAGCAAGTGTCGGCGGAGGCGCTGGCGGACCAGGACCTCAAAGACCAGCTCGCGCTGGCCATGACCGAGCTGTCGGCTCAAGAGCAGCAGCTCGTCTTAGACCATTACGTGCGTGAGCGGACTCACGCGGAGATCGCGGCTGAACAAGGTGTGAGTCAGCGGAGCATCGAAGGGCGGCTGTATCGCGCGCGCCGCAGCCTTCTCGATCGGCTCCGCCACTGGCTGAGGCCGCAGGAACAAACCGAGACTGAAAGGACATGGCCATGAGTTTGATCAACGAGCAACAGGATCATGATTCTGCCGAGCGGGCCGCTGAAGGTACGCTGGACGCGAACCTTCGCGCCGTGCTGCCGGCGCTCGGGCTTCCGGAGCCCACGGCCGCGGAGCGGGCCGGGTGGAAGCAGGGCGGTAGGCGTCATGAGGGCGGCGAGCGCGAGCGGACCGTTCGTGGGTGGTTTAGCAGGCCGCGGATGCTGGCGGCGGCGGCGGGGCTGGCGATGGTGGGTGCGGTGGGGGCGGTGCTGCTGCCGATCCATCCGGGGACGCCACGGGTGGAGGCGGCGACGATCCTGCGGAGCCTGCAGGCGGCGCCAATGGACCGCGTGCGTCTGGCGATGTCGGGCCTGGCCTTCGAGGGCAACAGCATCGATGGGTCGATGGAGGTTCGGTTCGATCGGCCCATCAACTTTGGCCAGCTCTTTGACATGCCTCAGCTGGCGGGCTGGCAGCCGGTGGGTGACCAGGTCGGGGCCGCGTTAACGCCGATGAAGGTTGCGCAGGCTTCTGTCGACCTGCGCATGGTGATCGCCGAGGGCGACAATATGGCCCGCTTCAGCCTCCGCGGCGCGCTGGGCGGCGGCGCGGATGGGCACGAGAACTGGGCGATGATCAAGGCCGACGCGGACGCCCTCCGCAACATGGGCGTGTCGTTTGGGATCCCGCCGGGCGGCGTGTTCATCGATCTCGGGCAGGACGCGCTCAAGTGGGTGGACGAGGCGAACATGGGCGGCCACCAACGGCGCGCTGGCGACGGGCCCAGGAACGCCGATGGCGGTAGCGGAGTGGTTCAGATCGAAAGTCAGCCCGGCGACGTCGGCAAGCAGGTCGAGCAAGCCTTGCAGCAGCTCTTCAGCGGCAACGGCGTCGCGGGGCTGGCGCAGCTGCACGGTGTTCTGGAGAGGGCCGGGGCCAACGCCACGTTACAGCAGACGGGCGACGGGCGGTACACCCTGAGCACACCCATTGGGGAGACACTGCTGGCCGAGAACGGGGAGGTTGATCCGGAGCTCCGGGACTGTGTGCTGGCGATCGATTATGTTGACGGCCGCGGGGTCGAATCATTCCGCGTGACGGGCCTGGGCACCGCCAACGGGACGGTTCGCCTCGACTTCCTCAACGGGCCGATCGACCCGGCGGCGTTTGATCGCACGGGGCAGATCGAGATGGGCAAGACGCTGGTGGTGCCGCTGGACGCGATCCGCGCGATGTTCGGGCAGTGATGCGGGCGACGAGAAGTTCATACTTCAAATGAAGTATCCGACGACCGGCCTCGCGAGCGCGCGAGGCCGGTCTTGTTCGCGGGCATTTTGAGCGGAGGCCGAGTGGTTGCAGCACTGCGGGTCGATCGCGGCTAGCGAGGGCCGTCTTGACGCGGGTTGAGGATGTCGCGGCGGATGCGCTGTTCCTGGCGGTCGCCGGCGCTCCCGGCGGGGCGATTGACGTCGAAGGTGATGATGGTTGGCCCGCCGCGGGCGGTGACGGAGTATGGGCCGGGCGGGGTGAGGGCGACGCCGTAGCGGTTGCCGACGGCACCGGTGGGCGGGCGCGCGAGGATGTCTAGGCGTGGTCCGGCAAGGCTCTCGTCGCGATCGATCACCCAAGACTGCGATTGTCCGGGGCCGATGAGAACCGGTTCGGCCACGATCGATCCGGCGTCGGGCCCGCCGGAGGCTCGACGCGTGGTGACGGTGAGCGTGGCCTCGGTCTGGTTGATGACCTGGATCGATTCCGGGCTCGATCCGCAAGCGGCCATGAGGGCCGCGACGGAGGCCGCGAGGGCGAATCGGACAACGGCCATTCTGGTTGTGCGCGGGCGCGCGGGCGTGCTCATGGCTTGGGCTCCGGGGGTGGAGTGGGGTGGACGATGATCTCGTCGATGGTCGTGCGTCGCAGGGTGAGTTGGCCCAGGCCATCGGGCGCAGGCTGCTGGCGTTCTTCGACGTTCTGCGCAACCGTCTGGCGGAGTGGTGGAGCGGGTGCGTCAGGCTTGGCTCTGACGCCGGCCCAGATGTGGCCGAAGAACGAGCCGAGGTTGCGCATCAGCGAGTCGCCTTGCTTCTTGGTCGGCGGGTTGGGGGGCGGCGTCTGTGCCATGCTGCGTGATGGTACGACCCGACGGGCAACGGCCGCGTCGGTGCGCGGCCGGTAGCGGTTGAGTCATCGCGTAGACGGACACCGTTTCGACTCGCGGGCATCGAAATGACAAATTCATTTGTTGAAATAGCCGGCACCGTAAACCTGAGCGATCCGAGTCCTTTTCTCAAGGAGTCCGCGATGTCACCTGTACCCCTGATCGACCCCGAACTTTCGACAGGCCGAGCCAAAGAGATCTTCGCTGGCCCGCTCAAGGGCCAGGCGTTCAACCTGTTCAAGGCGATGGCCAACGCGCTGGCCGGGCTGAGCGAGGCCGACACGATTGCGGCGCGCGTCGGCACCCCGGCCGATGCCCGGCTGGCCGCGACCGTGAAGTTCACGCGGCCGATCCAGCAGCACCGCGGCGAGTTGCCCACGAGCGACGTGGCGGCGTTTCGCGCCGCCGGTTTCGATGACGCGGCGATCGTCGAGGTCTTCGGGCACATCGCGGCCCACAACATGAACAACTACTTCAACAACTTCAATCAGACCGCGTTGGATTTTCCGCCGCTGCCGCGGGCATGAACCTCGCAAAAAAGAACGACCCCGCGTCGGGGAGGCAAGCCGACGCGGGGTCGTGTGCAGGTTCTTGGTTGGCCGCAGGGTTTTGCATCCTGCTCCATTGACTATGCCAAGCGTTGTGCAAGGGTGCCACTGAACGCCGCGCGGAGCGGGTGATCGGCTGCCTTTGATGCAGGTGGGGCGATCGGAGCGGGTTGTGCGGGCGTGTGGACGGCCGGATAAACTCCGCCCGTGCCCAGCAAGCCCCGCGTTGTGCGAACTGTGTCCGGAACCGCCCGCTCGCGGCGTCGCGTGGCCGTGTTCCCTGGGTCGTTTGATCCGGTGACGTTCGGGCATCTCGACGTGATCGCGCGTGGTCGGGAGTTGTTCGAGGAGCTGGTGGTGGCTGTGGGCCGCAACCCGGGCAAAGACACGCTGTTCACGGCGGTCGAGCGGGTCGGGATGATCCAAGGGCTGATCGACGCGATGGTGAAGGCCAAGCCGGAGTTGGGGGCGGTGCGGGTGGAGGCGTTCGACGGGCTGACGGTCGACTTTGCACGTCAGGCCGGGGCGATCGCGCTCTTACGCGGGATCCGCAATCTTTCGGATCTTCAGAACGAGGTGCAGCAGGCGGTGACCAACCGCGAAGTGGCCGGGCTCGAAACGGCGTTTGTCGTCGCGGGCCAAAGTTTCGCGTACACGTCGTCAAGCCTCATCAAGCAGCTCACTGCGATGGGTCACGACATGGAGCCGCTCAAGAAGATGGTGCCGCCGGTGGTGGTGCGGGCGTTGGCGAAGAAGAAGTCGCAGCGGCACCCTGTCCTGGCACACCTGATGACGGTCCGCGATGGGGCGTCGGAGGCGTGAAGCAGTCGGAGCGCGTCGGGGATCAAGGAAATCCGAGCGTTCTATTCCACATCGACGCCGCGCCGTCCATCCTCACCACATGTGTGTATGAGTGGCGTTCGCGGTAGCTGTAGTAATCGGTCCACCCATTGAGCCCTCCCGGTCTATGGAATGGACTTAGCTCGTTCCACAGGAGAAGGTTTGGCTGGCTGGAGTAGATTTGCACAAGCTGCTTGGGTGTGTACACGCCTTCATCGTCGCGTGTGGGCGTGTAGTGAAAATTCTGCCATGACGGACGGAGAAACGAGGAAGCGACGTACGTGTAGCTCGCTCGACCCGGTTCGCGGTCGACGCGGTCCGAGGGGCAAATGTAATGAGTGGGCAGCGGCTGACCCGGCCGCCAAGCATCGAGCGTGCGCGGCAGCGTTGAGGTTCCTCGTTCGATCCAGGTGAGCTGTTCGCTCAAGGGGAATCGGCGCTGCTCGTCGATGTACAGGACGGTGAGTTGTGCGAGGCTGCGGAGGTTGACTAGGCACTGGGTCGCGCGTGCCGCGCGCCGGAGTGATGTTAGAACGGGAAAAAGCAACCCGAGCAGAACCGATACGATTGCGATGACCACCAGGAGCTCAATCAGCGTGAACGCGGGGCTGAGCCCGCCGCGTGGGGGGGGATTCGGTGCCGGGCTGGGTGGTTGCGCGTGCGGGATCATGGCCCTTTCAACTTGGCGCTCTGCCATCTTCTGAACTCCCACTCGGCATCCTTCCAAAGCGTCTGGCAGTACGGGTCGGTGTCGTTCTGGAGTCCTTCGTAAACGCGGTCGAGCGTTGGCAGGCGCCAGAGCCGGCCGACCCCGATCGCCTGCAAGGCCGAAGCGCGATTTTCGGATTCCGTGGACGCGGCAAACCGAGCGATCACCTCAGCGACCTGCTCCCGATATCCCTGCGTTACGCGGGACTCAAGTCCAAAACCGACCCAACCCGGGCTGAACACCGTGCTCGAGTTCCTCACCGCGACCCGGCGAGCAGCCATGTCCGGGTGGTCTTGGGCGATCTGGATGATCCAGACCGCATCATTGTCATCAGCCGATTTTGTGATTCCGATGTGACGGAGATAGAGATAGGTTTCATCCACAGGCGGGTACGGAAGTTTGCTCCCCAAGGCCGGGAGCGCCGGCCGCACCGGGGTGGGCCCAAGGACGGCCACCAGGTCCTTGAACGGCTTGGTGTCCTCAGATCGTCCCAGGCCGAAGGGCCGTTCGGCCATCAATAGCCGCAGACGGGGGGCGAATAGCCAATAGGCCCCGGCGGCCACACCCGAGGCAAGCCCGAGCGCCACAACAAGGCTCACAAGAGTTTGGCGGCGGTTGGGCCAGCGCATGGAGCTACTACCAGAACAGCCAATAGAAAATGCCAGCGAGTCCCGTCGGTGGTGTGCTCACGGCACCTCTCCTAGAGCAGTGCGATGCGAGCTCCGCATCTCCGCATGCATTTCCACAGGCTTCTGTAACGCACGCCATACAGGTAGTTATTTCAATCTGACTGGGAGGGCCAGCACCACCCGGTGCAAGGCAGTTAGCGCGGCTCATACATGGTCCACAGGTCGCGGCGGCATGCCCGGCGGCCAGAAACCCCACGCCTGCGAGGACAATCGCACATCGGTACCAAAGGGAACTCCGCCGAGCTAGGCGATCAGCAGCGAGCGGCGAGGGGCGAGGGGCGAGGGGCATTGTGTAGTCTCCAAGGGTGTTGATCGTGGTCCGATCCGCTTTCAATGTACCTGCCTGCGACGTGACTGTCAAATGCATCTCGATAATTATAGATCGTTAGCCATGCCCCATTCGCGCGGGCAAGCCAAAGAGTACTGGCACACCAACAAGGCAGAGAAGCATCTGTACCAGTTATCGATCGTCCATGAGTTGACGTCATGCCGCGGCGACGCTGAGTCGCGATGTAATCTCAAGGGATCAGTTCATGAAGCGGCGCACAAACTCGGCGCTGTCCCAGATGTAGCGGGATAGAGCCGTGCGGCGGGCTTCTTGGCCCAGTGACTTGCGGCGGGCCGGGTCGCGGACGAGGTCGGTGATGGCGTTGACGAGTGCGGCGTGGTCGCCAGCGATGATCCCGCCGCCGGCGGTGAGCTTTTCTGTCAGTACGGGCAAATCACTGGCGATGATCGGCAGCTCGGTGAGCATGCCCTGCACAATCGACTGGCTAAAGGTTTCTTGCGGGCCGAAGGAGGGGACGAGCATCACGTCGAGGCTGCGCAGGAACTCGGGCACGGCTTCGGTGGGCATCCACGGGTGGCAGACGACGCACGGGTCGGCGATGGTGCGGTCGTCGCCGAAGCTGAGGAGGTGCAGGCGGGCTTTGACGCGGACTTCGGCGGGCAGATCGGCGAAGGCGGCGACGGCGCGGTCGGCGCCTTTCCAAGCGTTGTCGAGTTTGCCGACAAGCCCGAAGTGGACGAGGCCGTCGTCAGGGCGAGTTGCTTTGGGCGGGTGGAACGCGCCGGCACCGATGACGCCGTAGAAAACGCTGACGCGGTCGCGGAGTTCTTCGGGGAACTGGTCAGCGACCTGCTGGCTGACGGCGGTGAAGATGCAGCCCCACTTGGCGAGCTGGCGTGCGACAGCGTGGCGCGGGGCGCGGTTGGCCTGGAGGACGATCTGGCCCGTGAGGCCGCGGGCGCGGAGGAGGGCGAGGCCGGGCATGACCCCGCGGGCGGGGTTGCCGAGGAAGGTGTAGTCGAAGCGCTGGTGGATGAGCGCCGGGAGGGTGAGGGCGTTCCAGAGTGGGCGGAAGAGCGGGGGGGTGTAGCGGACTTTGAGCGACGGAGGCGCGGCGGCGAAGTACTCACGGAGGCGGTGGCGCCAGCTCCAATCCGCAGGGACGACAACGCGATCGGCGAGCGACGCGAGCTCGGGGGCGAAGGCAAGGTCGAAGACCTGGACGCCACGGATGCGCTTGTGCAGGCGATAGGCAAGGAAGGTCGGCGCGATGTACAGGATCGAACGGGTCATGGCGGAGGGGAGGCTTGGGCCATCCTAACCGACACGTTGGCGTGAGGATGATCGCGGCTCAACCGAGGGCGGCGGCACCGGCGATGATCTCGCCGAGTTCGGTGGTGATGGCGGCCTGGCGGGCGCGGTTGTAGTCGCGTGTGAAAAGCTTGCGCATCTTGCCGGCGTTGTCGGTGGCGGCCTTCATGGCGATCATGCGTGCCACATGCTCGCTGACGACGGCGTCGTTGAAGACCTGGAAGAGCGTCGCCTTGATGACGGCGGGCAGAAGGTCGCCCAGAAGCTCGGGGGCCGCCGGGCTGAACTCGTAGCTGACGCCCTTGCGAGCCGCGACGGCGGCCTCGGCTTGGTTGGCGGGCTGTTCGGCTGGGTTGATGGCCACGCTCCCGCTGGCGGAGGGCTTGAGGGGCAGGAGCTGCAGGATCTCCGGGGCCTGACGGCCAGCGGAAAGGAACTTCATGTAGATCACGCGGACGGAGGTAATCTCGCCGGCGGTGAAGCGGTCGATGTAGCGCTGAGCCAGCTTTTCAATCTTCTCGTACTGGGGCTTGTCGCCGAACTGGTGCGTCGCGGTGACGACCATTTTGTTGTACTTGAGGAAGGCGATGCCCTTCTTGCCGACGAGTTCGATGAGCCCGGCGCGGGCCTCGGGGCTGGCGCGGAAGTGGCCCATCGCCTTGCGGAGCACCGAGCCGTTGTAGGGACCGCAGAGGCCGCGGTCGGAGGTGAGGACGAGCGTGACGTCCTTGGCCCCTGCGGCCTGGCGGTCGGGCCCGGTGATGAGCGGGTGGGTCACCTCGCCACCGCCGTTGACGGCGAGCTCGGTGACCAGTTCAAACAGGCCCTCGGTATACGGCTTGGTCGCGGTCGCGGCGGCTTGGGCGCGGGCGAACTTGCTGGTGGCGATCATCTGCATCGTCTTGGTGATGCGACGGATGTTGCCGACCGCTTTGATGCGCTTCTTGATCTCGCGGGTCTTCGCCATAGGGGTGCAAGCGTAGGCGGGGAGCGGTTCTCGGGGGCCGCGAGGGGTCGGGTTGGTGGCCGTTTACGGGATCCGTCCGGGTTCGGCGCCCCACAGCTTGGCCCCCCGCGGCAGGTCGCTTGGCTGGGTGGTGGTGGGCTCCCAGAAGACTCGGCCCGATCCCAGCACGGTGCCCGTGGCGATGGCGAGGTCGACCTGGGCGATCTGGTAGTCGGTCAGGGCGCGGATCTCAGCGGATTGGCTGTCGGCCAGGCGGGCGGCGGCATCGAGGACGTCGGTGCTGGTGCGTTGGCCGACGTCGAACTGACGCTGCTCGCCCCGGAGGGTGCGGGCGGCGAGGATGGTCGATTGCTGGGCGGCGAGGATGCGCTGCCAGCCGCCGCGGATGTTGTCGATGGCGTTGAGGACGTCTTGTTTGACGGTCAGTTCGCGGGCCTGCTTGGTGCTGACGCGTTGCAGGCGGATCAGGATCGAGCGGCGGTAGCGGGCCTCGGCGGCCTCGTTGCCGAGGGGGATCTCGCCCTGGAGGCCGGCGGAGAAGCTCTGGAAGTCGCCGTTGGCGAGGACGCGGTTGTTCGCGTTGAAGTTGGAGGCGAGGCCGGAGAAGGTGTACGACCCGCTGATGTCGAGCTGGGGGAGGAGCTGGTTGTAGCGGAGGCCTTCGTCGGCGGCGTCGGCGAGCAGTTGCAGCTCGGTTTCGAGCAGCTCCATCCGGCCCGAAAGCGCGGCCTGGGTGAGTACCTCGGAGTCGAGCGCGTATTGGGCCGGGGCGGGCTTGGTGGCGGTTGTGACGAGCTGGACGGAGTCGACGGCGAGGTCGGGCATGTTGACGACGCGTTTGAGCTCGCGCTGCAGGTTGAGGACGTTGTTCTCCGCGATGATGATCGATTCGAGGCGCGAGGCGAGCCCCGATTGGGCGCGGACGACGTCGATCTCGGCGGTGGCGCCGGCGCGCACGCGACGCTGGGCCTGGGCGAGCTGTGACGCGGCCAGTTCGTACTGCTGCTGGCGGACTTCAAGCTCGCGGCCGGCGGCGTAAAGCCGCCAGTAGGCCCGATCGACGGCGGCGAGCTGGGCGACGACGGTGAGCTTGGTGCGAGCCTCGGCGATCTGCTGCTGGAAGCCGGCGATGCGGATCGAGGCGGTGTTGGCTTCTTCCCAGCCGTTGCGGAGCAGCGGCTGGGAGATGGACATGGTCAGGTCGCTCGACCACGCCGAAGAGCTTTGGAAGAACGGGTTGTTGGGTGTTTCCTGGCGCGACTCGGTGAAGTCGATGCTGGCGCGCCCGCCGGTGCGGAGGGGGATGTCGACGCCCGCGCCGAACTGCGTGTTCTTCTGCTGGTTGGCCACGGTGGTCTGGAGCGTCGGGCGGTCGGCGTTGCTATACCGGGCGAAGGGCGTAAAGACGGCCTCGAACTTGGCCAGCTCGACGCGCAGGCCCTCGTCGGCGATGGTCGGATCCACCAACGCCACCTTCAGGTCAAGGTTGTTCCTGAGGGCCTCGGCGCGGCACTGCTCAATGGTGAGCTCGACGCGCTCCAGCCCCTCAAAGCGGCTGGGCGGCTTGGGCGGTGGGTTCGTCTCGTCGATCGTGGGCACCGACGCGGCAGCAGCGGTGTCGGTGGTCTTAAACGCGTCGAGTTGCAGCGGCGCAGAGGTGCGTAAGCGATCAAGGCTGACCTTGTCCCCCCGGTCAGATTCGCGCGAGCCGAGCGGGCCAACGCACCCGCCGAGGAGCAGCAGCGCCACCGCGGAGCACGCCGCGGCTGATCGTGCGCCGGCGGGCGACGCGGACGGGGACAGGGAACATAAGCGCGGGTCACGGGAGTGGGCCATGGCTGTTCTTTGCAAGCGTACTGAAAATGGGTCGGTGTTCGCGCCCGCGCCGAGGATGGATCGGTCACTCGTGTCGCAGAGCGACGATGGGGTCGAGCCGGGCGGCCTTGATGGCGGGGAACATCCCGAAGATCACGCCGGTGGCGGCGGAGAAGCCCGTGGCAAGAAACACGGCCCAGAGCGGGACTTTGGCTTCGGCGAGCGGGGAGTTGGGGATCAGCGCGAGCCCGTAGACGAGCCCGTAACCAACCGCGAGGCCCGCAGCGGCACCAACGAGGCAAAGGGTGACGGCCTCGACAAGAAACTGCATCAGGATGACCACGGGCGGGGCGCCGACGGCCTTGCGGAGGCCGATCTCGCGTGTGCGTTCGGAGACGGAGGCGAGCATGATGTTCATGATGCCGACGCCGCCGACGATGAGCGAGATGGTGACGATGCCGGTGGCGGCGATGGTGAGCCCGAGGGAGATGCGGTTGATGCCTTCGATGAACTGTTCAACGGCGCGGATGACGAAGGTGTCGGGGTCTTCGGGGCCCAGGTTGCGCATCTTGCGGAGGACACCGCGGATCTCGGCTTCAAGCTCGGGGAAGGCGTTGGCGGACTTCATGGTGCCCTGGATGATGATCCCGAAAATCGGCTCGGGCTTCATCACGTTGGCGAGCTGGAAGGGGATGAAGACCTCGGTGAAGGGGTCGCCCCCGCCGAAGGAGGAGGGGAGGGATTTGGTTTCGACGACGCCGACGATGAGGAAGCGTCGCCCGTCGACGAGGATCGATTGGCCGGTGGGGTCTTGATTGAGGCCGAGCTCTTCGACGGCCTTGTCGTTGACGATGCAGACGGCGCGGCGTTCTTCCTCGTCGATCCGCGAGAACGGCCGACCCTGGAGCATGGCCCGGCCTTCGATGAGGTGCCAGTCTTCGTTGAGGCCGGTGACGCGGACGGCCCGTTCGATGCGGTCGCCGAACTGCACGGTGGCGTTCCAGCCCTTGAAGGGCGTCATGCGGAGGATCGACGGGCACTGCTTCTCGATCTCAAGGGCTTCGCGGTACTTGAGCTGGATCTGCGCTGCGGAGAAGCGGTTGGCGGACTCGCGCGGGTTGCGCGGAAAGATGATGAAGCGGGTGGCGCCGAAGGTCTCGAACTCTTTGAGGACGAAGGCGCGGAGGCCTTCGGTGCCGCCGACGATCGAGATGGTGGACGCGACGCCGATGACGATGCCCAGGGTGGTGAGCATCGCGCGGACGCGGTTGGTCCACAGTTGCTGGAACGCGAGGACAACGGTCTGGAACATCCAGCGGACGATGATCAAGAGGTGGCACTCGCAGCGGGTGACGGTTCGAATGCCGGCGCGGGTGGCGACGCCGCTTGCGGATTGGCCACCGGGGCGACGCCGTTGTCCTTGGCGTGGTAGAGCGCGTCGTCCATCATGCGGCGCAGGTACTCGCCGTGGATGGGGTCGTCTTTGGTGGGGAAGTCCGAGAAGATCTTGCCGTCGCGGAGGCGGATCACGCGTTGGGCGTGGCGGGCAACGTCCTCTTCGTGGGTGACAAGAACGATGGTCTGGCCCTGGCGGTGCAACTCGCAGAAGAGAGCGAGTACGTCCTCGGCCGTTTTGGAGTCGAGGTTGCCCGTCGGCTCGTCGGCCAGCAGCATGGAGGGCTCGTTGACCAGCCCGCGCGCGATGGCGACGCGCTGGCGCTGACCGCCGGAGAGCTGGTTGGGCCGGTGGTGGAGACGCGAGCCCAGGCCCACGCGCTCCAGGGCGATGCGGGCCCGCTTGTTGGCACCCCACCAGCGGGGCGAATAGAGCAGGGGCATGGTGACGTTTTTGAGGGCCGTCTGGCGGTTGAGCAGCTCAAAGGACTGGAAGACGAACCCGATCGCCTCGTTGCGGATCTTGGCCAGGTCGGTCTGGCCCATGCGTGAGACGTCTTTGCCAGTGAGGAAGTACGAACCGCTGGTGGGCTGGTCGAGGCAGCCGAGGATGTTCATGAGCGTCGACTTGCCCGAGCCCGACGCGCCCATGATGGCGACGAACTCACCCCTGGCAACCGACAGCGAGACGCCGTCGAGGGCGCGGACGGTCTCCGAGCCCATCTTGTAGATCTTCGTGATGTTGCGGATCTCAATCGTCATGGCGAACAGCGGCTGCGAGGGAGAAGTGGGAGGTCGTGGACGGAGGAAGCGGCGGCGTTAGTTGCCGGGCTTGGCCGCGGTGCTCGGTTTGGCGGGCTCGGTGCCGGGCTTCTTGCTGGCTTCCTCTTCGATAACCTTGCGGTCGTGGCGGAGGTCGACGAGGATCTTGAAGGAGCCGATGACGATGGAGGTGCCGTCTTCGAGCCCCGCGGTAATGACGGTTTGGGTGAGGTCGGAGGGGCCCACGGTGACGGGGATGACCTTGGTCTTGCCGTCGCTGACGCCGTAGACCACGCGGGTGAAGGCCTTGTTCTTGTCGATGAGCGGATTCTCGCGGGCGTCCTTGGGCAGCTCGTCGACGCGGCGATCAACGACGGCCTGGCTGGGCACCTTGAGCACGTCGTAGAACGACTCGACCTCGATGTCGGTGTTGGCGGTGAGCCCCGAGTAGAGCAGCTCGCCCTCGGGCTTCTTGACGAGCACTTCGACGACGTAGTAGCCGGTGCCGTCGCGGTCGGTCTCGCGCTTGAGGCCCACGCGGTCGATGGTGGCGTCGAACTCGCGTCCGCGGAAGGCGTTGATGAACACCTTGGCCCGCTGGCCCGCCTTCACCGGCGCGATGTTGGCCTCGTCCACGCGGGCCTTGAGGAGCATGACGTTCAGGTCGGCGATCTCCATGATCACCGAGCCGGCGTTGTTGAGCGTGCCGACGACCACCGTCTCGCCCACCTCGGCGTTGAGCTTGGTGATGACGCCGTTGAAGGGTGCCTTGATCTCGCTGTTCTCAAGGTCTTTCTGCGCCCGGGCGATGTTGGCCTTGGCAATCTCGATCAACTGCAGCGACGAATCCACGCCCGACACCGAGCGCCGCACGTCGGCCTCCGTCTGTTCCAGCACCGATTGGCTGGCGTCTCCGGACTGCACCAGTTGCTTCTGACGCGCCATTTCCAGCTCGGCCCGCGCCAGCGTGGCCCGGTTGCCTTGCAATCGAGCCTCTTCGGCCCGCTGGCTGGCCTGGGCGCTCTCGAGCGACGCCGCCAGATCGCGGGCGTCGAGTCGCACCACCACGTCGCCCTCCTTCACCGTCTCGCCCTCGCGGAAGGGCAGGGCGAGGATGCGCGCCGACACTTGGGCGGAGATCTGCACCTTGGTTTTGGGCTCGATGGTGCCCGGGGCGTTGACGGTCCGCGTGAGCGTGCCCTTCTCGGCCTTGCCCAGCCTGATCTTGAGCACCTGGTCGCCCGGACGCAGCGAGGAGATAAGCTCCCTGAACTCCGGCGATTGCGCGATGAAGTACCCGCCCGCCGCGGCCCCGCCGATAAAGATCACACCCAGTCCAAGCAGCCATTTCCACACGGGCAAGGCTCCCAGCCGCCTCCGTGCACAGGCCCACGGCCAAGGCACTCGGGCGACGCGGTTGGTCGGTCCCAAGACCGCAGGCCTTACTGGGGAATCTACTGCCGCGGTTGCAGCAGAAAACCGGCCCAGGCCCACGTCACTGACCTGCAAGTCTAGGAATCACCCCGGGTTGGGTTGCACCGGCACCCCAAAGTGCCGTCGAGATCGGCGACTCGATGACCCTGGATGGGGGATCGCTGGCGAGCCCGGACTAGCGGCGTCCGGCCTTGGCGGCCAGCCGCTCGGCGATCAGGATCTTGGCCTCCCCGACGATATAAAACGACCCGGTCACGCAGATCAGGTCGTCGCGCCCCACGGCCCGCAAGGCCAGGTCGAACGCGTCCTTGAACGATTCGGTCGTCTGGCTCATCTTCCCGCACAACTCGCTGTACCGCCGCTGCAGGTCGGCCGGCTTGGCCGCCCGGCGGTTGTTGCCGGCCTGAGTGAAGATCACCTTGTCCGCCCCCGCCGCCAGGGCCTTGAGCGTCGTGTCGATGTCCTTGTCGGCGGCGATCCCAAACACCACCACCAGAGAGTCATACTGCACATACGCACCGATCGCCTTGATCAGCGCCCGCATCGACTCGGGATTGTGGGCCCCGTCCAGCAGCACCCGCGGGGTGTTGACGGCCATCTCGAACCGTCCCGGCAAGACCGTCATCGCGAGCCCCTTGGCTACCTTGGCCTCGGGGCAGGCAAAGCCTCTCTCGCTGAGCTTGTCGAGCACGGCCAGCGCCAGCCCGCAGTTGAGGGCCTGGTGCTCGCCCTTGAGGGGCACGGGGACGTGGTCGTAGTTGCTCCGCTCGGTGGTGAGGCAGACCCGGGCCGTGGGGCCCGCGCCGGCCTGCCATTCGAAGCGGTACGAGAAGTCGATGTCGTCGCCGACGACTTCGATGGGCGAGCCGCGGGCGGCGGCCACTTCGCGGAAGACCTTGAGGATCTTGGCGTCCTGCTGGATCACCACGGCCGGCACGCCGGGCTTGAAAATCCCGGCTTTCTGGGCCGCGATCTCCTCCAGCGTGTCGCCGAGGATCTGCATGTGGTCAAAACCGATCGTCGTCACCGCGCACACCTCGGGGGTGATCACGTTGGTGCAGTCCAGCAGCCCACCCAGCCCGACCTCGATCACCGCCACGTCCACGGCCTGGTCGGCGAAGTACACAAAGCCCATGGCCGTGAGCAGTTCAAAGAACGTCGCCTCGCCGTGCGCAGCCTCGACCTTCGCCGCCGCTTTGCCGATGCGTTTGGTGAGGGCCACGAACTCGTCGACGCCGATCAGCTGCCGATTGAGCCGGATCCGCTCGCGCACGTCGACCAGGTGCGGGCTGGTGAAGAGCCCGACGGCATACCCGCAGGCTTCGAGCGCCGTCGCGATCATCTCGCATGTGCTCCCCTTGCCCTTGGTCCCGGCGACGTGCACCATGCGAACGGCGTCTTGCGGGTTGTCGAGTTCCTTCAGGATGGCCCGCATCCGGTCGAGCTTGTACGCGTCGCGGGTCGCGCGGGTGGGGGGGACGCGTTCGAGATCGACCCGGTCGTAGAGGTATGACGCCGCAGTGCTTAGATCGCTGACTTGGCCAACGGTGGCGCGCGGGCGCACCTCCACCTCGACGGCGGCGGGCTTGGCACGCGGGCTAGTGCTGGGCTTTTTGGCCATGGGACGCGCTCGGCGCTTCAGCGGGGTTTCGGATCCTGGATAACTGCCGGGCCACACGCAAGCCGAACCAATGTCGGCGGGAGCAGGAGACGGGGGCGAAACATAGGACCGGACTCTGCCCACCGCCCGCATGAACCGCGACGGTTGCTCCTAGGAAGGTACACCAATCGGCGCACTTCTCAAACAGTCTTTCCGCGTACCTCAAAACAATTTTGGGCGACGCACCGACAGGGTGATTCGGTGAAACCCCGAGACTCACACGCGCAGCTGCGGCAGCATGCCGCGCAGCGATGCCAGGGTCGACTCGCGCGCCCCGGTCATCGGCAGCCGCAACGCCCCGCTATCGCGCCCGAGCAGTTGCATGGCGGCCTTGACGGGGATCGGGTTGGTCTCCAGAAACATCGCCCGCGCGATGGGGATGAGTTGCCGATGCAGGCTCAGCGCCCCGGCGAAATCGCCAAACAGAAAGGCCTTGCACAAGCCGCTGATGTGCCCCGGCAACAGGTTCGACACCACCGAGACGACGCCCACCGCCCCCACCGAGGCGAACGGCAGGGTCAGCGTGTCATCGCCGGAGAGCACTGCCAGCGTGGGGCAGCGGAGCGCCACCTCGCCGCAGGAATCGGGCGAGCCGGTGGCGTCTTTGATCGCGCGGATGCGCGGGTGTTGCGCCAGCCGCTCGACCGTCTCGGGTGCGAGCGCCACGCCGGTGCGCCCTGGGATGTTGTAGAGCATGACGGGCAGATCCGCCGCGTCTGCCTGGGCCACGAAGTGCTGGTACATCCCATCCTGCGTCGGCTTGTTGTAGTACGGGTTCACCGACAGTGCGGCGTCAGCCCCGAGCCTTTTGGCCGTCTTCTGAAGCTCTATCGCGTGGTGCGTGCTGTTGGAGCCCGTGCCGGCAATGACCATCAGCCCCAGCGGCCTGGCCACCTCCACCGCCGTCGAAAGCAGTGTCTGGTACTCGCTCTCGGAGAGCGTGGGCGATTCGCCAGTGGTGCCGGCGACGACGATCCCCGTCACGCCGCCTTGGGCCTGGAAGGCGATCTGCTCACGCAGCCGGGCGAGGTCGATCGCAGCGCCGTCGCTGGTGAAGGGCGTGACGATGGCCGTGAAGGCTCCGCGGAACTCAATGGGCATGCCTTCAGCGTAAGACCGCCTAATCGCCCGCGGCGAGCGTTTGGTGGCTCGATTGCATTCCCCAAAAAACCACCGAGCCGGGCCGAGCGTGGGCTACTCGGCTCGGCCCAGGTGGTGTACTGACAATCATCACGCCCCGCCTGCGGGGTCCGATCAAGCACTACGGCTATCCCCTGAGGATCAGCCACCCTGGCCCTTGGACGATTCGGGCATCTTCTTATCGGCTTTGCCCGACGGCTTGATCACGATCCGGAAGCGCGACTCGGGCTTGTAATACTTGGCGAAGCCCTCGCGGATCTCCTGGCCCGTGAACGCTTGGAAGGCCTTGGGCGCCGCCAGGATGTCATCGATCGAGTTTCCGCGATAGGTCATGGCCGCCAGCCGCGGGGTCCAGAACGAGGGCTGCTTCATCTCTTCCTCGAACATGTTCTCCATCTGCTTGCGGGCCGTCGCCAGTTCCTCATCGGTGGGCCCATTCTTGGCGAATTCGGTGTAGATCTCTTCGAGCGTGCTGGCGAGGGCCGCGGCCTTGGCGGGCTCGGTCGGGGCCACGGCGAGGAACTGTCCAAAGCCGGGGAAGACCGTCGCGGGCTGCGAGGACGCGCTGATCGAGTAGACCAGCTGCTTCTCCTCGCGGACGATCTTGACCAGCCGGGAGCTGATGAGCCGCGAGGCCATCTGCATAAGCCGGGAGTCGCGGATGTCCTTGGCGTCGGTGGCGAAGAAGCCGTCGAACACAATGCCCAGCGGCGTGGCGAACTCGACTTCCTTCTCCACGACCAGCGGGCCCTTGGGCCGGGCCATGGTGCGCTTGTCGCTCAAGGTCTTGTCGCTGATGCGCTCGCGGCTCGGCAACGCGCCCAGATACTGAGCAACCATCTCCTGCGCCTTCTCCACGCTGATGTCGCCCACGACGGCGACCTCGATCGGGGCCGTGGCGATCGTCTTCTCAAGCCAGGCCTGCGCGGATTCCAAAGTGATCCGATCCACCTGCTCGACGGTCAGCGGGCGCATCCGGGCTTCGTTGGGCGGGAAGAGCGTGTCGGCGAGCACCTCGGCCAGGATGCCTTGCGGAGCCATCTTCCGCTGCGCGATGCCCTGGCGCTGGGCCTGCTTCCACTGCTCCAGAGCCGCGGGCTCGATCACCGGGTCGGTGAGGAGCAGATACGCCAGTTGCAAGGCCGGTTCGAACTCGGCGGGGTTGCCCGAGACCACGAGACGCTGCGAATCCGCTCCGCCACGGGGCCCGCCGCCGGCGGCGGAGACGCGGGCCTTCTTGCCGGTCATGAGATCGCGGATCTGGATGCTCGAAAGTGTGCTGGTCGCGGGGCGATCCCACGCCAGCGAGGCGGCCTCGGTCAGGCCGCGGGTCTGAGCGTCTTCGAGGATCTGACCGCTGGCCAGCGAGATGCTGATCGAGGCCTCACCCTTCTGGATGTCCATGAAGCGGTGGTGCATGCGGACGCCGTTGGAGAGCCAGGCGCTCGTCACGCCCGACTCGGCGTGCGTCGCCTTCTCGGCCACCTTGCCGGCGGTCGGCACCTTCTCCAGGAGCTTAATCGCGGCGGCCACCTCGGCGATCGCCTCGGGCTTCACGTCGAACGCCGCCCGGCCCAGCGAGACCACCTCGGCCTCGCTCGGCACGCCGGCGCTGGTCGGGATCGTCAAGATGAACAGCAGGTGCGTCGGATCAAAGTCCTTGGCGAACGACTTGGACACTTCCTCGGCTTTGACCGTGGGCAGCAGCTTGTTGAGCAGTTCCAGGCGCTGCTTGGCCGACTGGATTGGTTCGTTGTCCGCCACGCCGCTGTTGATGCGGCCCAGCATGAACCGCGCCGGCAGAGTCGGCTCGCGCTCCACGCTTTCCTCGGCCTGGCTGATGAGCGCCTTGCGGGCCTCGCCCACTTCGCGCTCGCTGAAGCCGTGAAGCCGCGCACGCTGCAGGTGCGTGCCCAGGTCGCCCATCATCTTCTGCCAGTTCTCCGGCTTGCCCGTCGCCTGAATCCCCGCGCTGCGGAACGCCCCGCCCAGTTGCGAAGCGCTCGCCCCCGCCGACAGGTACGACGCCTTGCCCGCCGCCAGGTCCGCCTCGATGCGGCGATTGAACACCCACGTACCGATCAGTTCGACCAGATCGCGACGCTCATCGGCGACCGTCGTCGACGGCGGCCGCGGCGGCTCTATCCGCGAGATCTGCAGCGAGGTCGAAGTGATCTCCGCGTCCGATGCAACGATCGCCCGGTCGGCCATCGTCCCCTTCACGCCCACCGGCAGATCCGCCGGCTTGGGGGCCTTGGGCATCCCGCCGAACTGCTTCTTGATCAGCTCGATATACGGCGCCGGCTCCGCGTCCGCCACCACGATCACCGTGATGTTGCTGGGCACGTAAAACGTCGCATAATACTGCTTGAAGTCCGCCTCGCTCACCGTGTTGATCGTGGCCTCGGTGCCGATGGGGCTGCGCCGGCCGAACGTGCTCTCGGGCAGCAGACGCTCGAAGATGTATTCCTGCACGCGCTGCTGAGGCCCAAGCCGCGTCCGCCGCTCTTCCTGGATGATCCCGCGCTCTTCCTGGATCTCCGTCGGCAAGAGCAACAGCCGCCCGCCCACGTCGGACATGAACAAGAGCGCCCGGTCGACCGTCTCAGGCTTGGCGTCGGGCAGGTAAAGCTGGTATGTAGTCTGATCGAAGCTGGTGAACGCGTTCTGGTCACGCCCGAATGCCAGGCCGATCGACTGGAAGTAGTCGACGACGGTTCCCGGCTTGAAGTTCTCCGAGCCGTTGAAGGCCATGTGCTCGAGGAAGTGCGCGATGCCGCGCGTTGTCTCGCTCTCATTGAGCGAGCCCGAGGAGACGTGCATCCACACGCCCGCCCGGCCCGGCGGGTTGGCGTGCTGACGGATGATGTACTTGAGCCCGTTGTCCAACGTCCCCGTGACCAGCGCGGGGTCCGTCGGCAGCGGCTCGGCCATGGCCAATGGGGCTGCATTCATGGCCACAATCATCGTCGGAACGGCGACAGTCATCCAATGCATGCAAACTCCCAGGCAAAGAGAAACGCGACGCCCACTCAAAGGGCCGAATGGCCCGGTTCGAGGCTATACCCCTTACGCACACCAGGGTTTCACACGGCCCGTCCAGATTAGGAGCTTGTCCGGTTCTGGCGTTTGAAGCTCACGGCTCTTGCCCCCGCGCTGGCGCCGCCTCGCTGGCCCGAACATCGATCCGACGGGACGGCGCACACCAGATGGCCCACGCCCCCGCCGCTTCCGCCGCCGTCATCCCTTCCAGATCCCGCGGCGCGTCGGCCAGGCGATCAATCTCCAGCCCTTGCAGCTTGGTGATGGGCAAAACCGACGCCCAGTACTCCGCCGTCGCCAGCCGACGCCGCGCGTCGGCCGCCAGAGCCGCCCCGGCGATCTCAACCTCCGCCGCAGGCAAACCAAGCGGCGCCACCTGGGACATGGCCTCACCAAGCACGGCCACGGCTCGCTGCGCCGCGTCCTCCCCGCCGCGAACCCGCACCGAGCCCAAGACCAAGCCCAGCCCGCGATACGACCGCGCCGGGACCGATCTCACGCTGACCTGATCGGTCTCCAGCCCCGCTTCCGCGAGCGCCGCGCGGACCCGCGCCGTCACGATTCGGGACGCTACGTTCAACCCACGCACCGCCGTGAGATCCGCGATGGCCGGGCCCGGATAGGCGATCACCGCATACGACCAACCACCACCCGCCTCTTTGCCGCCGAGTTCCAGTGCCACCGAGCGCGGCGCGCTCGACAGCGGGCCGTCCAAAGTGCGCTCGTGCGCCAAGGAGTCTGGCCCGATGGCGCCCCGCGCCGGGACATCACGGAACAGCCGACTCGCCAGGTTCAAGCCATCGTCGAGAGCCACATCGCCCACGATGGCCGCCTCGATCGGGCTTTCGTGCACGAGCCGTTCCAGGCGTTGCCGCGCCTGCGCCGGGGTGATCCCCAGCACGCGCTCGGGCGTTGGCGATTCGGTCCGCAGCCTCACCGACGGGGCCATGGCCCAGAACACCGCGTCGGTCACCGTTTCGCCCGGATCCTCGACGCGCCGCGCAAGCCCATCCAGCGCCGTGGAACGCCACGCTTCAACGGCGGCTTCGTTCAACTGCGGATCCACGAGCATCCGCGCCATCTGTTCGGCCAGTTCAGCCGCCCGGGCCGACGGGGCCGAGCCGTGCAGGACCATCCCCTCGGGCCACAGATCCACCAGCGGCTTCAACGCTTCCTCCGCGCCGCCCCCACCACCCCCACCGCCGGCCGCCGGCCGCCAGCCCGCCGCCGCCGCTCGGGTATGCCACCGTTCCGCTGGACTCTCCGTCAGCTCGCCGCCCGCCAGACACACGACGATCATCACTCGGCCCGACCCGCGCATGGGCCGCACATGCACGCACGGCCCGTTGCTCAGCCACGCCGTAGCCACGCCCGCGCGGCGGTGCAGATCGATCCGCTCCACCACCGGCTGCCGCGCCGTGGCCGCGCTCGCCGCGAACGCCAACGCGATCAGACTCAAAATGGCCCACAGCGAACGCATCCACCGCACAAACAGATCTCCTTGCTCGCAACCCGCCACTTGATACCGCCACCCGCCCCCATCGTTTCCCACTCCGCCACTTCGCCACTTCCCTCTGTCCCTCCATCACTCCGGCCCCAGAATCTCGCACAACCCCAAGCACCCCTTCCCCTGGCGATACGCCCCCTTGAGCATCCCATCCACAGCCTCGTCGATCTTCGCCCGGATGCGATCGGCCTTGAGCGCGGCCAGATCGATCACCCCGCGCTGCCCGGTCGAGAGCAGCCAATACTCCGCCGTCCCCTCCGGCCAGCACCCGTCGGCCTGCGACGCCAGCGCCAGCGCATAGATCCCCATCTGCAGATCGTCCTTGCTCGGCTCCAGGAGCGACTTCTTCGGATAGCCGGTCTTGTAATCAATCACCCGCAGCCGCCCGTCGGGGGCCTGATCGACGCGATCGATGTGCGCCGAGAAGCGGTGCTCGTGCCCGCCGCTGGGATAGGCGAACTGGACGTGCTTTTCCTGCTCGAGTACGTGGTCGCCGTCGCCGTGCAGCCGCGTGAAGGTCATCTCAAGCTGCGCCATGAGCCGCTTGAGTTCCTCGGGCTTGACCGCCGCATTGCCCGCCAGGCGGAAGAACGCCTTCTTCCCGAGTTCCATCAGCCGATTCAATCCCGGCTTGTCGCGGCCGTCGGCGTCCGCCTCCGCGAACTGCCGATAGAACTGCTCCAGCGCCTGGTGCGCCGCCGAACCCAGCGTCGCCCCGTCGTGGTCGGCCTCCGGAATGCGGAGCACATGCTTGAGGTAGTAGCAACGCGGGCAACGCAGATACTCATCGATCACCGAATAGCTCAGTCGCAGCGGCGGCACCTGCCCCGCCCACCGCGGTTCAACCACGCCCCCGGCCGCCACGGCCCCCTTCCCCGCGACCTCGGCGGCCCACAGCGGGCCCAGCACCGCCGCCAGCTTCTGCCACGAGGGCGTTGTGCCGTCCCCCGTAATCCACGCGGCCGGTTTCCCGTTCCGCTCCATCTCCGCCGCCAGCGCCAGCCGGCCGGCGGCGTCGCGCAGCCGCGCGAGCAACTCTTCCATACCCGCGGGCGTCAGCCCGGCCCGATCCGCCGCGTCCAACGCCGTGGCCGCCTCCAGCCGTGCCTCGCGCCGCGCGCGGATCAGCGCCTCGCGCCGCTTCCCCAATCGATCAAACCCCGCCCCCGCGCGGTCGAGCTCCCCACGCGCCGGCGACCCGACCCCCGCCTCCGCCGCATCCGCCCACACGTCCGCCGATTCCAGCACCGTCACCAGTTGCTCCGCCGCCCGATCGCGCACCAGCTCGTCCATGAAGTTGACGCCCGAGCTGCGAGTCTTCCCCTGCTTGCCCAGGATCACCAACCGCCGCTCGGCCCGTGTACACGCGACATAAAACAGCCGCCGCTCCTCCGCCTGCCGCCGCGCCTTGGTGTCGCGCGTGTCCCCCGCACGATCGACCAGCCCCTCCGGCAGCACCGCCTCGTCGGATCGCACCGACGGAAACCCGTGCTGGCCCACCCGCGTCACGAACACCGTATCAAACTCCAGCCCCTTGGCCGAGTGCGCCGTCACCAACTGCACCGCGTCTCGCTCGGGGTCGCCGTCGTCGCCCTCCACCTGCTGCGGCTCGCCGTCCACGCTCGATCCGCCCTCGATCTCTTTCTCGGCGTCAGCCAGGTCTTGCAGATACGCCCAGAACGCCGCCAGATCGCCCGGCGCGTCGAGGCGATGTTGCCGCTCGCGCACAAACCGCAGCACCGCCGCCAGCCCCGCCACCCGCCGCGCGCGGGCCCGGCCATCGGTCAGATCGGCGTGCGCCACATCCGTCAACGTCATGATCCTGAACACCACCTCGTCGGCCCGCTGCGTCGCGGCCAGCCCGCGCAGCTCCGCCTCTTGCCGCGCGAGTCGTTCGACCGCGGGCTCGTCGCTCGCCCGCGCCGCCAGCCACGCCACGAACGCGCCGGGGTCGTCGGTCGCCTCGGCCCCGCTCTCATGCCGCGAACGCTGCGCCGCATACGCCCGCTCCCACTCGGCCATCCGCGCCGGCTCCACCTTGGCCGGCGGCCTCACCAAAAGCCACCGCGCCGCCCACGACGCCCGCGCGTTCACCAACAACTCCATCCAGTTCCAAACGTCCTTGATCCCCGGCTCCTCCAGCAGCCCTTTACGACGCCGCCGCGCCACCGGGATCCCTTCCAGCTCCAGCCCCGCCGCCACGCGGTCGAGATCCCCGCCGTTGCGGGCCAGCACGGCGAACTCGCGATAACGCCGCTCCGGCTCCCGCGCCCGCTGCGTCAGCACCATCATCGCGATCACGTCGCCGTCCAGCGTGTCCTGCGGCAGCTTCACCGCCAACACCCCCGCGCCGGCCTCGTCGGGCTGATCTTTTAGACTGCTCGGGCGCTCCGCCAGCTTGTCGGGCGCGAACCGCTCGTGTCCCGCTTGAGTGATGATCGCGTTGGCCACCGCCAAAATCGGCCGGGCCGAGCGGAAGTTCTCCGTGAGCGCGATCACCTCGCTCCCGGGCCAGATCCGCGCGAACTTGGCGAACGCCCGGTCGTCGGCGCCACGGAACTCATATATCGCCTGGTCGTCGTCGCCCACCACACACAGATCGGGCCCGGCCTCCCCACCCGCACCCGGCGGCGCCAGCAACCGCAAAAACTCGATCTGCCCCGCGTTCACGTCTTGAAACTCGTCCACGACGATGTGCCGCGCCGCGCTCCGCACCAGCGCCGCCGCCGTCGAGTGCCGCCGCAGCAACCGCGTCGGCAGGCTGATGAAGTCGCTGAAGCTCACCCAGCCCCGCTCGGCGCAGGCCCGCGCAAACAGCACGGCGAGCTTGGCCACATCCTCAAAGCGCCGCAGCTTCGCCTGCTCGGCCTCAAGCTCCAACCGTTCGAGTCCATCATTGTTCTGCGCCAGCTCCGCCGCCCGCCGCGACACAAACGCTTGAGCCGCTTCCGCCTCGATCGCCTGCTCCGAGAGCGCCGACACCGCCGCCTCGGCGTCCACCACGACCCCGTCCGCCGCCAGCCCGCGCCACTCGCGCAGAAGATCGTGCTGGAAGATCAGCTCGCGCAGCAACCGCCGCCGCTGCGCCGAATCGATCAGCTCCGGATCCGGCGGCAACCCCATCAAGTCCGCGTAACGCCGCACCATCCGCAGCCCAAACCCGTGGAACGTGTGCACCTGCACGCGGTCGGCCAGCCCCACGCCCACCAGCGATGACAGACGCTGCCTCATCTCCTCGGCTGCCTTGGTGGTGAACGTCAACGCCACCATCCGCTCGGGCGCCAGCCCCCGCTCGCGCATCGCATATGCGAGGCGATGAATGATGACCCGCGTCTTGCCCGTGCCCGGCCCTGCCAAGACCACCGCGGGCCCGCCGTCGTGCGTCACGGCCCGCGCCTGCGCCGTGTTCAGCCCCGCCAGAAGATCATGCCCCGCCGCGCCCGATGCCAATGGTTGTTGGGTTCCCACTTCGCCTCCTGTGTCTCAGATGCCGTCCGTTCCGCACCCGATCCGCTCGGCTTAACGCGGCAGCGCCGGGTCGCGCATGTACCAGTGCACCGCCGTCTTGCCGTATACGTGCGATTCGGGCCCGCGTGTCGCGTCCAGGTTCACGTCCGCCGGCTCAAGCACCACTGTCAACGCCGCCTCGCCGAAGACCCGCACGCCCTGCACCTCGGCCTCTTTCCGCGGCGTCTCCGCCTCGGCGCCCATCTCCACCGCCTCGCCGGATTCCATCATCGAGGCCAACTCGTCGAGTTCGTCGATCTTCCCCCGACGCGGTCGATCGGGCCGCCGCGCCTTGGCCGGCTTGCCCCGCGGCCGCTTGGCCTCCTCGTCGGCCATCTCCGCCACCGGCCCGACCGTCAACTGGAACGGGTTGGGCGTGCGAATGATCAAGAACCCGTCATCGCTCAGCAGCGCCGCCAGCCGCGACGCTTGCGCCTTCACCCGCGCCCAACCCGTCGGGTCCTCAACCAGCGGATACGGCGGATCAAAGAACAACAGATCCACCGGCCTCGGACACCGGGCCGAGACTGAAAGCCCCAACGCGTCGCCATGCACGATCTGGGCCCGCGCCGCGCACCCGAGCGTCTCGACGTTCCGCCGCAGCATCGCGATCGCGCCCTTGTCCTGATCCACAAACAGGCACGACGCCGCCCCGCGGCTCAACGCCTCCAGCCCGATGGCCCCGCTCCCCGCAAACAGATCGACCACCTTGGCCCCTTCGATCCGCGACCCGAGCATGCCAAAGAACGACTCCTTCACCCGGTCGGGGATGGGGCGGGTCGTGAGGCCGTCGGGGGCCAGGATGGTTCGGGAGCGGTACTCGCCGGCGATAATGCGCATCGGGCGTAGCCAACGCCGACCGAGGCCCCAAGTCAAGCCCGGACACGCAACCGTTCAATCGATCACATAGCACATCATGGGCGGGACGCTCAGCCCCGTCACCGTCCGCCACAACGGTTCTTCCGCGCCGTCGCTGGCCCAACATTGAAACTGCCCGCGCGGATCCTCGGCGTACAAATCCAGCGCGGGCCCGCCGATGAACAGCACCCGGTGGATCACCAGCCGATCCTCCACGGCGTACTCCGCCTCCGCCGCCACCCCCGCCAGCGCGTCCACCAATCGGCCAAACAATGCTGCGTCTGTGTGCAAAAGCACGTCCGCGTCACGCCACACGTAGTACCGGTGCTTGATGATGTCCGAGTCGCTCCGGGTCGAAAGCTCCCGCGGCCTCTGCCGCAGACGGTCGATCACCCCGCCCGGCCCGTCGATCCGCGGATGGACCGCGCCGCCGGGCAGCGCCATCGCCAGTTGTCGACAGAACCCGTCCAGGTCACAGATCGCCGACCCCGCCAGCACGCACGTCTGCGACTGCGGCATCCGCTGCAAGTACCACGCCATCTCCAGCCCAAACCGCTCGCGGTGCGACGCGTTTCGCGACCACGCCACAAGGTGCTGATCTTCCAGAAGCTGACCCGCCTGCGCCAGCGCCTCGGTCGGGGGGGATTTGCTCGCTCCGGCTTTCACAACCTGGATCATGGACGGCCTCACAGACGCGCCACCGATCCGCTCGGTAGCAGGCGTCCCTCGTGCTCCTCGTGATGGCTCCACAGACTCGAGTCCCATGCACTTGACTATGCGCAACCGCGAAAGGAAAACCAATGAACTCCGTCGTCAACCTTCGATTTCCTTCGTTTCTAGCAAGCTTGCAGGATCAACCCTGCCAACCTCCAGGGGTTGCCCTGATCCAAACTAGATCAACTTTTGCTCACCGATCACCTCCCGCCGGGCGTTCAACCACCAGTCGAGGTACCTTCCCCGGCCTCGGGCACCTCGGGCTTCTCAGGCTCCGCCGCCTTCGGCCTCAGGATCGGCTTGGGCGGCGTCCTGGGCAACGGCGCCGGAGCGGCCACGGCACGCTGCTGCGCACCCTCCGCGCCGATCGTCACTTCCGTGATCCCCATCACCTTCATCTCGCCTGAAGGCGTCACGACTGTCACCGCCTCCGGAGCCTCCTTGCCCACCGGCATGGGCACGATCACGATCTTCCCGCGACGCAGCTCGATCAGCAGGCTCGTCGGCGCGTCCGCCGCCTCGCTGGCCGGAACCCGGCTCACGCGCACGCTCGTCAGCCGATCCACAAACAACTCCAAACCATCATCCGCCAGCGCGATCGACGCCGAAGCCTGGAGCCCGGACCGGAACTCCAGAGCACCCGACAACTCGTCGCCCTCCCGCACGGCTTGCCAGCGGCTGATCACCCGCGAGACGCCGAACGACCACGCCCGCGCCTCGACGCCCTCCTCGCGCGAAAGCCCCGTGACCGTTCCCTTCACAGGTTTCAGTTG
>Ga0105048_10001559_pt1 | contig 37065 bp, 30 predicted proteins | sample MAT05_FD_78382 | JGI IMG/M metagenome (GOLD analysis project Ga0105048, IMG submission 78382) | Freshwater microbial communities from Lake Fryxell liftoff mats and glacier meltwater in Antarctica - MAT-05 | ecosystem: Environmental > Aquatic > Freshwater > Ice > Liftoff microbial mat | place... | reverse complement strand
GGGCCACCAACCCGCCCTCGAACCCGGAACTCTGGAAGGCCCTCAACCGCGAATTCGTCGAACACAAGTATGATCTGAAGCACCTGATGCGAGTCATCCTCAATTCGAGCACCTACCAGTTGACGAGCGCCACCAAACCCGGCAACGAGACCGACACGCGCTTCTATTCGCATTACTATGCTCGCCGGCTGCCCGCGGAAGTGTTGCTCGACGCCATCAGTTCCTGCACCGGCGTCCCGGATACGTTCCCGGGTTATCCGCAGGGGATCCGCGCCATTCAGCTTCCCGACCCGACGTTGAAGTCGTATTTCCTCACCCTTTTCGGCCGTTCCGAACGGGTGACCGCCTGCGCCTGCGAGCGCAACGGCGACGTGACCATGCCGCAATTGCTCCACCTGCAGAACGGCGAGAGCGTCGTCCAGCGCATCCGCGCCGCTGACGGCCGATTGAACAAGTTGTTGAAAGATTCCAAAAACGACGACAATCTTACGGAAGAGCTATTCCTGACCACCTTCGCCCGCCTGCCGAGCGAACGGGAACGGCTAACTATCCAGAAGCTATTGAAGGAGGGCGAACCCCGCGACGAAGTCTTCCGCGATCTCTTCTGGGCCTTGATGAATGCGAAGAATTTCGCATTTAATCATTGAGGAGTGAAAGGAGTTTCCCATGCCGGGCGTTATTGTCTTCGCTGGTTCGAACGGAGCGGGCAAATCAACCGCGGCGGCAGACTTTCTTGCTGCCAATCCGCAGTTGAAGATCTTTGTCAATGCGGATGTGATTGCTCGCGGCCTGTCCGCGAATAATCCCGAATCGGTCGCCTTGCAGGCGGGCCGAATGATGCTTCAACGAATGAAAGAGCTTATTGATGAGCAAGCTACGTTCTCATTCGAGACGACTCTTTCGGGAAAGACTTACGCTCGGTGGCTGAAGGACATTCGCCCCCAGGGATATCGATTCTTCTTGCATTACTACTGGCTGCAATCGGCCGATTTGGCAGTCGCCCGAGTTCGGGCTCGTGTTGCGAAAGGCGGACACCATATCCCCGAGGAAACGATTCGGCGGCGATACCTGGCTAGCATGCAAAATTTCCTTTATCTTTATCGTCCGATTGCAGATGAATGGCGGATATACGATAATTCAAGTGATGCGGGCAATTACCTCATTGCCCACGGGTCCGAGTTTTCGGAAGAGATTGATGATGAATCAATCTGGGAAATCTTTCGGAGGAACGCCGGTGACCTCGACGACAAGTGACATCCGTCCGGACGGAGCCGCGATTGACTACGTGATGAACCAAGCCTCGCGCCGTGCCATTTGGGAAAGCAAGCAACTCGGCTTCCCCATCTGTGTGTGGCGCGACGGCAAGGTCGTCTGGATTCCGCCGCACGAGATCGAGGTCGACCCGCCAGATGACGTGAAGGCGAGGCTTGCCGAGAATCAATTGATGGTGACTCAAGATCCCGCCAAGTAAGTTAGCAGAAGCCCACGGAGTGACCGCCAATGCTCGATATCCGATTCGATCGCCGGAATTTCCTTCGCGTCGGCAGCCTCGCGGGCTTTTCGTTGGCGAGCAGCTTACGCGCCGCGCCGGCGAATCCGCGGAAGAAGAACCGCGCCAAGTCGGTTATTCTCGTTTATCTCGGCGGCGGTCTTTCCCATCACGATAGTTTCGACATGAAGCCGGATGCCCCCGAAGAGATCCGCGGCAAGTACCGGCCGATCGCCAGCAATGTCCCCGGTCTCGACGTTGGCGAACTGCTGCCGAATATGGCCAAGACGATGAATCGCGTCGCCCTCATCCGTTCGGCGGCTCACAATAACGATCATCATGAGACGGCCACGAACTGGGTGATGTCCGGCCGGTTCGGCTCCGCGTTCGGCGATTATCCCGCCATTGGCGCCGTGGTCGCCCACGAGACCGGTTTCAGCGGCACCCTGCCGCCGTACGTGTCGGTGCCGCGTAATCCGTCATTCACCTGGGAACTCGGCAAGAGTGCCTTCCTAGGTGGACGTTACGAATCGTTCAAGGCCGGCGACCCGAACGCCAAGGATTACAAGGTGCAAGACGTCGCGCCGAGCGAACCGATCTCCGCGAAGCGGGCCGAGCGACGCCAGACATTGCTTGAAACCGTCGATGGCTTGGCTCGCAAAGTTCAAGCAAATGACCAGATCGCGACCTACGACGAGTTTCGCCAGCGGGCCGCGCACATGATCCTCTCCGGTGAAGCCCGTCGCGCCTTTGCGATCGAGGATGAGCCCGAGAGACTCCGGGACCGCTACGGCCGAACGACGTTTGGCCAAAGTTGCTTGCTCGCCCGCCGCCTGGTCGCGTCTGGGGTCACCTTCGTGACGATCAATTTCGGCGGCTGGGACCATCACGCCAAGATCTGGGAAGGGCTGGAACGAAATCTGCCCGACTTCGATCGCGGTTTCGCGGCCCTCATCAACGACCTGCACGATCGCGGCCAGCTGGATGACACGCTAGTCGTCGCGATGGGTGAATTCGGCCGAACGCCGAAGATCAACAAGGACATGGGCCGTGATCACTGGGCTCCCGCCGGCTCGCTGCTGATGGCGGGCGCGGGCGTCAAGCCCGGCAACGTCATCGGTGCGACTGACAAGCAAGGCGCGTACGCGACGCGACGGCCGGTCTCGCCTGCTGATGTGGCCTACACGATTTTCGACTCCGTTGGAATCGACCCGCGCAAGCAGATCGTCACCCCCGATGGACGACCGCTGGAGATACTCGATCAGGGTGAAATGGTGAAAGAGTTATTCAGTTGAGATCGCGGAAGCGCGAGCATATCTTTCAATTGACAAGCGAGTCGACGATTACAAGCGCGGCATTTCGTGCTCGCTTCACGGGCGTGACAAGTTGACACCGCTGAATTAATCGCACCGCGCGATCACGATTTCTCCATACGCTATCAAGGGTAGGGACGAAAACGGACGAGGGCGTTGCGTGAAGGCATCAAAATTGCTCATTTCGACGACACGCTGGCAGATTCAGAATCCTGATGTTTGTACACGCTTCGATCGATAAGAGGTTCCCATGCTCCAAACTCTCTCGGGAGGGCAGGGTAGTCAATTCATGTCGTCGGAGAAGAAGGCAGGCCCCCTGCCTTTGTTCTCGGGCTACGCTCCCCATGAAACTGCCTGGGACGAGCTTTTCGAAAAGTCGGGACAGCCTCACTCTCATTGCCGATCCATCTTGGAGTCTCTCGGCGTTCTCAAGGACGACGAATTCCAGAACAAACGGGCCGGGGCCGACCTCACCTTCGTCAATCAGGGGATCACGTTCTCCGTCTATTCGGATCTCCGAGGCGTTGAGAAGATCTTCCCCTTCGACCTGATCCCGCGTCCCGTCGCTTCGGCGGAATGGACGAAGATTGAAGCCGGCTTGCTCCAACGGATCGACGTCCTCAACCAGTTCCTTTACGACGTCTACCACGACCAGCGCATCCTCAAAGAGAAGATCATTCCCGAAGAGCTCGTGCTCGGCTCCAAGGGCTTCCGCAAGGAGATGATCGGCTTCACCCCCGCGCAAAAGCAGTACGTCCATGTTTGCGGCATCGACCTGATTCGTGACGCGGCCGGGGTGTTCCGCGTCTTGGAAGATAATGGCCGTACCCCCTCGGGCGTCAGTTACGTGCTAGAAAACCGGGCGGTGATGAAGAAGGTCTTCCCCCAGTTGTTCCAACGCTGCAAGGTCCGCCGAGTCGAAGACTACCCGCACCGTCTACGCGATGCGTTGCGATCCGTGGCCCCGGAAGGCGCGGGCGATCCGCCGTGCGTGGTGGTGCTATCGCCGGGTCCCTATAACTCGGCCTATTTCGAACATAGCTTTTTGGCTCGCCACATGGGCATCGAGCTCGTCCTCGGGCAAGATTTATTCGTTCACGAGGATAAGGTTTACCTGAAAACGACACAGGGTCCACAACGGGTGGACGTCATCTACCGCCGCCTTGATGACGACTTCCTCGATCCCGACGTTTTCCGAAAGGATAGCATGCTGGGCGTTCCCGGCTTGTTCCACGCTTATCGGGCCGGCAACGTCACGCTCGCCAACGCCGTCGGAACGGGTGTCTGCGACGACAAGGCCATCTATCCCTTCGTCGAGGACATGATTCGGTTCTATCGATCCGAGGAACCGCTGCTGCTGAATGTGCCGACATTCATCTGCGCCCGGCCCAAGGATTGCGCTTATGTGCTCGACCATCTCGACGAACTGGTCGTGAAGGCGGTCAACGAATCGGGCGGTTACGGCATGCTGATGGGCCATGTTGCAACAAAGGCTCAGCGCGACGAATTCCGTGAGAAGATCAAAGATAATCCACGCGACTACATTGCTCAACATGTAGTCACTCTTTCGACTTGTCCCACGTGGACCGAAGAAGGCCCGGCTCCGCGGCACGTCGACCTTCGCCCCTATATTGTGAGTGGGCAATCGTCGTGGGTGCTCCCCGGCGGGCTGACACGAACAGCACTGGTGAAGGGCTCACTGGTGGTCAACTCAAGCCAAGGGGGCGGCAGCAAGGATACGTGGGTGATGGAGAACGGCCGATGATCTCCCGCGTTGCGGAACATTGCTGCTGGCTGAGCCGATACCTGGAGCGAGCGGAGAACACCGCCCGCATACTGGAAGTCAACCACACGCTCCTTCTCGATTATGATGTCCCGCATGATCTCCAGTGGCGGCCCCTGTTGATCATCAGCGGCATCTACGACATGCCGGCCGCCGCCGAGGCGGAAACGGTCCAACAGTACATGACCTGGGAAATCAAGAACGGTTCAAGCATCGCCACATCAATCGGCGCGGCCCGCGAGAATGGCCGCATCATTCGCGAAGTCATCAGCGCGGAGATGTGGGAGCGATTGAACTACTATCATCTATGGCTCCAAAGTCCCACGACGAAGGCCTTGTACGACGGCAATCGCAACGAGTTCTACAGCCAGGTGCGGCGCATCAATCAGCTCGTCCACGGCATTGCCGACGGCACGATGCTCCACGGCGAACCGTGGGAGTTCTTCCAACTGGGGAAATATCTCGAACGCGCCAGCCAAACGGCTCGCATCCTGGATGTCAAGTATCACATCCTGTTGCCGAAGACTGACTCGATCGGCACGCCGATTGACAATGCCCAATGGGTCGCGATCCTGACGAGTTGTTCGGGATACGAACCGTTCCATAAGAAGGTCCGTTTCCAGGCGGATACGGGTGTCGAGGTTGCCGATTTTTTGATCTTCGACCCGCAGTTTCCGCGCTCAATTACTTTCTGCCTCGAAGCATGTCTGAAAGCCGCTTACGCGATTTCCGGACGAGCTCGAGGTCAGGCAGGCAATGACGTCGAACGCCTGCTTTCGGAATTGGCGGACTGGCTGGGCGGCATGAGCGTCAGTGAAGTGATCCGCATCGGGCTTCACCAGGTGCTGACGAAAGTCGTCAACAATATCCACGAAATCGGCGAGGCGATTCACCGAACGTACTTCGACGTACGGGTCGAACCCCCGCCTCTCAAAGCTCGCCTGGTCGAGGCGTGACGGTTGTGACGGTTCCTCTCCTGACTTGAATGATTCATGACGGAACTAGAGTCATTTGGACTCAAATTCCCCTTGGGAAAATGAGTAGGGTGATACTCCGAGCGCGCAGATACTCGGCAAAAGCCTAGCTGCGCGTTTCGAGATGGACGTAGTTTGAGTTATTCGAATAGAGACACACCATGGCCATCCGCGTGGCGTTGAATCACAAGACGCACTATGCCTACGACCGTCAGGTCACGCTCCAGCCGCATGTCATCCGCCTTCGACCGGCGCCGCATTGCCGGTCGCCCATCATCAGTTACTCGCTACGTGTCGAACCGGCGCCCCACTTCCTGAACTGGCAGCAAGACCCCTACGGCAACTATCAGGCCCGTGTGGTCTTCCTCAAGCCCGGTCAAGGGCTGCTCGTCGAGGTCGATCTCGTCGTCGAAATGGCGCCGTACAACCCGTTCGATTTTTTCATCGAACCGAGCGCGGAACGCTGCCCCTTCGAGTACGAACCGGGTCTGGCCCGCGAACTCGCCCCTTATTTGGAGTGCGAGCCCGCTGGACCGCTGCTTCAGAAACTCGTGGAGAGTCAACGCCGGAAAGACATCCGCAGTGTTGATTACCTCGTGGCCGTCAACCGGTGCATTCAGGATGCGGTGAAATACGTCGTCCGGCTCGAACCCGGTGTTCAGAAGTGCGAAGAAACCCTGACGCTGGGCAGTGGCTCATGCCGCGATTCCGCGTGGTTGCTCGTGCAGACGATGCGCCATCTCGGCCTCGCCGCGCGATTCGCCTCGGGGTATTTGATCCAGTTGGCCTCTGATGTCAAATCGCTCGATGGCCCTTCAGGTCCCGAGAAAGATTTCACCGACCTGCATGCCTGGGCGGAAGTCTATTTCCCAGGCGCGGGCTGGATCGGTCTCGATCCGACCTCGGGCCTGTTGACGGGCGAAGGCCACATCCCGCTGGCCTGTGCCGCGGATCCCACGTCCGCCGCCCCGGTGACCGGATCGTTCATGTTCGAGGCCGACCCCGCTTTGGGCGATGCCGACCGAGTCGAGGAAGATTTCCAGTTCCACATGTCGGTCACGCGGATCCTGGAAACCCCGCGCGTCACGAAGCCGTATACGGAAGAGCAGTGGCAAGCGATCGACGTCCTGGGCAAACTGGTCGACGAAGACTTGCAGAAACGCGACGTTCGCCTGACCATGGGCGGCGAGCCGACTTTTGTTTCACTGGATGAACGGGACGCGCCGGAGTGGAACACGACGGCGCTCGGAACCCAAAAACGCCGACAGGGGAACGAACTCCTGCGCCGGCTCCGCGATCGCTTCGCCCCCGGCGCCTTCCTTCACTTCGGTCAGGGGAAGTGGTATCCCGGCGAGTCGCTGCCGCGCTGGGCCTACGCCTGCTTCTGGCGGCGTGACGGCCAGCCGATCTGGAACGATCCTTCGCTCATTGCCGACATTGACAAACATTATGGCCATGGACCCGCCGAAGCCGCTCGCTTCACTGCGGCGCTGGCTCAACGGCTCGGGGTCGATCCCAAGTTCGGCATCCCCGCCTTCGAAGACGTCTGGTACTACATGTGGCGGGAACGCCGCCTGCCGGCGAATGTGGATCCGCTCAAGAGCAAACTCGACGACGTCGAGGAGCGCAAACGGCTTGCCGAAATCTTCGACCAGGGGCTCGACCGCATCGTCGGTTACACGTTGCCTCTTCGCAGAAAACATGACGAAAACAGCCCGCGCTGGGAAAGCGGTCCCTGGTTCCTCCGCCGGGAGCATCTCTTCCTTGTCCCCGGCGATTCGCCGATGGGCTATCGGTTGCCGCTCGACTCACTGCCGTGGGAAGCCCCCGAATCGCGCGTGATGGTGATCGAACAAGACCCATTCGCGCCGCGCGGGCCGTTGCCGCCTCGCATTGCCCGCCAGCAACGGCGGAATCAGGCTGACCGCGATGGCGCCGTGGCGCGGAACGTCCGCTCTCCATTCACGGGCGACGTCGCGGCCGAAGTGCCCGGGGAACTCATACGTACGGCCCTGTGCGTTGAACCGCGCGAAGGACGGTTGCACATCTTCGTGCCGCCGGCCACTTGCTTGGAAGATTATCTCGACCTCGTGACGGCGATCGAAGATGTCGCGGCCGCCGAAAACCTGCCGGTGCTCATCGAAGGCTACAAGCCGCCTTCCGATCATCGGTTGAATCACTTGATGATCACGCCTGATCCGGGAGTGCTCGAGGTCAACGTCCACCCGGTGCAGACCTGGCAAGAGATGACGGAACTGACTCATATCCTGTATGAGGAAGCCCATCTCTGCCGGTTGAGCACTGAGAAGTTCATGCTCGACGGTCGCCATACAGGCACGGGCGGCGGCAATCATATCGTCATCGGCGGGCCGACCCCCGCGGACTCGCCCGTCCTGCGCCGGCCGGACTTGCTCCGCAGCCTCCTCGGCTGCTGGCACAACCATCCGTCGCTTTCGTACCTGTTCTCGTCGATGTTCATCGGGCCGACGAGTCAGGCGCCGCGTGTCGACGAGGCCCGCAACGACAGCCTCTATGAACTGGAAATCGCGTTCCAGCAGATCCCCGACGCGGCCCAATCGCCGCCGTGGCTCGTCGACCGCGTCTTCCGGCACCTGCTGACCGACGTAACCGGCAACACGCACCGGTCTGAGTTCTGCATCGATAAACTCTACTCGCCCGACGCGGCGGGCGATCGCCGTGGACTGGTTGAGTTCCGCGCGTTCGAGATGCCGCCCCACGCACGGATGAGCCTGGTGCAGCAACTGCTACTACGGGCGTTGATTGCCCGCTTCTGGAAGGCGCCGAACCGCCAGAAACTAGCACGCTGGGGGACGGAACTTCACGATCGCTTCATGCTGCCTCATTTCGTGGAGCAGGACTTCGAAGATCTGCTCGACGAGACAGCCCAGGCCGGCTACCGATTGGAAAAATCGTGGTTCGCCCCTCACATGGAATTCCGCTTCCCGTCGATCGGCGGCGTGACCTATCGCGGCGTCAATCTCGAACTTCGCCAGGCCATGGAACCCTGGCACGTCTTGGGCGAGGAATCCGCCGCGGGCGGCACGGCTCGCTATGTCGACTCGTCGGTCGAGCGCGTTCAAGTGAAAGTTCGTGGGCTAATCGGCGGCCGGCATGTCATCCTCTGTAACGGCCGGCGCGTGCCGTTGCATCCGACCGGGGTCAACGGCGAATTCGTGGCGGCTGTCCGCTACCGGGCCTGGCAACCGCCCTCATGCTTGCACCCGACGATTCCGGTGCATTCGCCTCTGATTTTCGATGTCTGCGATACTTGGAGCGGGCGGTCGATCGGCGGCTGTCAGTACCATGTTTCGCACCCCGGCGGGCGTTCGTACGAGATCTTCCCCGTCAACGCCACGGAAGCGGAGAGCCGCCGGCATTCCCGGTTCTTCCCGTTCGGCCACACGCCTGGGAAAATCGCGGTGCCCGCGACGGAGATCCAGCCGGAGTGCCCGTTCACGCTTGATTTGCGCCAAGCCCCGCCGGGTTTGCCGGTTGAAGAGGCTCGGTCCAGCCGGTTGAACGGTCGTTCCGCATCGCCTGAGATGAACGGACATGGTATACTGGAGGATAGATTTGGATTTACCATGCCTACTGCGGCGACGGAATCTCTCCATCGATAATGGGAAGTGAAGAACTGCTCGTGCCTCCAGCGCCGCCGCGGGTTCCGGAAACGGAATGGATTGGGTATACGCCCTATCCCGGGGTGCTGGATGAGGCGTTTGACGATCGTGCGGAGCCGCGCGCCCCGTGGCAGCCGTTCTTCAAGTCGTTGCAACATCTGGGATTGCACGAACTCACGCGACGTTGGGACGAAGCCAAGCATCACATCCGCGAGAACGGCGTCACCTATAACGTCTACGGCGACCCGAGGGGCATGGAACGCCCCTGGCAACTCGACCCCATTCCGCTCTTGCTTGGCTCCGCTGAATCGTCGCTTCTGGAGGCCGGGCTGATCCAACGCGGCCGTCTGCTCGAAGCGATTCTGCACGACCTCTACGGACCTCGCCTTTCCATCGCGCGCGGCCTGCTGCCGCCGGAGCTCATCTTCGCCAACCCCGCTTTTCTCCGCTCGTGTCATGGGATCACGCCGCCCGGCCGGCGCTACTTGCATCTCTATGCCGCCAACGTCGGACGCTCGACGGACGGAGCGTTCTGGGTTCTCGGCGATCGGACTCAATGTCCCTCGGGCGCGGGTTACGCCCTCGAAAACCGCATCGTTCTCGCCCGCATGCTGCCGGACGCCTTCCGCGATTGCCAGGTCCATCGGCTGGCCATCTTCTTCCGCACGATGCGTGAAACGCTTCGCTCGATTGCCCCGCACAATCGCGACAACCCCCGGATCGTCCTGCTCACGCCGGGGCCGTTTAACGAGACCTATTTCGAACACGCTTATCTCGCGCGCTACCTCGGCTACACGCTGGTTGAAGGCGGCGATCTCACCGTTCGCGATGATCGCGTCTACCTGAAGTTGCTCGGCGGTTTGCAGCCGGTCGACGTCATTTTGCGCCGGCTTGATGACGACTACTGCGATCCCCTGGAGCTAAGGCCGGATTCGTCGATCGGCATCCCCGGGTTGATGGAAGCCGTGCGGGCCGGGAACGTCGCCATCGCCAACGCCATCGGCAGCGGTTTGATGGAAACCACGGCCCTGCTGGCGTTTCTTCCCGCCCTATGTCGCGAATTATTGGGAGAAGAACTCAAGCTCCCCTCGGTGCCGACCTGGTGGTGCGGCGACCCGCGAGCCCGCGAACATGTCATCGCCCACCTCAGTGAATTCGTCGTCAAACCCGCCCTGGCCGGCATGCGTATGGAGCCCGTCTTCGGCGGCGAACTCAGTCGCGAGCAGCGTGCTCATCTCGCACTCGAAATTCGGGCCCATCCCTCCAAGTACGTTGGGCAAGAGCGTCTCGCCCTCTCGACCGCGCCGGTCCTGACCGGCAACCGCTTGCAGCCTCGGCATCTTGTCTTGCGCGTCTACGCCACGGCCACGGGCGATGATTCGTTCGCCTTCATGCCTGGCGGGCTCACGCGCGTGAGCGCCTCGCCCGAGACCATGGTCGTCTCGATGCAGCGTGGCGGCGGCAGCAAGGACACCTGGATTCTCTCTTCCGGCCTCGTTAGCAATTTCAGCCTGCTGCGTCCGCCGGGGACGCCGGTGGAGCTTTCCCGCGGCGGCGGCGATCTCCCGAGCCGCTCGGCCGACAATCTCTACTGGCTGGGCCGCTATGCCGAGCGCGCCGACGGTTTGACGCGCATTCTCCGCGTCATCCTACGCCGGTTGATTGAAACAGCCGGCCCCGCGGAGGTGCCCGAACTCCCGGCCCTGATGCATGCTCTCGCGCGAGTGTGCGCCCGGCCCGGCGACAGGCCGATCGAGGACTATACCGGCACGCCCGAGGCCGAACTCATCGCCGTCATGAACGAAGCCAAGCGACCGGGAAGCCTGGTCTCCGGGCTACTCTCGCTGGCGCGCGTGGCGGGGACGGTACGGGATCGAATCTCGACCGACATGTGGCGCGTCCTCGCCGACCTGGGCGACGTGCGGCCATCGAAGCATCGACATTTCCCGGGGACGAACGGCGACCTCCGCGACAAGGGTCGATCGCGAACGCTAAGCACTGAGCTCGAATGGCTCGATCGCACGATTCTATCGCTGGCGGCATTCGGCGGGTTGGCGATGGAAAGCGTCACGCGCGGCGAAGGTTGGCGCTTCCTCGACATCGGCCGTAAACTGGAACGCTCGCTCTACACCATCAACCTGGTGCGCCACACGCTGGTTCAGGTGCACGGGCATGAAGGCCCGTTGCTCGAATCGCTCCTGGAAATCGCTGATAGTTCGATGACCTACCGCCGGCGGTATCAAGGCAGCCTGCAAACCGCTGCCGTGCTCGACTTGCTGCTGGCGGACGAGACCAACCCGCGTTCCCTCGTCTACCAACTCGCAGCCCTGTCCGATGACGTCGAACGCCTGCCGCGCGACGCAACCCGGCCCGGCCGGAGCCCCGAGCAACGGTTGATGCTGTCGGTTCTCGCCGAACTCCGTTTAGCGGACATCGACCTGACCGCCCAACCTGATCCGACCGGCTTCCGACCGCTGCTCGATGCGCTCTTGGGTGGGCTCGTGAGTTCGCTGCCAGCCCTGTCCGACGCCATCACCCAGACCTATCTCAGTCACTTGCAAACGTCGCGTCACCTGGTCGGGACTGAGCCGGAAGCGTGAGCCATGCAATATCATGTGAATCACACCACGACGTACGAATACAGCGAGCCGGTCTCGCTGTGCCAGAATCTGGCGCACCTGACGCCGCGCGACGTCGCCAATCAACTTTGCTTGCAATCCGACCTTCGCATCACGCCCGAGCCACAGGTGATGGCGAACCGGATCGACTATTTCGGCAACCCGGCCTGCTTCTTCGCGATCCAGAAGTCGCACCGCCGACTGATCATCGAAGCGACCCATGACATTGATGTTTCCGAATCGGTAACGCCCGACCCGGCCACGACGCCGGCATGGGAAGAAGTCCGCGACCTGCTGCCGATCGATACGAGCCCGCCTCTGCTGGAAGCGGTTCAATACGTGTATGATTCGCGATACATCAAGTGTGGATCGGAACTGGCCGAGTACGCGTTGCCGTCATTCCCGAGCGGCCTGCCGATCCTGCAAGCGGCAATCGATCTGACTCGGCGCATTCACACCGATTTCAAATACGACCCGCGAGCAACCACGGTGGCGACGCCGTTGCGTGAAGTGCTGCACAACCGCCGCGGTGTGTGTCAGGACTTCGCTCACCTCCAGATTGGCTGCCTGCGTTCGCTGGGGTTAGCAGCGCGGTACATCAGCGGCTATTTGAGCACCAAGCCGCCCCCGGGCCGCAAGAGACTCGTGGGGGCCGACGCGACGCATGCCTGGGTATCGATTTACTGCCACGGTTTCGGCTGGATCGACCTCGACCCCACGAACAATCAGGTCCCGTCGGACCAGCACTTGCTCCTCGCCTGGGGCCGCGATTTTGATGACGTGAGCCCGATCAAGGGCGTTATTCTGGGCGGCGGTCAACACACGGTGAAAGTGGGCGTCGACGTGGCAACACGCCCGGCCGAAGTGGAAGATGAGAGCGTGGGGATCGCTTGAGGCTCATCCCCGCAAAAACGTCTCGGGCCGTTCCGACTTGGCGATGACGACGACGCCCGATTCGGTGATGGTGAAGCCGCGTTTGCGGTCGAATTCGAGATCGTAGCCGATCGTGGTGTTGGGTGGGATTTTCACATTCTTGTCGATGATGGCCCGCTGGATGCGCGAGTGCCGGCCGACGTCGACCCCTTCAAACAGAATTGAATTCTCAACGACCGCGTAGCTGTTGACGCGGACGTCCGGCGACAGGATGCTGCGCCAGACGTGGCCGCCGGAGAGGATGCAGCCCTGGCAGACCATGCTATCGAGGGCCTCGCCGCGGCGGGCGATGCCCGGGGGGCCTTCACCGCAGAAGACGAACTTCGGGGATGGAGAGTTGGGTTGCAGCGTGCGGATCGGCCATTCGTGATCGTAAAGATTCAACACGGGAGAAACGTCGACGAGATCCATATTGGCCTGGTAGTAGGCGTCGAGCGTGCCGACATCGCGCCAGTACGGTTCTACCTTGTTGTTGCGGTCGCGGAAGCGATGGGCGAAGACGCGATGCGTCTGGATCATCGTGGGGATGATGTCCTTGCCGAAGTCGTGGTTGCTGTTCGGGTGGGCCGCGTCCTCGCAGAGCAATTCGAACATCAGGCGGGTGGGGAACACATAAATGCCCATGGATCCGAGACAGTGAGTGGGATCATCAGGCATTCCCTTGGTGGTGGCCGGTTTCTCCTCGAAACCGACGACGCGACCGTCACTTTCGATCTGCATTACGCCGAATTGATTGCTTTCCGCCAGGGGGACCGGGATGCAGCCGATGGTCAGGTCGGCCCCCTTCTCGCAGTGAGCCCGGATCATCTGGCTGTAGTCCATCTTGTAGATGTGATCGCCCCCCAAGATGAGGGTGTAGCTCTTCTCCTCTTTTTCCAGGCTGTAGATGTTTTGGTAGATAGCGTCGGCCGTGCCCTGATACCAGTGCTCATCGATACGCTGCTGCGGCGGCAGCACTTCGACCGATTCACCCATCTCCGTCGGCAAGAAGTTCCAACCCTGCCGGATATGGCGATCCAGGCTGCGCGCCTTGTATTGCGTCAAGACGATGACCCGGCGCAGGCCGCTGTTGATGCAATTCGACAACGTGAAGTCGATGATGCGGTACTGGCCGCCGAACGGAACTGCGGGCTTGGCTCGATCTCGTGTGAGAGGTTCGAGGCGAGTGCCCTTGCCGCCGGCCAAGATCACGGTCAAAACGTCGCGCATGTCCAAGCTCCGGCGCCAGGCCGACCTCATAGAAGGGTGTTGGTATTGTGCCTGAATAGTGTGGCAAGGGAACGTAGATACCTGTCAAATGCGAAAAAAGTAGGCACAGATTGATGATTGTCAATACGTATCATCATGCCGACGTTTCATCGTAAAGCGCCGCGAACGCGTCGGTCATGCCGGCGAGCGGGAAGCGGCGGACGACGTCGGCACGAGCCGCTTCGCCCAGTTGCCGGCCGCGTTCTTCGTTCTCCAGCATTCGCATCATGGCACGGGCCAAGCCCGGTGGATCGCCCGGTTTTGCCAGGATTCCCGTCTCGTCCGGACGGATCAATTCGCGCAAATGTGGCAGATCGGAGGCGATGACGGGCTTGCCCGCCGCCATTCCTTCCAGGACAGCATAGGTGCCGCCCTGGTGTTGATGGGGAACGAGAACGATATCCGCGTTCAGCAAGAGCGAGGCCGCTTGAGGAGTCTCACCGAGAAAATGCACTCCCATGCCCGAACTGTCCGAGATCATGAATGTCGATGCCATCCGTTTGCGAGCGGGACCGTCGCCGATCAAAACCAAATGCGGACTTTTGTCGATCATGCTTAACATTTCGAAGGCCCAGACGGCATGCAAGAATCGAGCGGGAGTCTGAATGTGACCGACCCCCATGAAAATTCGACCTGTAATGCCATGGCGTGCGCGAAACTCCGCTGGCGTCATGATCGATTCCGGCAACGGCACACCGGGACGAATCACACGGAGTCGCCCTGGCGCGATTCCGGCGATCTCGAATGCTTGCTTGTCAGTCTCACTGGCGACGACAAAGGTTCGCACCTGATTGAACAGCCGGCGATCGACAAGTCGAAGATGATTTTTCTTGAGCATCGTCGGATGCAACGACGCGACCAGCGGCGGCAATAGGGAACGGCGGCCGAGGGTCGCCCACCACAAACGGGCGAGACCTTCCAGGCCCCAGACGTGAATCAGATCGGGACGATCGTTCTCCAGCAGTTTGCGAAGGTGATGAATCTCGTCGAGATCGAACCAACGTTGGCGCGGGGTGCCGAGAATTGGGATCCCCGCTTCTCGCCAAGTCGGTTCGAACAATCCCGATCCCTTGAGGCTCATGCAGCGCAGCGTGAAACGCTCGCCGGGCAGGGTAGTCGCCAACAACGTGGCCTGGCGAACATGCCCATGCGCATCAAGGCTTGGCAGAATCTGGAGGATTGAACGCATGCATTCCTTGTGCGAGACTGTTCAGCGAGAATCCGGTGGAAGCATACCAATGAACGGCAGATTGCGGTACTCGTCGTTGTAATCAAGGCCGTAGCCGACGACGAACTCATCCGGGATGTCGAAGCCGCGAAAGTCCGGCTCGAGGGCGACCTTTTGCCGGCCGAGTTTGCGTAAAAGCACTGCCACACGGACAGTGGCCGCCCCGTTTTTGCGGAGGTGCTCGACCATATAGTGCAAAGTCTGGCCGCTATCGAGAATATCGTCGAGTAAGAGGATATGCCGGCCGTTCAAATCGGGGAGCAATTCGTCCTGAACGTGAAGCTGGCCTGGCGTCGTCGCGGCGCCACGGTAACTGGACGCTTGGACGAGGGCGATCTTCAGGGGGAAATCGAGCCGGCGAATCAGATCGGCCAGGAAGACGAGACAACCCGTGAGAACCCCGACGATCGTGATCGGGCGCCCTTGATAGACGGACGCGATCTCGTGACCCAGTTCATCGACCCGTTGCTGGATCCGCTCGGCCGAGATCATCACGGGAATATCGCTACGCATGGAAGGACCTCACACGGGAAGGGATATTGAATGTGAAACGAGCGGAAGTTCCAGAGATGGAATCGGAGAGTTGTAATTAGCCGGTCGGAATTGGAGGAGACTGAAATACAAAAGGCTTCCGAAACCGAGCGCCCAGGCACTCAATTCCGGAAGCCTCATGTCGTGATTCGACAATCAAGACTCACGCCTTCTTTTTCTTCTTGGCCGGCGCTTCGTACTTCTTGAACTCTTCCAGGCTCAGCGATCCGTCCTTGTCCGTGTCGAGCTTGGTGAATGCCTCATCGATTTCCCCCTTGCTCTTCGTGGCCTTTTTGGCAACCTTCGCGGCGTCGACGGCCTTCTTTTTCTTCTTGGTTTTCTCGCTGACCTTGGCGAACTCATCCTTGCTCAGCTTGCCGTCGTTGTTCATGTCCAGCTTCTTGAAAGCGGCGTCCAGATCGGTCGCGCCTTTCTTGGCCTTGGCGGCGATGAAGGTGAAATCCGGAGTCGAGGTCGGTTTCTTCTTGCGCTCGCCCAGCGGGTTGAATTTCTTGAACTCTTCGAGATTCAACGTGTCATTCTTGTCGGCATCAAGCTCGCCGAACTTGCCGTCGAGGGTCGGCTTGACCTTCTCCGCAAGCTTGGCGGCCTTGTCGGCGTTGCCGGCCGCGAGCTCATCGATGACCTTCAAGAACTCTTCCTTGGTCAATTTGCTGTCGTTATTCGCGTCCAGTTTCTTGAAAGTCGCTTCGAGGTCCTGGATCGACGATTTTCGGCCGACGGCCGTCACCACATCGAATTTCTTGGTCTCTTCGAGGTTGAGATTGCCGTTCTTGTCTTCATCGAGCTTCGCGAAGATCTCGTCGACTTTGTCTTTCAGTCGGTCGGCGATTTGTCCGGCTTTCTCGCCTTTGGCGCGGATCTCCTCGATGACCTTGGCGAACTCGTCCTTGGTCAGCTTGCTGTCGTTGTTGGCATCGAGCTTTTTGAACAGGGCTTCGGGCTCAAGGCCGAGGCGATCCCGTTTCTTGTCGGCGTCATCAGCGGCGACCGCATGGCTCACCGTCAAGGCGAAGAGTGCCAGGGTGGATGTCAGCAGAAACTTCTTCATGGTTCGAACTCCAACGATTCAGAGAGTAAAAAGGCGCACCCACGGAGGGCACGCGGGAATGTTCACGGTGCGGGATTCTTGCGTGGTTTGTGGCGCTTGTTGGACAGTTCCAGTGCGCGTTTCAATTCGCGGGTCGTGATGTCCGGCGTCAAATCGACCATGTTGATGATCTTGGCGATCCGTTCCGCGTCCGCCTTGATTAGCTTGATGAACTTGACCTTATGCTCGGGATCGACGATCTTTTCCGGCTTGATCCGATCAAAGCCGCGTTCGATGCCACGTTCGCTGACCATCCGAAAATTGCGAGCGAATCGATCGGAACTTGGGGCATCCGTCGATGCGAAATGCACATGTTCCAGAAGGCGGTCGGCCACTTGATTGAACCGTTGCAGTTCTTCAACCGGATCCTCGTTGTCCGCCATCCAGGCGCCGTTGTCAAGCAAGCTCTCGCCAAGATCATGTTCCTGCTGATTCAGCCGGGCCTGCTTCAGTGATCGCTTCAATAGTTCATGGCGATCCCGGTAGATTCGCTTGCGGTCGGCGGCAGTCGACGCCTCGCTCATCTGGAGATTCCACTCGATCAATTGATCGAGGACATCGGGATGAGCTTCCACTTGCTGAGTCGGCCAAAAGAAAAGAATGCCCGACCCCACGACCAGGAACACGGCGGCAGCCATGACCCAGGACGGTACAGCGAAGCGGCGCGTACGCTTCGCTTCGGGGCGAGCAGGAGTCGCCAAACGTTCCAGAAATGCGTGCTTCGCCTGCTGCGAACGTGCTGGCAGCGGCCGGGCACGCCAGTTCTCTTCGATCCGCACAATGCCGGCTTGAACCTGCCGGCAAGCGGGACACGTTTCGAGATGCGCGAGTGCCTCCGCCGAACCCACTGTCGGTTGGTCGCAGCTCAGCAGCCATTCTCGGGTGTCGTCGCAAGTCATCGGTCATCTCGTGGGGAAGGCGTCGCCTCCAGGCGGGCCAACAATTTCGTGCGGGCGTGATGCATGTGCCAGCGGGCTGATTGCTCGGTCGTTTCCGCCAGCTCGGCAATCTCGCGAAAGGACAACTCTTCCTGAACTCGCAGATGGAACACCAGCCGCGTCAATTCAGATAGATCCTCGAGCGCGGCTTTGGCCAGGGCAGCTTGCTCCGCGGTTTCAAGCCGGTGCTCGGGCGGGGCGTCCTGTCCCGGCACTTCCTGTTCGAGCGATTGCGGCCTGGCCCGTTTCCGCTTCCGCAATTCATCGAAACAAGCATTCGTCGCGATTCGCAGCAGCCAGGCCCGCAGGTTCGTACCCGCGACAAATGCCTGATAACGCGACATGGCACGCAGGAACGTCTCCTGGGTCAGGTCCTCGGCCGCGTGGTCGTTGCCGGCCAGGGTGCGAGCCAAGCGAAACACCGCATCCCAGTGTTCGTGGACAAGACTCGTGAAATCTGGCTTAACAGCCAGGATTTCACGGTCGTTTGCGTCAGCAGGCAGTTCCCGTTCCTTCATCAGTCCTAGTTTCAACGAAGTCGGTTGAGTTTTGTGAGGCGCTCAATCTGTTGTATATTGCTGGGCGCGTGTGCATTGATTCCGGGCGTTTACTGGCGGCTCAGAGCCGGTTCTGGAGAGAAAGCGCACGCACAAATTACCTGGGCCGCACAACCGAACCGGGGTAGACCGGCACGCCTTCCCACCCCGCAAAATGCGCGTGAGCCGGGTGAGCGATAAAGGCCGACCTGTTTCTCAGGGATTCGCAGACTTTCTAATCTAGCTATCTTTGCCATTTCGCCGAAATCATGCATAGTCCAGTGCATGTCGAACGTTGGTGTCGGGGACTTGCATTCGGAGTCGAATGCAGACGACGACCACGGGCGACCCCTTTTGGAATGTTCAAGGAGACTGAGATGTTCGTTAAAGGCCTGCGCAAATTCCTGTATGCGGGTGCGCTCCTGGCTCTGGCCCCGTTTATGGCCAATGCCTCCGACGCGTGTGCCCCCGCCTGTCCGACGACCTGTAAAGTAAAGGTCCTCGAATGGGTCGATGAACCGTGCGAATACACGCGAACCGTGTACAAGCCGGTCACGAAGCAAGAGACCTACACCGCCTACAAGTGCGAGACGGTCTCGGAAGTGAAGACCAAGCAAGTCACCGAGTACAAGAAGGTCTGCACGACGGTGATGGAAAACCGAACCGTGACCAAAAAGGTCCCGATTTGGGAAGAGAAGACCGAGATGGTGACCAAGTGGAAGTGCGAAAAGGTCACGGAAATGGTCAGCAAAAAGAAGATCAGCTGCGATTGGGTTTGCTGCGAAGTGCCCAGCTGCGATCCGTGCGCTTGCCCCAAGACAGTGAAGAAGCTCAAGATTAGCTGCACGACCGAATGCGTCCCGGTTTGCCGCACCAAGCTCGTCAAGGAATGCGTCCCGGTTTGCAAGAAGGTTTGCACCTACCAGTGTGTGACCGAATGCATCCAGTGCCCGGTCACGAAGGTGACCTGCGTTCCCGAGTGCAAGACCGTGACCTACACGGAATGCCGTCAGGTCTCGGTTCCCTACCAGGCCACCCGTTGCGTCACGACCTGCGAAGCGGTCTGCGAAACGGTCAAGGGCACGAAGAAGGTTTGCCACTGGGTTGAGAAGGACGTCCCGGCCTCGAACAGCTGCGGCAACGGCTGCGGCAACGGCTGCGGCGACGCCAACGCTTGCGGCAACGCTTGCGACACCGGTTGCGGCAAGAGCTGCAAGCTCTTCGGCGGCTTCAAGCTCTTCGGCCACAAGAGCTGCTCGACCGGTTGCTCCAGCGGTTGCGGTTCCTCTTGCGGCGTCGCAGCTTCCTGCGGCGGCTGTAACTAAGTTTGGTTGAATAAACCACGAGAAGCCCGCACGAAAGTGCGGGCTTCTTTCATTTCATCGCGGAATGGCAACACAGCCCTCACTCTGGTCGATCCCAGCGTGATATAATTCCGCCATGCGAAATATTCTTACATTAGCTCTCGTTCTCGCCATCGCGGCTCCGGGATTCTCCGCGGTCGATCCGGAGATGAAGACCCCCTATCAACTCCAAGTCGTCCTCCGCTTCGGCGACCATCCGCTTTTCACCGACTTTTTCAAACGGGAACTGCGCCGCGAACTTCAGAACGACCTGTCGGCCGCTATCGGAAAGTTGGGGACCGTTGAAGTCGTGGACCTCACATCCGTCAAAAAGGATACTTGGCCAGCACTCTGGAAACTGGCCGACGAGAAGGGCCTTGATGGTCTTGAAACCTTCAACGAACTGGGCGTCGGTAAGACGCACTTTATCACCATCGACTTCGCCGATGGCCAATATACCCTCCGCGCTCGCCAGCATGATGGCGCCACTGGCTTCGTCACGCCGCTTGTTCGCAAGGTCGAAACGCATGACCGTGGTTTCGTGACCCGGCTAGCTGGACTTATAATCGGTCAGGATTTTGGGCTGGTCGCCACGCTTGAACCCGAAGGGGCAGGGGAACGGGCGTTTCTCAAGATCAAGGGTGGGCTACTCGATAACGTGGACCGCTGGGTCAAACCGGGTGAAGTCTTCGCGCTCGTTCAAATAGCCGAAGAACGCCGGCGGATCCCAACACCCGTGAAGGGACCAGCCAAGACCCAGACTGTCCGCGTCGGCCAACGAGTCGATGGCGTCTTGCTCCGGGTCGTGGCCGCGCCGAAAGACGGCATCGTCGAATGCAAGATCTTCCACCGTTATGAAGATCCGTTAAAAGCTCGAGGTCTGGTCGGCTTCCGTTGCGTCAAACTCGGAACCGTCAAGGCGCCGTTGCGGCTCCGTTTGCTCGACCCCAGCGGAGCGCCCCAGAAAGGGACGGCCCTCAGCGTCCATGTCGGTTCGAAGGATTATCCCGGGGGCGACAAGGAAGCCGAGTTGGCGATCGAACAAGGCGGCGTGTTTGCTTCGAAAGGCTCATACGAAAATGTCGCCTTCGTTCGCGTGCTCCTCGGCAATCGACGGCTTGCTCGCATGCCGGTTGAAATTCTAGACGACGGAGTGGCCACCCGCGTCGTCCGGCTTGACCCGGCCGCGGAACTTCTTGATCGAATCGATTCCGAGCGGCGCGGGATGTTGACGCGGATCACCGATAGTCGGCTCATCCAGGTCCGCTGCTTCCAGGACATGACGGCACTCGAACTCGCCGGCAAGAAGGCCGAGGCCAAAACACGCGGGCAAGCTGTCATCAAGCTCCTCGATCGGCTTTCCAACGAACTTCGCGAGGAACTGGACGGTTTGAAAGATCGCGTCGCGAAAGAAGCCCCCAAGTCCGCGGGTTCACTCGTCGATGGCGAGCAGCAGTTGAAGATCCTGCTCGACAAGCAAGAAGAACTGCGTCAACATCTCTTGGCGTTGCAGAAGGCGATCGATGAGGAGAACGATCCCAAGGTACTCGCCTCGCGCAAGCAAGTCGAAGACCTTGTGCGGGCGGCGCGCTTGCTCATCACGCAGGCTGAGTATGATCAGGCTCTCGCGAAATACGAAGAGGCGTTAGCGGCCGCGAAGGATGAGCCGGCGGCAAAAGCCCTGATCGAGGGTCCCTATCAGCACCTGAAGTTTGCGTGGAAAGGAAAGCTCGCCGACATGGCCCATGATGACGCACGCAAATTCATCGTGCATACCTGGCCCCGGTTGGCGACGCCCGCTGAGGTACGGGACAATCTGGGCAACGCTCGCAAATCATTTGAAAAATGCAAAGCGGTCGGCGACTGGCTGGCCGTCAACAAGATGCAGATCGCCGCGGTGGAAGTGACGACTCGGTTCGCCGACGAACTGCGAAAAATCAAGGATGCCGCCATGGACGAGACCGGCAAGAAGATGCTTGAAGAGTTTCAAAAAGTGAACGAGGACTTGCTGAAGCTACTCGAAGACGTGCAGGCATTCGCCCTGGCGGCCGGGAAGAAATAGTCGCGGCCGTTAGCCGCGACTCGAAGGGTTTGCGGAGAGGGGCGCGCAACCCTCGATATCAATTCTAGCCCGGTTGTGACGTGCCAAAGCGCCGTCGGAGTGCCAAGAGGCCGAGGCCCAGCAGGCCGAGGGCCATGGTGCTCGGTTCCGGGACCTGCGGCGGGCACGGGTCGAGTTCCGACAATTGTCCCCAACCGAAGACGTAGTTCTCTTCACACGAAGCGGTCGTCAGCGTCGACCGCAATCCGGTCGGTGCATCGAGATTGTCGGAGACACCCAGGAACTCGAGTTGGTATGTCTTCCCATTGGCTGCCGTGAAGGTCGACTTGCCGCCCTGGTCGAAGGTAGCCGTGAGCAGATCGCCATTCTGGGAGATCTGGGTGGCAAAATCAAGCGAAGCCGATCCGAGATGCGGTTGCACAAAATCGAGGTTCATCCGCAACGTGACCCCGTAGGGGATATTCGTGGGATCGCCACTCCAGAGGTAGAACTTGCCGAGCCGAAACGGCTGGCCCTCGACTGCCGTGAACGTGTCGTATCCCCACCAACGAAGATTGGCGTGGTTGTTGGTGCCGAGCATCAGCTCGGCTGTCCCTGCGCCGCTGGTGACGCCGCCTTGCGGATTCACCCAGAGCGCGGATTTGTTGCCGCTGTACGACATCGGCTCGGCGATGGCGAACGTCGGCAGGGCGAACAGGGCGAGGATGGAAAGAGAACGGCACATAAGGGGTCTCCTTACCCGGACCAGCAGGTTCAGCAAATCCAGCATTGAGGGCGTAGACCGAGCATCCTATGCCATCCCTCAAAATCGATCAAGCTGAACTCAACCCCGCGGTTTGCCAGGGCGCGTCAATCAAGCGGAATCGTCAGAATCCACCCCATCCGCCAACTCCGCCTGGTCATCTTTACAATCGTGGTGATTCCTCCAAGTTCAGCGGGTAGAAATTACAATTCCGATTCGCGAAGCCCTGCAATCCCATCACGCGCCGCGATCCGTAACTACCGCACGAGTCTTGCGTTCGGCAGCCCTTATCCAGCTTTTTTAATTGAAGCTCCACTCTCGGCTCATGTTTTGCGGTTAGAGTTGTTCGACTGGTCATCTCGACCTCACGCCGAGTGGATTTCGGCAAGCAGGTCGGGTTGGGGAGGTTGAGGGTATGGCGACCCGCGGAAGCATCTTGACTGCTCTGAGCTTTGCGTTGCTGGCTGCGTCCCAGGGCCATGCGGCCACGGTGCGAACCAGCAATTTTGTAGTTGAAGCTGCGACCCAGGAACTTGCCCAGGAGTTCGGTAAGCTTGCGGAACAGTACCGCAAACAGAAGGCACTTGACTGGCTGGGCCAGGAGATGCCGCGCTGGTCATCCCCTTGTCCACTGCGGATCACGGTCACCATGGGCGGCGCCAAAGGGGCCACGTCGTTCACGTTCCCCGAAGGCCAGGTCTATCAGACGATGTTCATCGAAGGACCGCTCGACCGCCTGCGGAACAGCGTCCTGCCTCATGAGATCACCCATACCGTGCTAGCCCACCACTTCCGACGACCGGTGCCCCGCTGGGCTGACGAGGGCGGCTCGGTCTATTCCGAAGATGAACTCGAACGCACCCGCCACGACCGCATGTGTCGCGACATTCTCAATGCGGGCCGGGGCATGCCGCTTCGCCGTCTCTTCAATCTGAAGGATTATCCGAGCGATGTGATGGTGCTCTACGCTGAGGGCTATTCGGTCAGCAAGTTCCTCATCGAAGCCGGCGACCGGCAGACCTTCCTGAACTTCGTCGGTCACGGCATGCAGTTCGGTTGGGACGAAGCGGCCAAGACCTACTATCGCTACAAAAACGTCGACGACCTGGAACAAGCCTGGCTCGATTACCTGCGTAAGGGCCGCAACTCGGCCATCGCCAAGTTGCCGACACCTGAAGCCGCCTTGATGGTTCGCCAGAGTGCACCGCCCGTCCAACCGATCCTCGACCCCAGCCCGGTAAGCCGTGGCGTGTCGACATCAATGGGCCGTGATGGCGATCTGTTCGGCGACCGCAACCAACAACAGCCCCCCGCCCGCTTGGGCGATCCCATCCCCTTGAACACCGTGGCCCCCATGACCGTGCTGCCGACCCAGGCGGCCATCTCGATGAACCGCCCGCGTGGGTCGCCGCCGCCCGTGATCCTCTTCCCGCCGGAACCGCTGCCGCTGCGGTAGACGTGAAAAAACACTCCGCCGCTTGCGGCGTCGCGCTACTAGCTTTAGCGCGACGCCGCAAGCGGCGGAGTGTTTCTCAAATGATCGAAGATCAGTTGATCCCGTTAATCGTCGCGTGTTCCGCCAGCTTGGCGATCTGAACCTGGCTGGGCGTGACGCGGAGCCGGCCGACATCGAACAGGGTGTGCAGGATGGTCGAGATCAAGTGCTTCGGCGTGAAGGGGTCGGTAGCCGGTTCGCCGCCGTCGCGGTTCGAGCGGCCGATGACCTGCCCGGCCGGGGTGCCGCCGCCATAGACGAGCAGCGGGGCGAGTTTGGCCCAGTGATCGCGGCCGCCATTCTTGTTGATCTTCGGAGTGCGGCCCATTTCACCGCAGCAGACGAGCATGATCTTATCTTGCAGGCCGCGGGCTTCAATGTCCTCAATGAACGCGGCCACGGCATGATCGAAGCTCAGGCCGACCGCCTCCATACCGTCCTTGACGTTCAGGTTGTTGCCGTCAGCGTGCATGTCCCAAACGCCGTCGTAACCGTCGTGGATGGTTACGTAGCCGCAGCCGGCCTCGCAGAGGCGGCGGGCCAGTAGCAGCTGCTTGCCGATGGCTTTCGAATGACCCGTATACATGCCGGCTTTTCCGCGGCTGACCTTGCTCCAGTTATCCGCGCGAGTGTAGCTCCTCGTCTCGTAACGGGCCAGTGTCTTGGCGTCTTCCTTGGCCATGTCCAGGGCCTCGGCCACGCCGCCGCTGAGCAGCACTTGGTAGGCCTGCTTTTGCAGGTGATCGACCATCTTCTGATCGTTGGCTGTTTCGACCTGGCTGCTCAGATCGTTCAGTTGATCGAGGAGTTCGGAGCGGCTGGCGAGCCGATCTTTCGGCAGGTTGAGCTTCAGGTTCAACTGAAGCTGGCCTCCGGCGCCCGGGATGAACGGGGCGTAGTTCGAACCGAGTGTTCCCGTCGCGATAATGTCGCCGCGGGCTTTGCCCTTCAAGACGTCGTTGCAGACCGCCTCGGGGAAGAGGACCGCATTGGTCGGCATTCCAGTGGCTTGGCGAGTCGCGCCGACCACCTTCGAAAACAGCGAACCGATATTGGCGTTCAGGGAGTCCGGGCTGACGATCGGCTGGATATTATGTCCGCCGTTGTTCGTCTGGAACGAGCGGACGATCGAAAACTTGTGCGCGAGTTTCGCCAGCTGCGGCATGTGGTCGCCGAAATGAACGCCGGGAAGCGAAGTTTGCGTGGTGCCCGTGATCGTGCGCATGCCTGCGGGAGAATCCACTTTCGGGTCGAAGGTTTCGAACTGGCTGGGACCGCCTTGCTGGAACAGGAAGATGACTGACTTGCCCGTGGCAAGGCTGAGTGCTTCCGGCGTCGACGCGCGGGCCAGAAGGCCGGGCAATGCCAGCCCGCCGAGGCCCAGACTGCCAACCGTGAGAAACGAACGGCGATCAAGGCCGCGATTCCCGTGTGAGATGGTGAGCATCAATAACTTCCTGAACGAAATCCAAATGGACCGCCCGGGTAGGAATCGGCCGTGGGGGCCGATGGAAGGCGGTCGCGGGGTAATGCACGATCAGAGGATGATCATAGCGTGAACGAGTCGCCAGTGCAAGAAACAAGTATCTAACAATTCCTGCTGGAAAAAGTATCGGCCGAAAGTGAGAATGGCCCCCAGAGTTTCTGAAATTCAGTTGCGCGTCCGATTCTCGCCCGTCTAAGTATCGAAATCCTATCTTGCTGGCATGGGTGTCATATGGACAACTCGAAGCCGCTGCCGCCTGAAAAACTCAATCCCGCCGAGGAATGGGCCTCCTGGAAGCCGAGCGGAGCCGATCCGTTCGACGCACGTTGGGCTGGGCATCTCTATCGACGGGCCGGGTTCGGCGCTACGCCGGTCGAGCTCCAGAACGCGATCCGGGACGGCCTCGACGCCACCCTTGAGCGGATGTTCAGTAATGCGAAAACTCCGGCGAAACCTGCACCGATACAGAATCCGACTCTTCCCGCCGGGGCGATCCAGATCCGCGTCGACTGGCTCCAGCGGATGCTCAACGGCGCCGAGCCCATCCATGAACGGCTGACGTTCTTCTGGCATAACCACTTCGCCACCAGCATCGCCAAGATCAAAGACGCCCGGCTGATGCAGCGGCAGAACGACCTGATCCGCAAGTACGCCCTCGGCAAGTTCGGCCCCTTCTTGAGGGAGATGAGCCGCGACGCCGCCATGCTCATCTGGCTCGATTCGAATCAGAATGTGAAGTCGCACCCGAACGAGAACTTCGCCCGGGAAGTCATGGAGCTCTTCTCGCTCGGCGTCGGCAACTACACCGAAAAAGACGTGCAGGACGCGGCTCGGGCGTTCACGGGCTGGCATGTGACGAACCCGCAAGAGCCCGATCCCAAATATGTCTTCCACTCCAACGATCACGATCACGGCACGAAGAAGATCCTCGGCCAAACCGGCGAATGGGACGGCGACGATGTCATTCGCATCCTGCTGGAACAACCCGCTTGCTCGAAGTTTCTCGTTCGAAAGCTGTACGCTTTCCTGATCGATGAGAACGTGGCACCGCCCGACGCCTTGATCCAACCGTTGGCGAGAGATCTTCAGAAGGCAGACTACGATGTGGGCGTGACGGTGCGGACGATCCTGAAGTCGCGGCATTTCTTCTCGGCCCATGCCTACCGCCAGAAGGTGAAGAGCCCGATCGATTACATCCTGGGCGTCGCCCGCATGCTAGGGACGAGCAGCACCGGCGCCATCGTCATGTCGCCCCATCAGCTAATCGGATCACTGGAATTGCAAGGGCAGCAGCTTTATCAGCCGCCCAACGTCAAAGGCTGGGAAGGCGGCAAGGCTTGGCTGAACACTGCCACCGTTCTCGCTCGACACAACTTCGGCTCGGCCATCGCCAACGGCATGAAGGAACTGAACCTCGAAGCGCTCAAGAGCACGGGGGCGACCTTCGTGGTCACCTCGGATCCGCTGCCGCGGATTCTCGACATGGTGCGCCGGGCCCACAAGATCGATCCGGAGGACCTGCCCGAACCGGTGCATGTCGTCGATTACCTGTCGTACATTCTGTTGCAGGACGATCTGACGCCCAAGGCCTCGGCCCGGATGATCGCCCATCTCGATACCGCGGGTTCGAACCCGAATGACTTCCGGCAATGTTGCCGCGATGTGTTGGCTGCCATTCTCACGCTACCCGAATACCAGTTGAATTGATCGGATCCCGGCCTCTTCACGAGGGACGACCATGATGAACCGACGCCATTTCCTGAAAACCTCTTCGCTCCTCGCCGCGGCGCCGATGGTGCCCGGCTTCATCGCCAACACGGCCCGTGCCGCAGAGGTGGGCAAGGAAACCGTGCTCGTCATTCTGGAAATGACGGGCGGCAACGACGGCCTCGGCATGGTCGGCCCCGTCAAGGACGATGATTACCTCAAGAATCGGCCCACGCTCGCCATCCGCACGAACACCGGCATCAAGCTCACCGATGAGCTTTACCTCAACCCCGGCCTGCGCGGCTTCACGCAACTGATTCAGGAAGGCCAAGTCTCCGTCGTTCAGGGCGTCGGCTACCCGAACCCGGATCGCTCGCACTTCGAATCGATGGATCGTTGGCAGGCCGGCGAGCCGGGTCCCAAGGTCGGCGGCATCGGCTGGCTCGCTCGCTCCGTGCCTGATCTCCAGAAGGGGGCCGACGGCGGTGTCCCGGTCATGCACATCGGCTCGGAAAAGCTGCCGCTCGCCTGCCGCGGCACCACGCAGGGCATCTTCACCATCAATCAGGATCAACCGTTCGAGTTGAAGCTGGGCCAGCCCGGCACCGCTCAGGAAAAAGCCCGCAAGAAGCTCCTCGAAGACCTGGCCGCCGGTTCGGACTCACAGGTCGACGCGCCCGGACCGCTGCTGTCGTTCGTGCAGAAACGACATCTGCAAACGTACTCGTCGGTCGAGAAGCTCAAGGAAGTGCTCAAAGAGACCAACAACCCGAATATGGGCTATCAACCGAATAGCCTGTTTATCAAGATGGATCTGATCACCAAGCTCATCCAAAAGGGTTTCGGCACGCGGGTCTTCTATCTGGCCATCGATGGCTTCGACACGCACTCGGGTCAGTCCGCCCCGCATCAGGCCTTGCTTCAACAGATCGGCGACTCCTGCCAGAATATGTTCACACGCCTCAAACAAAGTGGCGACGATCAGCGCGTTCTCTTCATGACCTACTCCGAGTTCGGCCGTCGCGTGAAGGAGAACGGCAGCGCGGGCACCGACCACGGCGCGGCCTCCAACCTCTTCGTCGTCGGCCCGGGTGTCAAGGGCGGCGCCGTCGGCAAGCACCCCAGCCTCACCGATCTCGACGACGGCGACCTGAAGCACCACACCGACTTCCGCCAGGTGTACGCAACGCTCCTCGACGAGTGGCTTAAGGTCGACAGCAAGACCGTGCTGCACGAGAAGTTCAGTCACATCGATTTGTTGAAGAAACGCGGGTAAAGATGAAAGCCCCGGGGTGAGGTTTTGCGAACCCCTGGGTTGATCCCAGGGGTTCGCAAAACCTCACCCCGGGGCTTCTTTTTTTTCTAATTCGCCAACACCCGAAACGACGCTTCCCCATTCAGCGTCTGCAGGCTCTTGATCGACTTCAGTGCGGCGGCATCGCGTGGGAGTTTGTAGTCGCACCGCAGGAACCGCACGTTCGGGGCGGTTTTGAGCGGCGTGAAGTCGACGACTTTCGTGCCCTGACAGAAGAGCGTCGAGACTGGCGATGCGGCCAGCGGCGACAGGTCCTTGATGGCCGTGTTGTGGCAATCGAGATAGACGAGCGGGCAATCGGCCAGCGGCTTCAAATCCTTGATCGACGTGTTGGAGCAATCAAGTCGGTTAAGTTTCATCTTTTCAAGCGGCGCGAGATCGACGATGGGTGAAACTCCCTTGCGAACTCGCCAACCGACATAAAGATAGATCAGTGGCATTCCCTTGAGCGGCGTCAGGCTGGCGACGTTGGTGTCGGTGCAGTCCAGCGTTTGGAGCGGCATGCCTTGGAGCGGGTCCAGATCCTTGATCGGCGTTTCGCCAATCGCAAGGTAGGTTAGTTTCTTATCCGCCAGCGGCGTGAGGCTGAGCAACTGCTTGCAACGCGTACATGTGAGCGTTTTCAAAGGCATGTCCTTGACGAAGACAAGATCCTTGATGGGCGTGTCGCCGACGGCCAAGGTGGAGATCTTCTTGTCCTTCAGAATGAGCCCATCTTTCTCGGTGAACGGCGTGAGCGTAAAGATCAGGGTGACGAGCGGCATGTCCTTGAGCAGACTAAAATCCGCAATCGGCGTCTGGCTGAGCGATAGCGACTGAATGGGCATCGGTTTGAGCGGTGAGTAGTCGCTCGCCGTCATGCCATCGCCGTAGAAGGCCTCCAGCATCATGCCACGCAGTGGTGAAAGATCGGTAATCGTCTCGTTCGCCGTGCCGCGGTTGAGCGAACAGCCAAGGGTTCTCAGCATCATCCCCTTCAACGGCTTGAGATTCGTGACCCTGCTGCCGCTGCAAGAAAGAATATCCAAACTTGTGCAGCCTTCGAGCGGCAACAGCGAGCTGACATTGGTGTAATTGCAGCTGAATGACTTCAAGGGCATGCCTTTGACGACGCTGATGTCTGTTAGAAGACGGTTGTGACTCACGTCAAGCGTTTCAAGCTTGAGGCCGGCCAGCGGGGTGATGTCCGCGAGTTTGCCGTGGTACGCGGTCAGATGCTTCAGGCCGGGGAAGGCCCGAAGCGGCGAAAGGTCGTCAACGTATTCCGTGACGATGGTGACCCGGGTGACGACCCCGCTTTCGATCTGCGCGGAGTATTCCCGGAACCCAGCATTCAATCCCTGGAGACGTCTCTTGACTTGCTCGATCTGTTCTTCGGGTTTCAGCGATGCCATTTCCTGAACGAAGGCTTCCTGCTCCATCTTCTTTTTCGGGTCGATCTTGCCCTTCTTGGGATCGATCTTGGCCTGGGCGTCCGCCGAGGTCGGCAGGGCGAAGATCATCAGCACGCAGGCGAATCGCAAGATGAGTCGGTGCAGCATGGCGGGAACTCTCTGGAAACCGAGGGGGAGTCTTTCAACCGAAGTGTAGACGCTACGCCGCGCGAGTTCAATAAGATTCACCCTTGCGTCGCTTGCTGACATCAACCCGAGTTTTCTCCATGCCTCCCGAGCAACCGGTCGAACCGCCGAGCCGTCTCGAACGCGAATTCGGCGTTCCCTTCGCTGGAGAGGTGCTCGAACGAACCAAGTGGACGCAAACCGCCCTCAAGGAAATGCCGGAGACGGGGCGGTTAAATTGGCAGGAGCTCTTCATCCGCTCGGCCCCGGTGGTTCTCGATCTTGGCTGCGGCAACGGCCGTTACTTGATCAACAGTGCCTACTCGCGCCGTGATTGCGATCATCTCGGTATCGACACTCTTCCCGTCGTCATCCGTTACGCGCGCAAGCGGGGGAATCAGCGCGGTCTCAGCAATCTCCGCTTCGCCGTCGGCGGCGGCAACGAGCTTCTCGACCGCTGGATCGAACCCGCGAGCGTGGCCGAGATTCATTGCTACCATCCGCAACCGTATTACGATCCCGCCCAAGTCCACCGCCGGCTCATCACGCCGGCGTTTCTCGCGCTGGTTCACCGCTCCCTAAAACCCGGCGGTCTCTTCGTCATCCAGACCGATAATCCCGGCTACTGGAAGTACATCAAGGAAATCGTCCCCGTCTTCTTCGAGTTTCACGAGCGCATCGGCCGCTGGGCTGACGCCCCGCGCGGCCGAACGAGGCGCGAGATCATCGCCATGAAAAAGAAACTGCCCGTCTTCCGGGGGCATGGCGTGGCACGAACTGATCTGACGGAAGAGAACGCTTTGCGACTGGCGGAAGCGTTGCCGACACCTATCTTCGATGCGGACCGGCGGTTGCGAGATTTGGATCAGATGGAGTGATGCGCTATTAAACTTGCGGCGGGGCAGTGTATAATCGATTTTATGATCAACTGGCGTGAACAAGCTTCGACGTCCCACTTTCAAACGGCCGTCGCGATCCGTGATCGGCTTCGTTCCGGCGCGATCGACGACGCTTCCGCCGGCATTGAGGAGTTAATTGACGCCTTGTCCCGTTCCGACAAACGAGCGCTGAAAAGTCAACTGGTTCGGCTGATGGTTCACATCCTGAAATGGAAGAACCATCCGGAAGGCCGCTGCCGCAGTTGGTCCTCATCGATCCGCCAGACGCGTGAGGAAGTCCGCGACATCCAGAAAGAAACCCCGAGCTTGACCGATGACGTAGTCCGCGCCCTCTGGCCGCGCTGCTTGAGCATCGCGCGCGATGAGGCCGCGACCGAGATGGAGTGCAATCTAGCCGACGGGGAATTGAGTTGGGACGAGGTGTTTCCGAAAGCGTGAGCGGGTGAATTTCTCAAGGAATGTTGATCGAAAGAATAGGTGACTCACTACGCTTCGGCATTCGACCCGGCTCCAACGAACCGGAGCACGATCTCGTGGTCGAACCACACAGGCACTCCGCCTGGGGCTAGAAACACCGCGACTCCGTCCCGGGCGATCAGTGCTCCCGGATGATCCACTTCGAAGCGCCGTCCCCCGTTAAGTTCGACTGTGAAGACAAGGAAAGGTTGCCGCGACCGCAGCGCTTCCAGCACCGACATGAAGTTGTCTGCAGTCATACTCTGTCTCCAAAGTGTTCTAGTCCGATAGACCGAACGAACCCAATGAAATTGTATCGCGTGCTGGATTGTCTGTCGAACGGAAATCGACTCACCGCTAGGCAGAATTAGTCGATGCTGTACGCCTGCAACTCCGGCCATAGCCGACACTACTTCTTCCGCCCCAACACCCCGTTCACCTCCTTGGCGAGAGCATCCAGATCCGCTGCGGTTGGTGGGGCGTCCATCTTGAAGGACCAGCGTTTGACTTCCTTGAAGCGATGGTAAAGAACGATGGTTATCACGTCCTCCTCGCCCAGTTTCCATGCCTCGACTTGCGGAGGGACGCCGCCGCCTTCGAGCGTTGCCTCGGCCATGCCGACCGAGACGAGCGGGGCGTTTGCTCCCTTGGCGAGGTTGCTGATTTCCGTGATGCGCGTGTCGCGATCGTCGTCGGCATTGAAGTCTTTCGTGAGCGTCAGAAAGGCCATGAAGGCGCCAAGCCGATAGTCGCGCCACTTGGCGGCGAGTTCCTGTTCCTTCTTCAACACCTCAATGGCCGGGTCGTCGGCTTTCGTTGGCACCCCACGCACAAAGACGCCGATGGTCGTGTACAGGCCGTAAGCGGTGACCGGATCATGAAGTTTGCCGACACGATTGTTCTCATTCTTGAGGTCGAATCGGCCATCCGAGACGAGATACATGCGGAAGCCGCGCGGGACGGCTATGGCCGCCGGCTCCTTCTTTTCTTGGGCGACACAGGGCAGGGCGGCCAACAACAAACAGCCGAGAAGCCAGCGAGAACGGACCATGGTGCCACTCCGAACGCGATTTGAATCAAGATTTAGCCTGACGCGAACCAATCGTTCCGTCAAGAACAACTCGCCATTTGAGCGACGAATTTCGGTCGGTCCATCGAACTAACCGGCGCACCGCTACTTCTTCACCGGTTTCGGATCGAGATTTTCCTTCAGATCCTCGGGTGAGACCTTGGACGCAACACCCTCAGCGGGGACTTCGAGCTTGCAGATCCAGACGAGGGCATTGAGCACGACCTTGCGGAAGTTGTCGTCGCCCCAGTTCTGGTGGAAGTGCCCGCCCGTGAAGCCGACGCCCCGGCCGCCGTCAGGTCGTTCGACCGCCCACATCATCGCTTCCGACCGGCCCTTGGCATCCTGGATGTGTGCGTACGGCCCCTTGGGATAGACGTAAGGCCCGTTGCGAACGGCATCGGACGGAGTTGCCGAGAGGATCGGCGTCACGCCCTTCATCTCGGGCCGGAAGCGCATATTGAAGTACCACTCATCAAGCACCGCGAACGGCTTGACGCCGCGCGTGATGGGATGCTTGGGAAATTCCTTGAACTCGGGCGTCCACTTCGGGTTGCACGACCACATATGTTCGTAGCAGCCGCCGATCCAGTCGCGGAACTCGTTGGCGCCCAAGTCGCGTGGCACTTCGACGCCATAATGGGCGCACATCAGGCCGGTGCCTTTCTTCATCAGCTTGCCGAGCGTTTCGAGGTGGTTGGCGAGGACGAAGGGATGCCGGGCGTTGCCGTCGGCAAAACAAAGGATCGCGTCGGCGGATTCAAGAACTTGCTCGTCCTTCGGCCAGCCGCCGGTGTGGAAACTCGTTTCGAGTCCTTCGTACCCGGTCAGGCACTTTTGCAGAAGCTTGGTGCCGGCGTTGAACTCGTGCTCGCCCGGCCCATGACTGGGGCTGCCCGCTAACAGGACTAGCTTCTTATTCGGGGCCGCGGCCAGTGCCGGCGCGGTCAGACTTGCGGATGCCAATGCGGCGGTACCCATAAACTGACGGCGAGTCACGCGCTTGATCATGATTAGATACCTGGAGAGTGAACGGTCTCGTTTTCATTCTATGTGAAGCCGTGACGCGGAGGCTTCCGAAGCGGAGCGCGTTCGCATATGATCGGGGATTGACCGATTGAATCGTCTTCGGAGGGTTTGTCATCGACCTCTTTCAGGAACTACGCGACAACAACCGCCGGCAGGCACAACCACTGGCGGCCCGCATGCGGCCACGTTCAATCGACGGGTTCGTCGGCCAGGAACACTTCTTCGGCGAGGGCAAGCTCCTGCGGCGAATGCTGCTGGCCGACCGGCTTAGTTCGCTCATTTTCTACGGTCCGCCTGGCACAGGCAAGACCGCTCTCGCCTCGGTCATCGCCCAGCACACGAAGAGCAAGTTCCGGCCGCTCAACGCCGTTTCCACGGGCATCAAGGAAGTGCGTGAAGTGTTGGCTGAGGCCCGGTCGGACCTGGAAACCGATGGCGAACGCACGATTCTATTCCTCGACGAGATGCACCGCTTCAACAAGGCCCAGCAGGACATTTTGCTGCCCGATGTCGAAGAAGGCGTCATCACGCTCATTGGCGCAACGACGCAGAATCCCTTCTTCGCGATCAACTCGCCACTCTTGAGCCGCAGCCAGATCTTCACTTTCGAGTCGCTGACGAAGGATCACATCAAGACGATCGTCAATCGCGCGTTGCAGGACAAGGAACGCGGCCTCGGCAACCTGGCAATCACGATGCACGACGACGCCCTTGAGTTCCTGACCGCGATGAGTGACGGCGACGCCCGCCGGGCCCTGACGGCTCTCGAAATCGGCGTCAAATCATCCGAGAGCGATGGAGCGGTCGACTTCACACTCGCGGTCGCTCAGGATTCGATCCAACGTAAGTTGCTCGACTTCGACCCAACCGGCGACGCGCACTACGATCTCGCCAGCGCCTTCATCAAGAGCATGCGCGGCAGCGATCCGGACGCATCGATCTACTGGCTGGCGCGGATGCTTGAAGCGGGCGAGGATCCACGTTTTATCGCCCGCCGCCTCGTCATCTTCGCGTCGGAAGATATTGGCAATGCCAACCCACTCGCGCTCTTGATCGCGACGGCCGCGTGGCAAGCGGTGGAAACCGTCGGCTTGCCTGAGTGCCAACTCAACCTCTCCCAGGCGACGATCTACCTGGCGACGTCGCTGAAATCGAACGCGTCGACGACGGCGATCGGCAAAGCCCGCAAGGACGTTCGCGAAGGCCGAACGCTCCCCGTCCCCAAGCACCTGCGTGATTCGCACTACAAAGGCGCCGAGTCGTTCGGCCATGGTGAAGGCTACCAGTACAGCCACGATTTTGATGATGCGATCGCCGATCAAGAATATTTGCCGGAAGAACGAAGATACTATGAGCCGACCGACCGCGGGCACGAAGCGGAAATCAAGAAGCGGTTGGAGGAGTGGCGGAAGAAAAGGCGAGCCGAGCGGCGTAAGCCGCCGGGTGAAGAGGGCGGTTAGCCGCGATCCGAAGGAAAGCGCGAGGCGCAAGAGCGTTCCCTTACTTCCCTTCAATCGCCGCGATCGCCGCGGCGACTTCCAATCTCAGCGAATAGTCCTCGTTGCAACGGATATCACCCAGCCAGGGCAGGGCGGCCTTGGCGGGCGAGCCGACGCGCTTTAACGCTCGCGCGGCCATGAAGAGGTGATTGGAACGCATCGGGTCGTTCGTAAAGATACCTTCTTGCAATTCACGAATCAGAAATTCCAGCGTTTCAGGGTCCTTCTCCATCGCCCACAGGGCTTCGAGTCCGGTGATCGCCGTACTGTACTTATGATGGTGTTGTGCCTCGCGCGCCATGGCCAGACCATCGCGGTTGGCATCGACGCGCCAGAGTGCAAGTGCCGCATGAGCGCGCACGGGAGCATCCTTTGAGCGTTTTAGTTAAAGTCGGCGAACAAGAACTTGACCTTCAAAAAGATCGATTGTGCGTGATCGAACTCGAACCGTCAAATGAAAAACCTTCGTATGAAACATCGCTTCCTGAGGGCAATTCAGGTAGAATGATCGGATGACGCGGAACGAATCGGTCCCCGGAACCTCGATCACGTTCTGGGGCGCCGCCCAGATGGTCACCGGATCGATGCATGTGCTCGAGTCCGGCGGCCGTACTATCCTTCTCGATTGTGGCCTGTATCAGGGCAAAAGAGAAGACGCGCGCTCGCGCAATTCCAAGTTCCCTTTCATTCCGCGCAAGATCGATGCCGTCCTCATTAGCCATGCCCACATCGACCATTGCGGTAATTTGCCCACTTTGATCCGCCAGGGGTTCGACGGGCCCATCTACTGTACTCCTGCTACGCGCGACTTACTTGCCGTCATGCTCGTTGATTCCGCGAAGATTCAGGAAGAGGACGCCGCGCACCTGAACATCCAACGGCAATACCGCGAGCCCTGGGTGCAACCGCTTTACACGCGTGAAGACGTCGATCAAGTGCTGGCTCAGTGCGTCGGCATCGATTATGGGATGCCGCGAGTCCTCAATGACGGCGCTCAATTCCGATTCATCGAAGCGGGCCACGTACTCGGCTCGTCGATGATTCACTTGCTCGTAGACACTCCGTCGGGCGAGCGATCGCTGACTTTCACCGGCGACCTGGGCCGGCGCAACATGCCGCTCTTGCGGCCAACGGCTCCGATCCCGGCCAGCGATGTGCTCGTCTGCGAAAGCACCTACGGCAATCGCGTTCACGAGGATATTGAACATACGCTCGTGAAGCTTTATGCAACCATCAATCGGACGATCGATCGCGGCGGCAAAGTGATGATCCCGGCCTTCAGTCTCGGCCGCACGCAACTCGTCGTTCATCTCTTGCAAGATGCGGTGATCAACGGGAAAATCCCGCGCGTGCCGATTTATGTCGATAGCCCGCTCGCTGCCGACATCACTGATGTCTACTTCATGCATCCGGAATGTCTGACCGACGCGTCACGTAAGCGGATCAAAGATGACGGTGTCCTCGGCGGCGATTTCGTTGAGTACATTCGTGATTTCGATGATAGCCTGCGGATGAGCGCCCGCCCCGATCCGTGTATCGTGATCGCTTCGAGCGGAATGTGCGACGCCGGCCGTATTTTGCATCATCTTAAAGCCCATGTCGATGACCCGCGTTGCACGATCGTGCTGGTCAGCTTCCAGGCCCCGGGAACGACCGGGCGTAAATTGGTCGACAAGTCTCCCACCGTCCGCATCCTCGGCCGTGATTACAATAAGTGGCTTGAAGTCGTCCATCTCGACGGCTTCTCGGCGCACGCTGACCGTGACGATTTCCTCGAGTATCTGAAGCCCATTGCCGGGAAAGTCGGCAAGACGCGGTTGATCCACGGCGAGCGTGAACAGGCCGAGGCATTGGCGGAAATCATGCGTGGGATGGGTTATGGAGATGTCGAAGTGCCGCAACCGGGAGACCGGGTGATATTGGGTTAAGTTCGATCAAATTTGCCAAGCTTGCCCATTCTCCAAGTGAACCATTTCGATTTGCGGACGAGCCGCACCCTCGACCAAACGAAAAGTGACCGGCAACACCGAACTCGTTAACACATTCGGCTGATCGATCGTC
>Ga0105048_10001558_pt1 | contig 37069 bp, 31 predicted proteins | sample MAT05_FD_78382 | JGI IMG/M metagenome (GOLD analysis project Ga0105048, IMG submission 78382) | Freshwater microbial communities from Lake Fryxell liftoff mats and glacier meltwater in Antarctica - MAT-05 | ecosystem: Environmental > Aquatic > Freshwater > Ice > Liftoff microbial mat | place... | reverse complement strand
TGGTGGTCTTGCCGGCGTCGATGTGGGCCATGATGCCGATATTGCGTGTGCGCTCCAGGGGGAATTCGCGCTTGGCCATCTCTGTGTCTCTCTACTCTCGTGCGTCGTGTGTGCTGCGATGTGTGGGCGCGCAACGACCGAAAACAGCCGATGGCGCGGCCTGGAATGCTACCGGCGGCCTCCCCCAACGCGGCGAAGTTCGCAGCTGCGGCGCACCCGGGCCCAGCTTCGGCGCTCAGGTGCGCCAGCGCCGCATCTGAACGCCGAAGCTCAGAGATGCTGGCGACCGTGCTAGCCGAGGGAGGCGAGGACGGCTTGGGCAGTGCGGCGACCGCTGTAGAGCGCGCCTTGGATCGAGGGTGTGTCGCGGTGGTCGCCACAGACGAACAGACCCTCACCCAACGCAACCGGCTTCTTCGGTGAGAAGGGCGGACTCGAATCGGGTTGGCCGTGGGCAATCGTGTCGGTGCGCAACACCCGCCACTCGTCGACCTGAGCGCCCCACCAGCGGCGCAACTGTGCCCTTACCGCGTCGGGAAGTGCAGCGGGGCCGCCCTCGACTGCAGGGCATGCAGCCGCGATCAACGCCTGACCATCGGGCGCATAGCTCGGTGACACGTTGCTCATCACCGCCACGTTCAGCGCCGGGCCGGCGACGGTGCCGTTGATGCTGGAAGTGCCGTCGAGGACGATGAGCTTGTCGTTGACCGGCGCCGTCGGTGCAGCAAACCATACGCACGAGACCGATCGGGACGCCGGCGACGCAACGTGCTGCTCGCGCAGCAGATCGGCTGCAACGGGGCCCTCCGTCGCAACGATCACTCGTGTCCCGCGGACCGTTCGCCCATCGGCCAGCCGAACCTCGCCCGGCGCGACCCGCGCAGCGGGGCAGCCGAGATGCACCGTGCCCGGCAGCAGGCCGGCGGCGATCTGGTCGGGGATGGCTTGCATTCCCATCGCCGGCACCACCGAATCGCCGACCGCAAGGCAGCGCAAGATGATGTCGGCCATGCGCCGACTGGCCGACAGGTCCGCATCCAGCTGAATGCCACCGAGGAGAGGCCGGAAGAACCGATCGATCATCCGCGTGCTGAACCCAAGATCTCGCAGCGCAACCAGCGTGCTGACGTCGTCACGGTGCAGCAGCGAGACAGGGTCCGCCTTGCGTAGCCGATACAGCATGGCCGCCAAACGCAACTTGTCGGTCACGCTGCCGACGGGAGCGATGGCGCTCGACAACAACATGCGCGGTCGCCGGGTGGGGTCGCCGATGGCGTACATCCGCTTGCCCAGCCACACCCGCGAGCCAGGGTCGAAGGCACATGGCCGCAGCGCCGGCAGGTCGAGCTGACGACCGACCTCCGGGTAAGCCGTCAGCAGAACCTGGAAGCCACGGTCCAATCGAAAGCCGTCGACGACATCGGTGCGCACTCGGCCGCCTACACCGTCGGACGCCTCCACCACCACAGCCGTCCGCCCAGCTGCCTCGACCGCGCGCGCGGCAGCCAGCCCGGCGAGGCCGGCGCCGACGATCACGACGTCGACATGGTCAGGCAACGGCAAGAGCGCAGATGCAGGGTTCATGGCACCGCGAACCTACCCGGGCGCGCAAGCGTCACATTGGTCGAGTTCGTGCAGAATCCTTGATCGGCGGCATGATGTCGGACACATGTTGATCCGACTTCTGCGCACGCACCTTCGTCGCTACAAGTCGCTACTTGTCGCGGTCGTGCTCTTGCAGGCAGCGCAGACGGCGGCGGCGCTCACCCTTCCCACTCTCAATGCCGACATCATCGACAAGGGAGTGGCCGCCGGCGACACCGGATACATCTGGCGTCACGGTGGGCTGATGCTGTTGGTGGCCATGATCCAGATCGGGTTCGCCATAGCCGCCATCTACTACGGCTCGAAGGTCGCAACCGGCTTCGGTCGCGATGTGCGCGGTGCGTTGTTTCATCAGGTCACCGAGTTCTCCGCTCGCGAGGTCAGCCACTTCGGGCCACCAACACTGATCACGCGCGTCACCAACGACGCGCAGCAGGTGCAGACCCTCGTCCAGATGACCTGCACCTTGCTGATCGCGGCACCGCTGACTGCCGCTGGCGGGCTGGTGATGGCACTGCGCGAAGACGTGCAGCTCACCTGGATTCTCGCGGTCGCGATCCCAGTGCTCGTGCTGTCCATCGGCACCGTCATCTACAACATGGTGCCCACGTTCCGGCGGGTACAGGAACGCACCGACGAGATCAACGGCGTGTTGCGTGAACAGATCACCGGCATCCGGGTGGTGCGCGCATTCGTGCGCGAGCCGTACGAGACCGAGCGCTTCGAGCGCAGCAACGACCAGCTCACGCGCACGGCGTTACGTGGCGGCCGGTTGATGAGCCTGATGTTCCCGACCGTCATCATGATCGTCAACATCTCCAGCGTCGCCGTCATCTACTTCGGGGCGAATCGCGTTGAAGCCGGCGACCTGAAAATCGGTGCGCTGATCGCATTCCTCACCTACCTGACCCAGATCCTGATGGCCGTCATGTTGGCCACCTACATGGCTGCGCTCGTGCCTCGCGCAGCGGTGAGTGCCGAGCGAATCCAAGAGGTGCTGGACACGCCGTCCAGCGTGGAGGCGGCCGAGCACGCAGTACTCGAGCTGCCAGAGGGTGCCTCGGTCGAGTTCCGCGACGCGGGTTTCCGCTACCCCGGCGCCGAGCGGCCGGTGCTCTGTGACATCACCTTCACCTGCCTCGCCGGCCAGACCACGGCGGTGATCGGCAGTACCGGTTCCGGCAAGACCACCTTGGTCAGCCTGGTCGCCCGACTGTTCGATGTCACGCACGGCTCGGTGCTGGTCAACGGCGTCGACGTGCGCGAACTGGCCACCGACGCACTGTGGCAGCGCATCGGCCTGGTGCCGCAGCGGCCCTACCTGTTCAGCGGCACTGTTGCCAGCAACCTTCGCTACGGAAAACCCGACGCCACCGAGGACGAGCTCTGGGAAGCACTCACTGTCGCGCAGGCCGCCGACTTCGTCCGCGCGATGCCCGAAGGCATCGACTCCGCAATTGCCCAGGGCGGCACCAACGTGTCGGGTGGTCAGCGCCAACGCCTGGCGATTGCCCGTGCGCTGGTGCGCAAGCCCGAGGTGTATCTCTTCGACGACTCGCTGTCGGCGCTCGACATGGCCACCGACGCACGGTTGCGAGCCGCGCTCGCGCCGTACACACGCGATGCCGTGGTGCTGATGGTTGCGCAGCGGGTCACCAGCATCAAGTACGCCGACCAGATCCTGGTCCTGGAAGATGGCGAGCCCGTCGGTCTGGGCACGCATGACGAACTGCTGCAACGGTGCCCGACCTACGTCGAGATCGTGAACTCGCAGCTCACCGCCGAGGAGGCCGTGGCATGAGTGACGGCGACAACACCAACAGCACGCTCGACGATCACGGCACCTACGACGATCACGGCACCAAGCAACCTCCGGCACCGCCCTCCAGCGCGGCGGAGATGCGCGGCGGCCGGATGAACACCGTGGGAGTGCCCACGGAGAAGTCGAAGAACTTCTCCGCGTCCAGCAAGCGCCTGTTCCGTCGGCTGGGGCCGGAGCGCCCGAAGGCCTACCTGGTCCTGGTGCTCGCCGTCGTCAGCGTGGCACTCGTGGTCTCGGGCCCGAAGATCCTGGGCCACGCGACCAACATCATCTTCGAAGGTCTCGTGCGTTCGTCCAAGGGCGGGCCAGGTATCGACTTCGCCACATTGCACCTGACGCTGTGGATCGCCGTCGGCCTCTACCTCGCCGGCTACGCCCTGGCCTACCTTCAAGCGTTCATACTGGCCGGGGTGGTTCAGCGCACGATGTACCGCCTGCGTGCCGACGTGGAGACGAAGCTGCATGCGATGCCGCTGTCGTACCTCGACGGACAGGCTCGCGGCGACTTGCTCAGCCGCGTCACCAACGACATCGACAACGTCGCGCAGAGCATGCAGCAGTCGCTCAGCCAGTTGCTGCAGGGTATTCTCACGATTGCAGGCACCATCGCCATGATGCTGTGGATCTCGTGGCAGCTGGCCATCGTCGCCATCGTCACCGTGCCCGTCTCGCTGATGCTGATGAAGTGGATCGCCGGTCACTCGAAGGGCAAGTTCATCGCCCAGTGGAAGCACACCGGAGCGCTCAACGCGCAGGTCGAGGAAACCTTCACCGGCCATCCGATCGTGAAGGCGTTCGGCCGCCAGCGCGAGGCGCAGGCTCGCTTCGACGCAACCAACGACAAGCTGTACGAGACCAGCTTCGCAGCGCAGTTCATCAGCGGATGCGTACAGCCGGCGATGGTGATGATCGGCAACCTGAACTACGTGGCCATCGCCGTGTTCGGCGGTCTGAAGGTTGCCAACGGTTCATTGGGCCTCGGAGATGTGCAGGCCTTCATCCAGTACTCGCGCCAGTTCGCCCAGCCACTGACGCAGACGGCATCGATGGTCAACGTGCTGCAGTCCGGCATTGCCTCCGCCGAGCGCGTGTTCGAACTGCTCGATGCACCTGAACAGAGCCCCGATGCACCGGCCACCGTCAACCCCGCGCCGGCGAAGGGCCGCGTCGAGTTCGCCGACGTGTCGTTCCGCTACCGGGAGGACACACCGCTCATCGACAACCTTTCGCTGGTGGCCGAACCCGGCCAGACGGTTGCGATCGTCGGCCCGACCGGTGCCGGTAAGACAACGCTGGTCAACCTGATCATGCGTTTCTACGAACTCAACAGCGGCGCCATCACACTCGACGGTCGCGACATCTCCCAGATGCCACGCGCCGAGCTGCGCAGCGAGCTGGGCATGGTGTTGCAGGACACCTGGCTGTTCGGCGGCACCATTCGCGAGAACATCGCGTACGGCAACACCGAGGCCACCGAGGAGCAGATCATGGCGGCCGCCAAGGCTTGCTACGTCGACCGCTTCGCTCACTCGCTGCCGCTTGGTTATGACACCGTGCTCGACGATGAAGGCAGCTCGGTGAGCGCCGGCGAAAAGCAGTTGCTCACCATCGCCCGCGCCTTCCTGGCCAACCCGACCATCTTGATCCTCGACGCGGCCACCAGCTCGGTCGACACTCGTACCGAGGTGCTCATCCAGCGGGCGATGGCCAAGCTGCGCGGCGGCCGCACCAGCTTCGTGATCGCGCACCGCCTGTCGACCATTCGCGACGCCGACGTCATCTTGGTGATGGACGCCGGCCGAATCGTCGAGCAGGGCTCACACCAGGAACTGCTGCAGCGCCAGGGCGCGTACTTCACGCTCTACAACGCCCAGTTCGCCGGCGCCGCCGCCGACGTCGTCTAGCCACGAAGGCCCGATTTCCAGCTTCGGCGTTGAGGTGCCCCAGGGGCGCGACTCAACGCCGAAGCTTTGTGTCAGTTCGCCGGTTCGACCTGCACGACGGTGTCGTTGAAGCAGGCGCCGTTGATCAGCGCATCACCGGTGGCGGGCGTCAGCGCGTTGACGCCCCAGCCATCTGAGTGATTGCGTAGCCACACGCCCTTGCTCATCACGGCCACACCGGGGCGAGTATCGGTGTTGACCTCCACCGGCACGGTGATCGACCCGGCCTCGTTCCATACGCGTACGGTCTGCCCGGCGCTGACACCACACGCGGCGGCGTCGAGGGGGTGCAGCAGGATTGCGGGCGACGGGCTCTGGAACTCGCCGAACATCGAGTTGACCAGCTTCGACGACGCCGGTGAGATCAGGACGAGCGAGCCGTCCGCTACGGGCACGGCAACGTGGCGAGGAACTCCCTGCACCGCATCGACCAACTGTGCCCGACCACCCGCCGGGTTTGTATCGACGAATTGACGCGAGGACACGAGCGCCTCTCGCGGCCCTGCGTCGGATACCGCTTCCGACATGTGTGCGGCGGTCCAGTCGAATCCGAACGCGCGGGCAAGCGCGAGGCCGGTGTCATCGTTCGACCGGCTCTCCCCCACCGGAGCGATCACCTGCGCCACCGGCATCACCATCAGCGAGCCGTAGCTCGACGCGACGTCGCTGATCTCGAAACTGGTGGTCGCCGGCAGTACCACATCGGCGTAGCGCGTGGTGTCGGTGAGCACCTGCTCGTGCACGACGGTGAACACATCGTCGCGACCGAAGGCGGCCACGACGGCCTGCTGGTCGGGGCACATCACCAGCGGGTTGGAGCCCTGCACGAACAACACTTCACACGGGTCGCCCGAATGAGGGGCCATCCACTGGCCCACCTGATGCAGCGGTAGCGAACGACGCGGCAGGTCGTTGAACGCCTCCGCCGGCCAGCGCTTGCGTGGCTTGGCCGCACCCGCCGAGGTGGAGCCGATGATGCCACTACCAGGCTGGCCGAAGTGCCCGCCGAGCACGGGCAGCGACAGAATCGCGCGGCATGCTGCGCCGCCGTTGGCATTGCGCTCCTGCCCCCAGCCGATACGCAGCATGCTGGGCCGGGTGGTGCCCCACCAGTCCGCCAGCGTGGTGATGTCGGCCGCGTGCAAGCCGGTGACCGCGGCGGCCCGCTCGACCGGCCACTCGGTCGCGGCCGCCAGGAACTCGTCGACCTCGCTTGCGTGCGCCCCGATGAAGGCGCGATCGAGATGACCGTTGCTCGCCCACAGATTCGCAATCGCAAACGCGAGCACCGTATCGGTTCCGGGCCGGATGGCGAGATGAAGGTCTGCGCGTTTGGCCATCGCCGTCCTGCGCGGATCGATGACGACGACCTTGGCACCAGTAGCAACGGCCTGGTGCACGAGTGGCGGAAAGTGCGTGTTGCTGACGGTCGGGTTTGCGCCCCAGATGACCACCAACTTGCTGTGCACCACATCACGCGGGTCAGCGGAAGCCATCTCGCCGTACACGCTTGCCCACGCCGCGCCCATCGTCTCTGCGCAGATGGTGTGGTCGACGATGGTGGCCCCGATGGCGGCGAAGAACGCTTCCGACAAGCTTGCCCGCTCGAGCACTGCGGCCGACGAGTTGTAAGTGAACGCCACCACCGCATCGGCGCCGCTGCGGTCGATTGCCTGACGCATGCGACCGGCGATCAGTGCCGTGGCTTCATCCCACGTGGCCTCACGAAACTCGCCGGCACCCTTCGGCCCGATTCGCACCAGCGGCGTCATCACCCGCTCCGGCGCGTACACCCGCTGCGCATGGCGCTTCACCTTTGCGCAGATCCAGCCATCGGTGAACGGGTTGTCGGGGGACGCATCGACATCGGTGATGCGCCCGTCGGTGACGGTGACAGCAAGCGAGCAGGCATCGGGACAATCAAGCGTGCACGCTGTTTGGATGACGCTGACGTTGGAACGACTCGTGTCGTCGGTGACAGTCATGATGCGGGTCTAGTCGAACGGCTGCGACATGGCAAGCAGTACCGGGCAAGTGACCTTTTCCCCTAACCCGCGCTGCGCCGTGATACGTACCGTTAGGTCATGGAGATGCAGGAGTTCCGCTCCCGTGCCGAGGCGCTCGTGCGTGATGGTGCGCTTGGATACGACCAGAAGTTGCGCCGTCTCGCCGCGCTGGCCAGCGAGGTGATCGAGTACCCAGTTCTTTCCGACGCGTGCCGCGAGGCGCTCGACAAGCGAGTGATCTGCGACATGTACGAGGGCAACGCGCCGTACACCGCGCGCTACATCCTCCCCGACTACGCGAAGGCGTTGGCGCAGGGCTCGAAGCACCTCGAACTGGAATCGCCGACCACGCTCGACGACGCACTCTCGTTCCTGCAGATCATGTACGCCCACGTGCCGTCGGTGACCACGTACCCCGTGTATCTCGGCGACCTCGACCGGCTGCTCGAACCGTTCGCCGATGGCATCAGCGATCACGACCTCGACGAGAAGCTGCGACGATTCTGGATCGGCCTCGACCGCATGGTGCCCGATGCGTTCGCACACACCGACCTGGGGCCCACCGACGGCCGGGTGGTGCGGTCGATCCTGCGTGTCGAGCGGTCGCTGCGCCAGGTGGTGCCGAACATCACCCTGCGCGTCGACCCCACGCTCACACCCGACGACCTCATCTTTGACGCGGTCGCCACCGTGTTCCAGACCGGTAAGCCGCACTTCGTCAACCACCCGATGATGGTCGCCGACCACGGTGACGCGTACGCGGCGGTCAGTTGCTACAACTCACTCAAGATCGGCGGGGGTGCGCACACGCTCGTCCGTCTGAATCTGAAGGAAGTGGTGTTGCGCCACACCGGCGGCGTCGATGCGTTCCTCGCCGACACGTTGCCCCACTTTGTCGAGCTCACCGCCGAGCTGGCCGAGGCACGAATTCGTTCGCTGGTCGAACAGCAGCGCTTCTTCGACACGCATTGGCTGGCTGCCGAGGGTCTGATCTCCATCGACCGTTTCTCAGCCATGTTCGGCGTGTTCGGGCTGGCGGAGGCCGTGAACCTGCTGATGGCCTACGAGGGGCAGCCCGGCCGGTACGGCCACGACTCGACGGCTGATGCGATGAGCTATCGCATCATCGAGCGCGTGGCCGAAATGGTCGCGGCGCGGCCGATGCCCTACTGCGAGGGTGGCGGCGGGTTTTGCTACCTGCATTCGCAGAGTGGCATCGATCTCGACCGCGACGTCACCGCCGGCACCCGCATTCCTGTGGGCGAAGAGCCGGGCATGCTCGACCACATTCTCACCTGCGCCCCGCACCACCACCTGTTCGCAGCGGGCATCAGCGATGTGTTCCACGTGGATGACACGGCCCTGGCGAATCCACAGGCCGTCGTCGACATCATCCGTGGTGCCTTTCGGTCGGGCATGCGCGACTTCACGTTCAACCTCGACTCGAACGAGTTCATCCGTATCACCGGCTACCTCGTGCGCAAGAGCGACCTTGTCGAAATCGAGACCGCCGGTGCTCGACACAGCAGCGACTACCTGGCAGCCGGTTCGGAGAACGCGTACCACCTGACCCAGCGTGCGGCGAAGAGGATCGGTTGCTATGAACTCAGCCCGCGGCCTGATCACTGACACCATCGCGTTCTCCAACGTCGATGGGCCGGGCAACCGGTTCGTCGTCTTCCTACAGGGTTGCAACTTCAACTGCATTGCCTGCCACAACCCGTACACGATCAACGTGTGCAACGACTGCGGCGACTGCCTGGCCACCTGCTCGACGGGCGCGCTCACCTACGGCGCCGATGGACATGTGACATGGAACGAGGCCGCGTGCGACGGCACCGACACCTGCATCGCGACCTGCGAGTGGGATGCCACGCCGAAGGCTCGGCCCCGTGAGATCGCGTCGCTACTGGCCGACATCCGCCGGGCCGCTCCGTTCCTCTCCGGCATCACGGTGTCGGGTGGCGAGGCGACGCAGCAGACCGAGTTCGTCCATGCACTGTTCTCCGCCATCAAGGCCGACCCGGTACTGCAACGGCTCACGTGCTTCGTCGACTCGAACGGCGCGGCGGGACGCGACGTGTGGTCGCGGCTCGCGCCGGTGATGGATGGGGCGATGATCGATCTGAAGTGTCTCGACCCGCAGACCCACCGCCTGATGACCGGGCAGCCGAACGAACAGGTACTCGAAACCATCCGCTACCTCGACGCCCTCGGCAAGCTCTACGAAGTACGCCTGCTACTGATCCCCGGCGTGAACGACGACCCTGCTCTGCTGCGGCGTACTGCGGATTGGCTGGCCGATCTCGACCCGATGATGCGATTGAAGCTGATCGGCTTCCGACCGCATGGCGTGCGCCCCGACGAGCGTGAGTTGGTGCAGCCCACCGCCGAACAGATGAGCCGCTATCGCGACGCGTTCGCACATCGCTCGCAGTTCAGCATCTGTTTCGTGTAGCCCTCATCAAACCCCACCAGGGTTGTCGTGACTGATCGGGGCTACTCTGCAGCGATGATCGCAGTGGTGGTGGTTCGCGCGGGGCAGCTCCCTGCTGGCGGGGCGGAAGCCATTGCCGAATGCGACGGCCGCGCCCTGCTGGTCGGCAGCGAACTGGCCACGGCACTCACCGAGCTCGCGGGCATCGCCACCGAGGTGACCACCGTCGCGCTGGCCGATTTCTTGCCCGGCGCTTGGGCTCACGCACTGGAACCGTTGCTCGCCGACGAGCCGGCTGTCGTACTACCCGGTTCACCCGACGGGCGCGACCTGGCGCCTCGGCTGGCCTCGCTGCTGCAACGTCCGCTGTTCGCCGGTGCCACCTCCATCAGCCCCCAGCGCATCGAGATGGCTCGCAACGGCGGTCGAGAGCTGCATTCCGTTTCACCGGGCACTGAGTTCATCGCCACGCTCCAGCCGGGCGTCCGCGGGGTCGAGGCCGACCCAGACCTGCCGGCCCCCACGGCGACGGAGGTTCACGTCACGCTGACCAACGGCGATCGCGACGCCACGGTGCTGGCCGTACACCCACCGAACCCCGCCACCGTCGACCTGGCCGAGGCACCACGAATCGTCGGCGGTGGCGCCGGACTGGATGGCCCCGAGCGCATTGCACAGTTGGCGCACGTGGGTGCCGCTCTCGGCGCCAGCATGGGCGCCACCCGCGTGGTCACCGACCGCGGCTGGGCGGAGCACGAACGCCAGATCGGCACCACCGGCGTGGTGGTCGACCCCGACCTCTATCTGGCTTTTGGTATCAGCGGTGCAGTGCAGCACACCAGCGGCCTGGGTAATCCGACGCACATCATCTCGGTCAACACCGACCAGCACTGCCCGATGATGCAACTGGCCGACCTGGCCATCGTCGCCGACGCCAACCAGACCCTGGCCGCGCTCGACGCACTCCTCACCGGCGGTGCCGCATGAGCGGGGCCAGCGTGGATGTCGACGTGATCGTCGTCGGTGGGGGGCCGGCCGGTTCGTGCGCGGCGCTCGTTGCCGCCCGCGCGGGGCTGTCGGTCGTGCTCCTGGAGCGCGGTCCGTTCCCCGGCAGCAAGAACATGTACGGCGGGGTGGTCTACCCGCGCATTCTCGACGAGCTGATCCCCAACTGGTGGGAGGAAGCCCCCATCCAACGATGGGTCACCCGCCGCAGCACGATGCTGCTCACCGACACGCAGGCGCTCACCGTCGACTTTCGCACCGAGGCATGGGGAAAGCCGCCCTACAACGGGGCCACCGCCTTCCGCCCCGACTTCGACAACTGGCTGGCCGGCCACGCACAGGCAGCAGGCGCGCAACTGATCACCAGCACCACCGCCACCGGGTTGCTGCGCGACGCGACCGGCAAGGTCGTCGGCGTACGCACCGACCGGCCCGACGGCGACCTGCGCGCCCACATGGTGATCGCCTGCGACGGCGTCAACAGCTTCCTCTCCAAGGAGGCCGGCCTCTACGAACACACCGACGCGAAGCACTTCACGCTCGGCGTGAAAGAGACGCTGTCGCTCCCCAAGGAACTCATCGACGAGCGCTTCGGCGTGCGCGGGCGCGAGGGCGTCGACATCGAGATCATCGGCGCGACCGGCAAGGTCAACGGTGGAGGTTTCCTCTACACCAACCTCGACACCATCGCCGTCGGCGTCGTGCTGAAGATCAACAAGCTGGGCGCGCAACAGCAGCGGCCCGAGCAGATCATCGCCACCCTGAAGCAGCATCCGGCAATCGCGCCTCTGGTGCAGGACGGTGAGCTGAAGGAGTACAGCGCGCACCTGATCCCCGAGGCCGGGCTGAAGATGATGCCCAAGATGACCACCGACGGCATGCTCGTGGCCGGCGATCCGCTGCGCTGTGCCTGGCTGCGGGCATCTGGCTGGAAGGCGTCAACTTCGCGATGGCCAGTGGCATGTACGCCGGAGAGACCGCGGTCGAGGCGGTCCGGGCGGGTGACACCAGTGCCAGCGGCCTGGTTGGTTACCAGCGCAGGCTCAGCGACACCTTCGTGATGCGCGATCACCGCAAACTGCGCCGGGCGCCCGAGTTGGTGCTGAGCGATCGCGTGCAACACCTCTACCCCGGCATGGTCGCCAACGTGGTGGAACGCATGTTTCGTGTCGATAACCCCACGCCCAAGCCGGGCGTGCGTCGCATTTTCAACCAGGAGCGCAAGCGCTCCGGGGTTCGCCGTCGAGACCTGTTGCGTGACGGGTGGACAGGTTTCAGGAGCTTCGGATGACCGATCATTCAGGCGACACCAGGTCGCACCCCGCACAGATTCTGGCCCCCAACGAGTGGGGTGGCATGTCGTTCCAAGAGCGCATGGCGACGGCAGAGTTCCGCATCCACCACAAGGCGCACATCGTCGTCGACGGTTCGGTGTGTGAGGGCTGCAGCACTCGCGAGTGCATCGTGGCCTGCCCAGCCAACCTGTTCATCCCCACCAGCGACGGCGGCCTCGTGTTCAACCACGAGCAGTGTTTCGAATGCGGCACCTGCTACCTCGTGTGCAACAAAGAGGGCGCGATCAGTTGGAACTACCCGGAGGGCGGCCACGGCGTCGTCTTCCGTCGCACATGATCGTCGCCTGCCTGAAGTGGGTCACCCACCCCGGTGAGCCCCACGACGCCAGGTTCGCCGGCATGAGCCCCGCCGACCAGTCAGCGTTGGAGTTCGCGCTCGCGCAGGCCGCCGCCACCGGCGCCGAAGTCACGGTCGTCACCGTCGGCCCGCCGGCGGCCGAGTCCGTGCTGCGCGATGCAATCGCGTGCGGCGCGCATCACGCGATTCGTATCCACGCGCCAGCCGCACTCACCAGCGCTCAGGTGGCGGTGGCGATCTCGACGGCTGTGCCTTCGGCGCGGTGGGTCTGGTGCGGTGACTACTCGCTGGACCGCGGCACGGGCAGCGTGCCTGCGTTCCTTGCCGCCAACCTGGCCGGCCAGCAGGCCCTCGGCGTCATTGCCGTCGAGCAATCCGGCGATGGTCCTGTCACCGCCACCAGGCGCCTCGACGGCGGGCGCCGCGAGGTGCTGTCAGTCAGTGCTCCGGCCGTCATCAGCGTCGAGGGCGCGACGGCCGAGCTGCGCCGCGCCGGGTTGGGCGCCTTGCGGGCCGCTGCCCAGGTGCAGATCGAAGTGCGCCAGCCAGCCTCGGCAGCGCACGCGGAAGATGCTGTCATCTACCCGTATCGCCCTCGGGCCAGAGCGCTCGCGGCCCCACGTGGTGCCCATCCACTCGACCGTCTGCGGGCGCTCACCGACGCCAGCAGTGCGGCGCCCGCGCACGGCGAGTCAGTCGTGCTGGAGCCCACCGATGCCGCCGAGCGGATTGTCGCCGCGCTTCGAAAATGGGGCTACCTCGCATGAGCGACACCGTATGAGCTACACCCGCGTCGACCACCTCGACGACGTCGGCAACGCGCTGCTCGAGGCCGCCGACACGCTGCTGGCCACCGAGGGGGCCTCCGCCTTGACCGTGCGTCGAATCGCCACCGTCGCGGGCATGAGCACCATGAACGTCTACTCACGTTTCGGGGGCAAGGACGGGGTGGTCGAGCACCTGTTCTCGCATGGATTCGCGCTGCTGGCCGAGGCGATGAACGGGGTGCCCGAGACCGATGACACGATGCTGGACCTCAGCATCTGCGGCGAGGCATACCGGCGTTTCGCACTCGACCACGCCACCCTCTACGGAGTCATGTTCGACCGGGTGGTGGCCGACTATGTGCCCACACCCCAGGCTCAGGCTGCCGCTCTGGGCACGTTGCATCTGCTGGCTGCGCGTCTGCAACGAGCCATGGATGCCGGCATCCTGCGACAGATGGACGCCGCTCACGCTGCCGCGATCGTGTGGAGTGCGTGCCACGGCGTGATCAGCCTGCAGCTGAAGCACCAGCAACTGGAATACGTCGACTGGCAGCAGGTGTACTACGACGCCACTGCAGCGGTCATCCTCGGGCTCGCGCCGTGAGTTGCGACGAGCGATGACAAAGTACCTCGGGCGCACGACCTGGAGCGACCACTGGAAGCCCACTCGGCGCCCGCTGCTGGTGGTCCCGATCGGTGCGTGTGAGCAGCACGGGCCGCACCTCCCGCTCGACACCGACACGCGCATCGCCGTTGCGTTGGCGGAGAGCCTTGCCGACAAGTTCGACGAGGGCGATCTGCTGGTGGCGCCGTCGCTGACCATCACGTCCAGCGGCGAGCACGCTTCGTTCCCGGGCACCCTGTCAATCGGCGCTGAAGTCATGGAGCAAGTGATCGTCGAGCTCGTTCGCAGTGCCGATTGGAGCGCAGGGGTGGTGCTGGTCAATGGTCACGGCGGCAATCGCCTGCCCGTCGAACGGGCCGTGCGCACGCTCATCGAGGAACAGCGGCGGGTGTTCTCGTGGTGGCCGAGGATCCCCGGTGGCGATGCCCACGCCGGCGACACCGAGACCTCGATCATGCTCGCGCTGGCACCAGACCTCGTACGCATGCATCGCGCCGAGGTGGGCAACACCGAGCCGCTGGCCGACCTGTTGGACGAGATGCTGGAAGGCGGCGTGCGGGCCGTCAGCGAGAACGGTGTGTTGGGCGACCCGCGCCACGCCTCTGCCTCGCACGGCCGCAACCTGATGACCCGCCTCAACATCGACCTCGTCGCCGCCGTCGACGAGTGGTGGGTCTAGGTGCCGAACACGCTCTACCGCCTGGATTCGTCGTGGCGGCGGCCCGGCGATGGACGGGTACTGATTGCCGGCTCACCGTTACGACTGTTCCGGCTGTCCACTGGTGGCGCACAGGTCGTATCGATGGCCGAGGTTGGCGAAGAACCCGACACCGCGCCGGTGCGCCAACTGCTTGATCGATTCGTGGACGCCGGGGCACTGCATCCGGTGCACGAGCGCAGCCCGTTCACCGCCGCACAGGTCACGGTCGTGATCCCTGCGTACGGTCGCACGCCCCGCAACTTGCCTGCTGGCGTGCACGTCGTCGTGGTCGACGACGCCTCGTCACCACCACTCACGCTCGACGACGCTCACCATGTCATGCCTGGACTGCGGCACACGCTGCTCCGGCATGACGCGAACAGGGGTCCTGCCGCTGCGCGCAACACCGGGCTTGCCGAGGTGACCACTCCGCTGGTCGCATTCGTCGATACCGACGTGCGCCTGCCCGACGGTTGGTTGGAGCCGCTGCTCTCTCACTTCGCCGATGAGCGGGTGGCGCTCGTGGCACCACGCGTTGCCGGAGCGCCCGGTGATTCTTGGCTGGCCGGATACGAACAGCGTCACAGCCCGCTGGACCTGGGGCCAGAGCCGGCGCGGATCGCAGCCGGCACCCGGGTCAGTTACGTGCCGGCAGCCGCGATGGTGTGGCGCACGCATGTGGTTCGAGAACTCGGTGGCTTCGACGAAGCGATGCGGCTGGGCGAGGACGTCGACCTCGTGTGGCGCTGCGTGGCAGCCGGCCACCGCTGTCGCTACGAGCCGACCTCGGTGGTGCAACACGAACCGCGCACGACGGCGACGGCGCTGCTGCGCCAGAGGTACGGCTACGGCCGCTCAGCGGCACCGCTGGCTCGCCGCCATCCCAACGCGCTGGCGCCGGTGCGAATGAGTGGTTGGAGCGCACTCTCGTGGCTCTTGCTGGCTACTCAGCATCCGCTGTTGGCCGTCGGGGTCGCGGGCAGCACCACCGTTGCGCTGCAGCGCAAACTCACCGACGTGCCAGCCATTGAATCGGCGCGCCTGGCCGGGCTCGGCCACTTGGCCGCCGGCCGCCAGTTCGCGCAGGCAATCACCCGCGTCTGGTGGCCGATCGCGATCGCGACGGCCATCGTCAGCCGCCGAGCCCGTGCGGCAGTCGTCGCCGCGGTCGTCGGGCCTGCACTGATCGATGCCGCACGCACGAAGTCGACACAACCGCTGATCGACGCACCGTTCGCGACGGCGGACCAGATGGCCTACGGCGCCGGATTGTGGGCCGGCGTGGTGGCGGAACGCGAAGCTGGACCGTTGTGGCCCGAGCTCACGAACTGGCCACAGCGAACCGTTGGCTGAGGTCGTTGCAGTCCTCGCAGATGTCGGCGGGAATCAGGCCCCAGCGCATCAACCGGTTGAACACCATGCAGCCGAGGCAGAAGGCAAACGCCGACTCGAGCGTGGCAGCCAGGACGAGCGCCGAGATGAGCCAGACGCTGACGGACGAAGCGCCAAGTGCGGCGGCCAGCAAGGCGCCGCCGCTGAACAGCAGCCCGACCCCTTGCGCGAAGCGCTTCGGCGGGCCGGCGACGAACTGGTGCTCGACATGCAGACGGGGGGTGACCACGCGCGTCACCAGCTGGCCGAGCGGGCTGAATCGCGGGCCACTGGCAACCCGAGCCAGAAAGCCATAGACGAGCGGCAGCAGCAGCCACCATTGGCGGACTACGAGGTAGGTAACTGCCTGTACCACGACCCCAGCGGCGACCAGTCGGGCCGAGGTTTCATTGACCGGATTCGGGAACTCGAAGAGGCGCGAACGCATGCTCCCGATCGTAGACCGACAAATCCGATCAGACAACTCGGGATTCGCGACTCGGGCACTGGGCGCGAAACGCTGACACCGCTGTCTGCTCTTCGCGCCCGTGGGGCTGGGGTGCGACAGGAGTGGCCGGCTTTCGCGCCCAACCACTGCGCTGGGATCAGAGTGAGACGGGCGGGGCACCTGTGGCTACCCACGCCGGCGCAGGGTCGGGCTACCGTGGCGGACGTATGACTGTTCGGCTGACCGTTGACCGCGCCGCGTGGATGGCGCAGGTGCAGACCGTCGCAACCAGCTACGGCGAGGGTCTTGTGGCAGTCGTCAAGGGAAACGGGTACGGCTTCACCAGGCCCGTGCTCCACGACGCAGCTGTAGCCAACGGCGCACGCTTCGTGTGCGTGGGTACCGTCCACGAGTTGGTGGACGTTCCTGCCGATCTCACCGCGGTCGTGCTGACCCCCACGCTGACGGCGCCAACCGACACCCGAGCAGTACTGACCGTCGGCAGCGTCGAGCACGTTCAGGGGCTGCAAGGGTGGCCCGGCAGCGTGATCGTGAAACTGGCCAGCAGCATGCGTCGCTACGGCGCCACCCCGACGGAGCTAGCTGCACTCCTGGTGGCAGTCGAGGCCGCCAACCTGAGCGTCATGGCCTTCGGCTTGCATCTCCCGTTGGCCGGCGATGACGTCGCTCGCATCGACGAGATCGAGCAGTGGCTGCCGGCGCTGCCCGCAGGCTCACCGCTGTGGGTCAGCCATCTGAGTGCAGAGGCATTCCATCGGCTCGCCGCCATCCACCCCGATCGTGAGTTCCGAGTCCGTGTGGGCACCACGCTGTGGCACGGCATTCCCCGTGCCGACTTCCTACGTCTCACCGCCGACGTGCTGCAGACCCATCACGTACGCGCCGGCGAGGTCGCCGGCTATCACCACACACCTGTGCCGTTCGATGGCACGCTGGTCGCGATCGGTGCCGGCGCCGCCCACGGTATGGCACCGATCGAGGACGTGGACCCCGAACGACGCAGCCCGTTCCACTTTCAGCGGCAGCGCATGGTGCTGTTGGAACGACCGCACATGCACACGACGCTCACCATGGTGCCGGTGGGCCAACCGTGCCCGAGAGTCGGCGAGTGGGTCGATGTACAACGCCCGCTGATCAACACAGCGGTGGACGAATTGCTGTGGACCTGACACCAGCGACAACGACGACGCGCTACATCGAACTGGACGTCCTGCGCGCCGTCGCACTCATCGGCGTGTGCGTGATGAACTACCACGGCTACCTCGTCCTCGAAGGTGCCAAGTATCCGCCGACCAACTTCATCGAACGGATCTTCGACCCGTGGGATGGCCCGCTCTCCACACGCTTCGCAGCAACATTCGTCACCGTCGCCGGCATGGGCATCACGTTGCTCACCCGGCGCAGTCGGGCCAGCGGCGATGGGCGCGCTCTCAGCGCCGATCGCTGGACGCTGATCCGCCGCGGCGTGCTGCTCTATGCATTCGGGTTCTTCCTGAACTGGGTCTGGAGCGGCACCATCCTGTTCTTCTACGGTGCCTTCTTCGTCGCCGGTGCGATGCTGTTCCGGCTACGTAGCCGCTGGTTGGTGGCCATCGGCACCGGCGCAGCGCTTGCTGCTGCCGGCATCAAATGGTGGGCGCTGGACCGACAGAACAACGGGCATGACACGTCGTGGTTGCTCGACGGCGAGGCAGTCGTCACTCGTTCGCCGCGCGACCTGCTGCTGGACACCTTCGTGCGCGGCACTCATCCGCTGCTGCCATGGCTGGTGTTCCTGTGCGTGGGCATGGTGCTCGGCAGGCTGATGCCCTTCAGCGGACGACGACGAACCGAGTTGGCCATCGCCGGTGCGGCATGTCTCGCTCTCGGCTACCTTGCCCACGACTTCGCTGGTCTGCACCCCATACTGGCCTCCACCAGCCCCCTCGACCGCGGCGTGTTCTACACGCTGGCAACCGTCGGCTCGTCGCTGTTGGCGGTCAGCCTCATCGGGTGGGTCGCGGAAGTCACATCACAGTCGCTGGTGACGAGGTCGCTCGCCTCGGCAGGGCGCACGACGCTGACGTTGTACGTCGGGCACGTCCTTGTCTACAACCTCCTGGTGCACTGGCTCGAGTGGTTACGGCCGGGCGCACTTGGCACCGCGCTGCTGTTCGCCGGCATCTATTGGCTGTGCGCCGTCGTGGCTGCCACCGCGTACCAGCGACGGTTCGGAATCGGGCCGCTGGAGTGGGTCTACCGAAGGTTCAGCAGTCACGAGTGAGAGCGACTAGAGCACGTCGCTGAACGTGTCGCACTGTCTCGGATCCTGGCTGTTGAAGCCGGTCATGAACCATGACTTGCGCTGCTCGGCCGACCCGTGCGTCCAGCTCTCCGGATCGATGCGTCCACCCGAGCGTGCCTGAATGCGATCGTCGCCGACGCCCTCGGCGGCCTTGATCGCCTCCTGGATCTCTTGCGCGTCGTCGAGCAGGCCTCGCGAGTTCGCATCACCCACCCAGGCGCCGGCATAGCAATCAGCCTGCAGCTCGAGCGCCACCGAGTACTGGTTGGCAAGGCTGGGGTTGTTCTGCGACGCCTGCTGCACCCTGTCGTTGTCGCCGAGCAGGTTCTGCACGTGGTGGCCGTACTCGTGGGCGATGATGTACTGCTCGGCCAGGTCGCTGGTGCTCCCGATCAAACTGTTCTCCAACTGCTGCAGGAACTCGAGGTCGATGTACACGAGTTGGTCGGCAGGGCAGTAGAACGGCCCGGTTTCGCTGCTGGCCTGGCCGCACCCAGTGCTGACCCCACCCGTGAACCACACGGTCTCGGTGGCCTCGTAGTCGGTGTTGAAGAACTGCGGCATCGCCCTGGTCCAGTAGTCCTGCACGTCGTTGGTCACGCCGCAGACGATCTGCTCCAAGTCGGTGACACAGCCCGCCGTGCTCGAACCCGTGGACTGCGCAGGCAGCGACGCTGCCGGCGAGGGCGTGCCGGCGCCCAGCAGCTTTGGCAGGAAGATTGCTGCCAGCAGGATGAGAATGCCGATCATGCCGCCGCCTGCCTTGAGCCCGCCGGGAAGCCCGGGCGTACTGCTGCCGCCGCTGCCACCCATGCCCGGAATCCGGAACGGGAAGCCACCGCTACCACCGCCGCGCTGACCGCGCCGGTCATCGATGCGCGAAGCGTCTGTGCTGCGAATCTTTGTCATCTGGGAGCCCCTTCGCCGAACTGCGAGCAGCCTACGCCCGCCGTCAGGCGGTTGCCCGCAACCGCCGCGAGCGATGAATGCCACGAACTGCCACTGCGCCGGCGCCGATGAGCGGACCACGATCACCCAACCGAACCTGCGTGATACGTGCCCCGCGGGAGAACGACAACTTGGTGTGCTCGTCGAGAGATTCCTGCGCAGAGTTGAAGAAGGTGGCCCCAAAGCCAAGCGCGACAGACCCGCCGACCACCACCAGATCGAGGTCGAGCACGTTGCAGACCGATGCACAGGCGCGCCCGACCAGGCGGCCGGTGCGCTGCATGATCTCGTACGTCGGCTCGGTCGGCGGACGGCCGGTGATCGACTCGATCGCCGCGCCCGAGGCCTCCGCCTCCAGGCACCCCCGAGAACCACACGGGCAGCGGCGCCCATTGGGCTCGACGATGATGTGCCCGACGTGGCCGGCGTTTCCTGTGCCACCGTCCAGCAACTGGCCGTTCAACACGATGCCACCGCCGACGCCGGTGCTGACGACGATCGCCAAGAAGCTCTGCTTGCCCTGCGCGGCGCCCAGCCATCCCTCGGCCAAGGCCAGCGCCTTTGCATCGAGGTCGCCGAAGACCGGCAGGCGGGTGACCGCGGCCAGCCGTTCCCGCAGCGGGAAGTTGCGCCACGAGTGAATGTTCAGCGGCGAGATCGTCTCCAGATCCGGTGTGGTCGGGCCGGCACTACCCACCCCGACGGCGACGACGCGCATGCGATGGTGCTCGCGCGCCCGAGCCATCTGCGTCTCGATGACTTCGTTGAGCGTGGCGAACAACGCTTCTGCGTTGAGATCATGATTGACCTCGACCTTGTCGCGATCGATCAGCTCGCCCTGCATGGTGACCAGCCCGACACCCATCTTGGTGCCACCGATGTCGATGGCCAGCACCACGTCGGGCACTCTTGGCTTGGGCGCGACCGGCTCGACCGTGTCGGGCCCCGCCTGGACTTCGATGGGTTCGGACATCTGTCAGCCGACGCGACGCGCCGACTCCACCAGATTGATCTCGTAGAGCACCAGGTCGAGCGCGTCAGCACTGACCATGCCGGAATAGCGCTGCGGATTGTCAGGCGTGATGCACACCGAGAGAGGGTTGAGCAGCGTCCAGGGCGTGGGGTGCGCGAACTGCACCACGCTGTACCGCTCGCCGGTGTAGCCAGGGGCAGCGACCACACGATGGATACCGGTGCGGATGACGCCGTTGGTCAGCCGCTCCAGCATCATGCCGGTGTTGATGATGACCTGACCACCGGGCGCCACCGCGTCGACCCATTCGTCGTCGACCAGTACCTGCAGTCCGGGGGCTGTAGAGCGAGGCAGGGCCGTGATCAGGTTGATGTCACCGTGCGCACCGGCCCACACGTGCCCGGCATCGCCGCCGCCGGGCGCCTCTTGCATTGCGGGGTAGCGGATGGCGCGGGTCAGCGTGGCACCGTTGGTGGTCATCTCGTCGAAGAACGACTCGTGGCAGCCCAACCCCTCGGCGATGATGCGCAGGAATCGGCGTTGGACGTCTTCCACCTTGCGATGAAAGGTGTTGAGCACATCGGTGATGCCGGGCACCGCCGCTTCGGGCAGCACCTGGGGGCCGTAGCGGTGTGGGTAGCGGGTGCGCAGCGGATGTCCCTCGGGAAGGGTGAGGCCCCAGTTGAGCATCTCTTTCCAATCGGGCACGTCGCTGCTGGCCGCGGTCTCGACCAGCAGCCCGGTGTACCCGGTCTGCCCGTGAGAGTCCGGCGCGACGAACGCCAGCTTGGTCTCCTGTGGGTGCTCGAAGAACTCCTTGAGCATTCCGTACGCAGTGTCCAGCATGTCGTCGGACAGGTCGTGCAGGGTGTACACGAACCCGGTGGCCAGGCTGCGGCGCGCACCATCGACCACGGCGCGCCGTTGTTGGGCGCTGCCATTCTCGAACGCAAGAAGGTCGACTTCCAGAATTTCGCTCATGCCCCCACCGTAGCCTCAGCGGTGTGATTCGGGTATCGGCATGACGGATTGGAACCCCGTACTGCGCGGCGAGTTCGCCAAGCCCTACTGGCCGCAGCTGCAGCAGTTCGTGACCGAGCAGCGCAGCAAGTTCACCGTCTTTCCGCCGGCTGCCGATGTCTTCGCTGCACTGCACCTCACCACCTACGCGGACACGCGGGTCGTCATCCTCGGACAAGACCCGTACCACGGCCCGAATCAGGCGCACGGGCTGTGTTTCTCCGTCCGAGCCGGGGTTGCGATTCCACCGTCGCTGGCCAACATGTACAAAGAACTGCGCACCGACCTCGACATCGGCCCGCCACGCCACGGCAACCTGGAGGCATGGGCACGTCAGGGCGTACTGCTGCTGAACACCACGCTCACCGTGCGGGCCGGCCAAGCTGCCTCACATCAGGGGCACGGCTGGGAGATCTTCACCGATCAGGTCTTGCGTGCCGTCAACGACAAGCAACAGCGCGTCGTCTTTCTTCTCTGGGGTGCTGCTGCCCGCAAGAAGAAGGCGCTCATCGACCTGACCCGGCACGTCGTCCTCGAGTCGGCGCATCCGTCACCATTGAGCGCGCACAACGGCTTCTTCGGCAGCCGGCCATTCAGCCGCACCAACGCCGCGCTCGTCGCCGCCGGCTTGGCACCGATCGACTGGCTGCTCCCCGAACAGGAGTAACCATCGACCTACTCCGGACTGTCACCAACCACCGCCCATGGGCGGGTAATCGTGCCGGAACCGACATCGTTACCCACCCATGGGCGGCAGAGGGTGACACGTTCGTCAGCCAGTCGGGCTGGGGTAGTCGCCGGGTTCTTCACCGGTCGGCGGCGTCAGGTAGATGTCAACTGCCCCGTCCGGGTTGAACAGCTTGTCCTCAGTGGGCCACTCGCCGGGCAGGTATCGCTTGCCGCCATCGACGTACCGGTACATGCCGATGCCATCGCGACGAATCTCGTCCGGGCCGGTGGCGGCAGCGTCCCACCAGATTGCCGTGGCGTCATCGACACCCTGGTAGTCCGGCACGCCACCCCAGTAGCCCTTGTCGCCGTACGAGAGGTACGGCTGGCTGACGGCCGCCAATGTTCCATCACGTGCGAACAGCGTGTCACGGAAGGTCTCCGCCGTCAGGTTCGGGCCGACGGCCTGTGTGACTGCGAAGAACAGCGCCGGGCTGGGCGAAATGACACCGATGCTGTCGTTCGCCGGAGGCTCGTCACCGGTGAACCACTCGTAGTTGGCGTAGGCGCCGGCCGTCGTCGGGTCGGTGCGAGCTGCCAGCTGGGTGACACCGAACGCATGCGACCACTGCTGTTGGTCGTAGGTGCGGGCAAACGCCGTGACATCGACCAGCGTGCTGGCGGCGATGACCCACTCAGGGAAGTACTCCTGCGCGGTGGCTTCGTTGGTGAAGTCGCGCGGGGCCACCGGATCGCCGCTGTGAATGATGGTGGTCACCCCCGCCGCCTTCATCTTCGTGATCACCTGCGACGCAGTCTGTTGAATCGAGGCGGGGTCCAGCTGGTACGCGGAGACGGCCGCGAACGGCGCACCTGCTGCTTCCATCTCGCCGGCGAAGCGGTCAGCGAGGTCTTTCGACGCCCCGCTGCTCTCCAAGTACACCAGACCGAACACCCGCGGCTGCTCCTTGACGGCATCGCCGCCGTGGCTTGCGTTCTTGCCGATCAGCTGCTTTTTCACGAACTCCAGAACGTGCGATTGCTTCTGCAGCGCGCTGCCGTCCAGGCCCCACACGTATGGGTCACGATCCGTGTAGAACTCGGCCGGCTGGCCGGGCGTGCAGCCGATGCACAGCACCTGACGTGCTGAGAGCTCGTCGGCGAATGCACTGGTCAGCGCCGGGCCACCGAGCACCGCGAACGGCTTGTACTGCTCGGCGATCGTGGCGGCATCGGCGCGTGCAGCGACTTCGTCGGTTGCACCGCCGCTTCCCTCGAACGTCACCAGGTTGATCTTTCGGCCGTACAGCTCGTAGAACGCTGAGTAATAGTCGACCAGACCCTTCATCGTGTCGAAGTAGTCCTGCGTGGTGTCGTCGTTGTCGATGGCGTCGGTGATGTAGGCGATGATCGGGTCACCGGACTGCCCGACGTAGTTGACGAGAGTGATCTCATCAGCGGTCACACCTGTCGCCGTGGCACCGCCGTTGTCCCCGGTGAACGGTGCCATGCACTCCGGTGCGAAGTAGTCGGGCACCGCCAGCCGGCCGGTGCTGGTGTCGCATCGGTCCCCCCAGTCGATGTCGCCTTCGATGCCCTGCTCGACGGCTTGAGGGAACGAGAACGGGAAGGTGACCTCTGCAGGCTCCGCCGACGTGGTCTCGGGCGCGACGCCCGAATCGGTCGGCGCCGTGGTCTCGTTGGGTGGCGTCGTCTCTTCCGCCGCCACGGTGGTGGTTGCCCCCTCGACCGATTTGGGATCGTCGTCCTTCGTCAACAGCAGAACGCCGCCGCCAATGGCGACCACTGCGAGTACACCCGCAATTGGTCCCCATCGTTTCAGCTGACGGTTGTTGCCCCCCGATGCTCCAGATGTGCTGGCCGGTTGCATACCTACCCCCTTGTGCCAGAGCGCTCTCGCGCCGCTGCGTTGTTCCCCAAATAGCTCTCTATCACGTCTGGATGACTCAAAACGTCAGCAGGCAGGCCCTCGGTGAGGACCGCCCCTTGATCGAGAGCCACCAGGCGATCGCTGATCGATGAGATCAGTGGAATGTCGTGTTCGATGATCAGCAGGCTGGCGCCCATCTCGTCGCGCAGCCGGCGCAGCACCGGTGCCAGCGCCTCCACTTCGCGCTGGGCAATGCCACTGCTGGGTTCATCGAGCAACACCATGACGGGACGATGCGCAGCGATGCACGCGAGGTCGACGACACGGCGAGTGCCGGTACTGAGTTCCCGCACGAAGGAGTTCTGATAATCGCCGAGGTTCATCAACTCGATGAGCTCGTGCACGCGCACCGTGGTGCGTTCTTCGTCGTCGTATACGGCGGGAAGGCGTAGTGCCGCGGAGAGCGCGCTGCGGCTGTTGACCCACCGTTCGAGCGCCACCGCCAACGTCTCGCGCACTGTCATGTCGGGGAACAGTCGTGCATCCTGGAAGCTGCGGCCGAGACCGGTGCCCGCCCGCTCGCTCGCACCGAGGTTGGTGATGTCGCGACCCAGCAGTTCGATACGGCCGCTGTCGACCGGCACGAAGCCGCTGATCAGGTCGAAGATGGTGGTCTTGCCCGCCCCGTTGGGGCCGATCATGCCGACGATCTCGTGTGGGCGCACCGTGAAGGTGGTGCCGTTGACCGCCCGGTTGCCACCGAACGCCACCGAGATCTCGGTGACTCCCAACAATGGCTTCTCGTCGTGCGCAATCTCGTGGACCACGTCCGGCGCAGGCCCACCCGAGACTGCAGCACCGGACAGGAACACCGACCGGAGCAGGTCCTTGCGTTCCAGCAGTTCCGCCGTCGGCCCGCTGAAGCGAATCGTGCCGCGCTCCATGAAGTAGGCGCGTTCGGCAACGGTGAGGGCAACATTCACACTCTGCTCCACGAGGATCACCGCCGTGCCCTGATCAGCAACCCGCTGCACGATCGGCAGCAGCTGGCCGACGATCACCGGGGCGAGGCCGAGCGAAAGTTCATCGATCAACAGGACGCGCGGCTTGGCGACGAATGCCATTCCGAGTGCAAGCATCTGCTGCTGGCCACCACTGAGGTCACCGGCGTCGCGGTGGTACCGGTCGCGCAGGAGGGGGAACATGTCGAGCACTTCCTCGATTGCCGCGGCGCGGCCCGTGGGGTCGTGACGGCGCGTCCAGCCTGCAAGCTGCAGGTTCTCGTGCACCGTCAGCCCGCCGAACACGCCCTGACCGCCGGGCATCTGGCTGATGCCGAACGATGCGATCTCGTTCGGCGGCGCGTGGGTGACGTCGCGGCCGTCGAGGATGACCGCTCCGCGTTCGGCCTCGACCACTCCGCTGATCGACTTCAGCAAGGTGCTCTTGCCGGCACCGTTCGTGCCCAACAGCGCGACGATCTCGCCTTCCTTCACGTCGAAATTGACACCGAACAGCACCTGGCGACCGCCGTAGCCGGCGTCGAGATTGCGGATCAGCAAGAGGTCGGCTTCACCGCGGCGCCGCTGATACAACGCCTCGCTGCGGGCAGCTGAGGCCTGCCACACCTGCGCGATGTCAGCGTCGATCGTGTGCTGCGCGGTACCCAGGATGAGGCTGCCGATGATGAACAGTGGCACCAGGGTGAGCATGGCCCAGCGGATGCCGACCTGAGTACTGATCCAGCCGATCAGTGGCAGGATCAACAGGCCAGGGATGACCCACAGGGAGGCGACGGAGAAGCCCGTCGCCCGAGCGCGCGCCGGGATGGCCAATGAAAGCGCAACAAGGATGCCCGGACCGACGACGGCGAGGGTTGCCGAGATCACGCAGTTGACGGCGACGGCAACAAACACATTCGGCGACAGCGCGAAGGCCACCGACGCCACCGAGGTCAAGATGGCGACGCGGGAGATGAAGCGAATCAGGCCACGCATGTCGGCCATGAATCGCTTGGTGATGTAGCGCGTGCCGATGACCAGCCCGACCAACTGGAACGGCTCCGACACAGCGGCAGCGATACCACGACCGCGCTCGTCGAGGCCGAACTGCTGCTCGTACATCAGCGATGCCAGCACCACGAAACCAATCAGCGCAGTGGCGAGGAAGGGCAGGCTCCACCACAGCCGCTGCAGGGTGTGAATCTTCTGCACCGTGCGCCAACTCTCGGCGAACGACGGGACGGTCTCCTCGGTGTTGGCGACCTCCTCGCTGGCGCCCATTGCCTCGCGCTCCCACTTGCCACGCACCGGCTCGTGCAGTTTGAGCGCCAGCACAGCGAAGATGACCGTGGGAATCACGAAGATCAGGAACGGCACTCGCCAGCCGAACGCGTACGCGAGCAGACCTGCGCTCAGCGGCCCGACGAATGCGCCGACCGCGTTCGCCGCGCGGTGGGTGCTGAAGACTTTGCTCCGAGCCTCGATCGGGTAATAGTCGGCCAGTAGCGAGTTGTGGGTGGGGTCGATGACGGCCTTGCCAAGGCTGCTACCGCTGCGTGCGATGGTCAGGAGGACAACCCCGGCCGCTAGGCCCGTCATGCCACTGAACACGCCCCAGATCAGCGCTCCGACGATGGCCACGGGCACACGTTTGGACCGGTCGGCGTATTGCGCGATGGGAACCTGCAGCGCAAGTGCAGCCACCGACGAGAGGGCGACGATGCCCAACACCTTGGTGTTGTCGAGGCCGAACTCGTCGCGAATGTTCGGCAGCAGAATGCCAAAGGCTGTGCGGTCGAGTTCGTCGACAGCGTTGAGACCGAACAGCACCACCAGCGGGAATGCGGACTGCCCGCCGCACACCCCACGCAACCACTCCATGGGGTGCGCGACGTGCCCCAGGAACCGAGCAAACGTACTCATACGGCCCCCTCGACAGTTTGGTCAACTTCAACGGCAGCCGGTGCGGCAACGACCGGCTCGTCGACTCGCTGACCGGTCAGCAGCCGCACCACCACATCGCGCAGCTTGACCCAGAGCCCGCCGAGCCCACCCGGCAAGATGAGCAGCACCAGCAGCACGCCCAAGCCGGTGGACAGCAGCTGCCACGCCTGATCGGTGATGAACCAACGCGTGCCGCGCAGGTAGAGCGCGCCGAGCAGCGCACCACCCAGTGACCCGACGCCGCCGATGACGGCACTGGTGAACACGTTGAAGCTCTCACCAGTGGAGAAACTGTCGACGGAGAACGCTCGCTGCTGGTGAACGAAAAGTGCCCCACCAACACCGGCAACGAAGCCGGAGATCACGAACGCGGTCAACTTGGCCCGCACGACGCTGATCGAGAAACTCTGCGCCGCTCGCTCGTTCTCGCGGATGGCGATGATCACCCGGCCGGTACGCGACTTGCGGATGCTGCGCAGCGCCAGGTAGAGCAAGGTGAAGACGACCAGCGAGTAGAAGTAGTAACGCGTCGGGGTGTCCACGCTGATGCGACCGAACAGCGGCGGCCGATCGAACCGGGTTTCGCCCTTCGGAAACCAACCGAAGAAGCGGTCGTTGAGCAACCAGAACTCGGTGGCCAGTGCCAACGCAAAAGTGGTGACCGCGAGGTAGAGCCCGCGAAGCCTCAGCGCCGGCACGCCAACCGCAAACGCGGCCAGCCCGCCGGCGAGCCCACCGATGATCAGCGCCAACGTGAGGTCGACGTTCCAGCGTGACGTCACGGTCGCGCTGACCGCGGCACCGATGCCGACGATGGCCATCTGGCCCAGCGACACCTGTCCGGCCCAGCCGGTGAGCACGACCAGCGACAAGCCGATGATGGCGAACGAGAGCAGCGCCGATGCCTTGATGACATTGCCGACTCCCAGCAGCTGCGGTAGTAGCAACACGCCCATCACAGCTGCTGCCAGCAGCGTGTAGCGCACCGTCGTGACCCACGGGTTGGTGGCGAGATGCTCCGGCAGCGGACGGACCTCGTCGGCACCGCGCCAGCTGCTGGTTGCGTCGTTGTCGCGCCGGGAGGTGTTCACCCGCTGCGCCAACAGCGCGACGAACATTGCGCCGGCCATGATCGGATACGCGAGATACGGGGTGTCGGCATTGCTCTGCACGCCGAACTCCAGCAGCTTCAGGGCAATCGCTGCCGCAGCGATGACACCGAGGCGCTCCATCCTGCCGATCACCAGTGCGGCGAGCGCAATGAGCAGCGTCGGTAGACCTTCCGCGTACCCGAGCGGCACCCCGGTGATGCCACTGCGTAAGAACAACGCCAGAAAGGCCAGGCCGGCGGCCAACATCCAGACGACGGTATTGAGGCGGGCGACGGGGATGCCGAGCATGGCCGCACGGTCGCTGCGCTCGGCCGACGCACGAATGGCGACTCCCAGACGACTGCGGTTCAGGAACCAAGCAACGAAGAGCAGGGCCAACGGAGCCACAACCATGGCGATGATGTCGTTGCCACCCAGGATGAACTTGCTCGAGTCGGGCTTCCAGGGCGGCATGGTGACCGACAGCGTCAACTTCCAATCGAGCGGCGACTCCAATCGCTGGCTGGCCAGATTCTTGCCCCACCACCGCGGCACCAGGATGCCCAACACGATCAGCAACTGCGTGACGCCGAGCGTCGCCACGGTCATCACCATGCGCGGTGCATTGCGGAAGCGGCGGATGATCGCCATCTCCACGACGAGGCCGAGCAGCAGCGCGATCAGCAGGCCGGCACCAAGTCCAACCAGGTACGGCCACTGCCAGAAGAGGATCAACGCAGCGGCGAAACTCGTCGGCACGGTGCCGAGATCGGCCTGCGCGAAGTTGACGACTCGGTTGGCGCGATAGATCAGCGCTATGCCGACCGCGAGCATCGCGGCGAGCACGCCGAGCACGAGTCCCCGCGTCCACAGACCCAGTGGCATGCCGAAGAAGATGAGCTGAATCGCGACAAGGCCAGCAATCGTGAGCACCGCCACCAAGGTGGCAGCACTGCGCTGAGCCCCCAAGCGTCGCACTCGTTGGACCGTACAACGTCCAGTACACGTACCGACGAACTCAAGGGAATCAACGGGGTGACTTGTCGCACGCCCCCTTCAGTCGGCAGGCTGTGCACATCATGAGCAACGCACACATCGTCCGGCGCTGCGCACTCATCACACTGCTGTTGTTCGTACCGGTCGCGTGCAAGAGCAGTCGTTCACCTACGGCGACGACAACGACGGTGACCACCAGCACCACGTCCACCTCGACGACGTCCACCACTTCCACGACGTCGACCACGTCGACCACGTCGACCACGCTGCCGCCGACCACGACAACGGAGCCGCTGGTGGTCGAGGGCGGCATCGTGAAAGTCGCCAACGCTTCAGGCGTAGACGGCGCGGCAGGGCAGGTCACCGACGACTTGGCGGCACTTGGGTTCACCACCAGTGGCCCGACCAACGCCGCAGGCATCGACGAAGACCTTGCGGAGAGCAAGATCTACGTCATCTCCGGTAGTGAGGCCGTTGCGGAATCCGTCAGCAGATTGATGGGCGGAATCCCTCTTTCGCGCATGCCAACACCGGCCTGGATCAAGGGCGGTACCGCAGGCCTCGGCGACGCCACGGTGCTGGTCATGCTGGGCAAGGACTTGGCCGGCAAGCGACTGGCAGACATGGGCGCGTGAGGCTCGCCCTTGCGATGCGCCGTCACCGGGCCGGCTAGGCCTCGACGACCTGAGCAATCCGCTCCAGTGTCTTGGTCATCGAGTCGACCGTCTTCGAACGCAGGCTGCGAACCATCCAGGGCTGCTTCTCCTGGCTGATGTCCCAGCTCTCACGAACCAGGGTGCCGCCCTCTTGCACGACGAGCTGGTAGCGCCAGATGCGACCGCCGACGAACCACGCCATCACTGCTTGAGTCGGCCGCGGCTGCCACGCAATGCGGACGTTCTCCTCGAATTCGACGACCGTGTTTTCCATGGTGTAGCCGATACCCATCTTCATCGACATGCCGAACGTGGAACCGAGCGCGACGCGCTGCGAGCCCTTGCCCGCAGTATCGCCAGAAACACCCTTGACGGTGCCGGAACCATCAATTTCGTGATGGCGCGAGGGGTCCGCCAACAGGTCGAAAATTGCACTGGCCGGAGCCTTGATCACCCGCTCGACGGTGGCGATGTTGCGGGACGAATCTGAGGTTTCGGACATGCCCACGGCAACCGTTCGAGAGCACGCATCATTCCCGATGTGTCAAGATGTGCTCCGGACGGGCCGATACATCATCGATGCCCATGCTCACCCACCGATTCCCTGCGCTGTGCACGGCCGTCGCCCTGGCAGTCAGCACGCTTGCTTCCGTCTCGCCCGTCGAGACGGTCGCCGCCGTCGACGCGCCGTGGTTCACACCCTCGGTGCCCACGAAGTGCACGGCTGCGCAGATGTCCGCCGGCACTGTTTCGGGCTGCACGATCCAACTCGGCGCAGGGCTTCCCGAGACCCGCGGCTGGCCCGCGCCGCCCTACCCGGACCCCACCGTTGGCGCTGTCGTGCCGTGGGTGGACCTCGCCGTCGGGTCCACCGGCCCCATCGTCGTGAAGGTGCAACAGGCACTCGTCGCCAGCGGCGCCACCATCGCCGCCGACGGCCAATTCGGGCCGATCACCGCCGGCGCCGTGACCACGTATCAGACCTCCAGAGGCTTGGCCGCGACCGGCATCGTCAATGAGGCAACGGCCACATCCCTGGGAGTGCAGAACACTGTTACCGGCAGCTTCCCGCCCATCGGATGGACGTGGCTGGGCTGGGGCTACAACAACAGCCTAGCGCTGTACCAGTGGGAACAGCAGATCGTCGCCAACACCAACCAGATCGGCACGATCAAGCCCAAGCAGCTCAAGGGCATGCCCCAAGCGCTGCCGCTCTTCGAGGGTTTCGTTGCCGAGATTCAGGCCAAGGGTTACGTGATCGGCGATGCAGGAATGTACGTGTTCCGTTGCACCGCCAGTACCCGCGAGGACTGCGCAGGCCTCAGCCGCACGAGCCTGTCGAACCACGCGTATGGCCTGGCGCTCGACATCAACACCGCCACGAACCCACTGAAGACCTACTACGGCATCAACGGGGCCAGCGCCTGTGTCACGCCGATGCTCACCGATGTTCCAGCGTGGGTCGTTCAGGTCGCCGAGAGCTGGGGGCTCTACTGGGGCGGGTACGGCTGGAGCAGCGGATGCACGTCGCCAACGCAGGTCAAGTCGTCGGCCAGCCGCGACCCGATGCACTTCGAGTTCAACGGTACGGTCGCGCAGGCACAGGCAATCGTGGCGTACCGGAAGAGTGGCGTGATCCCGGCGCCGACTCCCTCACCGACACCGGCCCCCGCACCGGCCCCACCTACGGGCCCGTGCCTCGACGTTGCCGATCGTGCCGGCAACATCTCCACCAAGTGCTTTGCAATAGGGGAAGTGCCGGCGGCGAACACTCGCCTCGTGATCACGACGGAGCCGCCCAGCGGCGCCACTGCGGCGTTGGTGAACATCACCACCACCGGCGCGAGCAACGGCGGTTACATCACCGCCGAGAGTTGCGATGCCATCGCCACCAACGACCGCCAATGGTCCAACGGCAACGTGCGTCCCAACCGAGCCGTCGCCTCAGCAGCAATCGTGCCGATCGACACAGAGGGCCGCTTCTGTCTGTACCAGTCCACCGCAATGCAGACGATCGTGGATGTGCAGGGCTACTTCACGCCACCGAGTACCGCAGGTAAGGGCACCAGATACATCCCGATTGCACCGGTACGCAGCACCGACACCCGGACCAGACCGATCTGCCGTCCCGACGCCGGCTGCGAGGGTCTGGGACCAGTTCCTGCGGGAACGGAACTACGCAACTCCTCCCCAGGACCCGCCGGCGCAAGTGCCACCGTGGCCAACATCACGGTGGTCGGCGGCGCCGGTAGCGGCTACGTGACGGCCGACGCGTGTAGGACGCTCGTGCCTGGCGCACAGACTCGCAGCACTCTCAACTTCGCCGGTGGCGACACGGTTGCGAACCTTGCCGTGGTCCCCACCGCAGTGGTCGACGGCAACGGCGCCTTCTGCACCTATTCGCCCAACGGCCTTCACGAGATCATCGACGTGCAGGGCTACTTCGGCTCTCCGACAGCGGACACCCTGGGTTTCACATCGCAGACGCCGGCACGGCTGGTGGACAGTCGCAACTGTTGGACCGATCCCGTGACCCTTGTACAGCGCTGTGGCCAGCGCAACGCCGCGGGAAGCATCATGCGTATCTCCGCACCCGTCGGCGCCCGCGTCGCCGTCGTCAACCTCACCTCCATCGACCCGCAGGCGGCCGGTTACGTCACCGCCGATGCGTGCAGCAACATGACCGCAGGCCCGCAGTCGCAGTCCAACCTCAACGCGATCGTTGGGTCAGTGGTCGCCAACATGGCCATGGTCCCGGTCGGCGCCGACGGCACGTTCTGCGTCTACGTGTCCAGTTCGATGCACATTGCGGTCGACATGATGGGCACCTTCTCCAGCAACGGCCAACTCGAGTACATACCGGTCACGCCCGTTCGGGTGCACGACTCACGCCAGCAGCGCTGAACTCTCGCGACGACCAGCCCACCAGCACGTGATGGTCGCCTGCCGTCACGATCCACGCGTGAGTCACCGGGTCCCAACGACTGAAGGCTCGCCGATCGAGTTCCATGGTGGCGATGACGGACTCGCCTGCGCCTGCACCGACGCGGGCGAACCCCTGCAGGGTGCGGATCGGCCGGCCGACCTCGGAGACCTCCGGCTCGATGTAGCACTGCACCACGCTGCTGCCCGCTCGGTCGCCGGTGTTGCGTATCGGCACGGTCACGGTGACTCCGGTGTCGATGTCACCAGAGACCGTTGCCTCACCCATCTCCCATGTGGTGTAACCCAAGCCGAAGCCGAATGCGAAGGCAGGCTCGATGCGCTGCGCGTCGTACCACCGATGACCGATCAGCAGACCCTCGCCGTACTCTGCCGTGCCGTCGCGCCCCGGGTGGTAGGGGTAGGCCGGCGTGTCTGCGAGTTGCTTCGGGATGGTCAATGGCAGCCGCCCACCAGGTTCGGTGACACCGAACAGCATGTCGGTCAGCGCCTCGCCGAAGGCTTCGCCAGGAAACCACACCTGCATCACCGCAGCAACATCAGCGAGCCACGGCATCGAGACAGGTGACCCAGCGTTGATGACGACGACGGTGCGCGGGTTGGCTGCAGCGACGCGACGCACCAACTCGTCCTGCGCTCCGGGTAGATCCATGTCCGTGCGATCTTCGCCTTCGGTTTCCCAATCAGCGTTGGTCCCGATGATCACGACCGCCACCTCGGCGTCAGCCGCAGCGGCAACTGCCGCGTCCATCGCGTTGCTGCTCGCAGGCGGCTCGGCGCCGACGAGCAGCCCGCGCAATTGGGCACGCTCCTCCACCACGATCTCCACGCTCACCTCCCGCCGCACACCGGCTTCGCAGGCCAGCGGCACCCGGATCTCGTTGTTGCCAAGACCGAAGAACGCGCCGCCGGTCTGCGGCACTGTCAGATCGACCATGGTCTCGCCGTCGATGCGCAGCACGGCAGAGCCGACCACGGTCAGGCTGACCTGCCAGTCACCGGTGACGTCAGGAACGAATGAACCGTTGACCGACACCCCGAAGGCGGCGACGCTGACGCCGGGCGCCGGGTCGTCCATCCAGATGAAGCTGAGGCGGTCGGTGACCTCGTCGCCGGTTGCCCCGTCGGCGCCGGTGTAGCGCACCCGGAAGTCACCGCGCATTGCTGCCAGCTGCTTGTCGATTCGGCATCCGGCCTCATGCACGACGGCGACCCCACGATGCTGCATGGCTGCCAACGGCATCGACGGGCGGGTGGTGCGCACCCGGGCGCTGCCGCCGCCCTGCACCTGGCCACGCTCCGCATTCGGGCCGAGCAATGCCACCTGCGCAGTTGCCCTGAGGGGCAGCACGCCGTCGTTCTTCAAGAGCACGGTGCCAGCGGTGGCCGCCCTTCGAATCACGTCGCGAGTGGCATCTGAATCTGCCGTGAGCTCCCCACCGTCCACCTCGCCGACGCCCGACCAGTTGAACAGCTCGAGCAGGCGCCGCACCGCCTCATCGACCCTGGCCGCGGTGGTCGCGCCACTGCGCACCGCTGCCAGCAGCTTGTCGCCACGCTCTCGTGGCGGCCCGGGCATTTCCAGATCGAGGCCGGCCTCCAACGACTCGGCAGCCGAGTGCGTACCGAACCAGTCGCTGATCACCGCACCGTCGAAGCCCCACTCGTCACGCAGTACGTTGCGGAGAAGTTCGCTGTGTTCGCTGGCGTAGACGCCGTTGATGCGGTTGTACGAACTCATCAACGATCGGACGTCGGCCCCACCCTCGGCCACCGGCTGCACGGCGCGCTCGAAGGGCACCAGGTATGCCTCACGTAGGGTGACCTCGTCGATCTCGCTGGAGATGGTGTGGCGCTCGAACTCGGTGTCGTTGCCGACGAAGTGCTTCACACAGCACGCCACATGATGCTGTTGCACGCCGCGGATGTAGCCCACCGCAATCCGGGATGTCAGCAGCGGATCTTCGCTCATGCATTCGAAGTTGCGACCGCCGATCGGCGTGCGATGAAGATTGACCGTTGGCGCGAGCAGCACATGGGCACCCTTCGACCGGGCTTCCTCGCCCAGCGCGGCACCGACCTCCTCGACCAGGGCCGGGTCGAACGTTGCACCCAGAGCTGTACCGCACGGAAAGGAGGCCGAGGCCGGGCCGGTCCATGAGGTACCACGCACCCCGGCGGGGCCATCGCTCATTCGCATTGCGGGTACGCCCGGCAACGCGGTGCTGTGCCAATTGTCATGACCCGCCAGCAGGCTGACTTTCTGCGCCAGCGTGAGGGATGCCATCACCGAGTCGATGTCGATCGTCATGTCCGCCAGATTGCCAGACCGACGTGACATCGCCGGTCTCGTTCGTCATCGGGCCGGCTCAGGCCGGCGGCGGCACGCTGCGGTCGCTGACCCAGTTGCCGTGAAAGCCGTAAGGAACTCGCTGGGGTAGCTGCACGCGGGCGACGGCGGGCCGGTTGAAATCCTGCGCGTCGAGGATGACCAGCTCTGCCTTGCCCTCGGGTACGTCGTGCACCAACGTGACCAGCCAGCCGTCGTCCTCGGCGGTGCCACCCTGACGGCCGACGAAGACGGGCTCACCGCCGCTGCGGCCGAAGCCGTGGTCGAACACCGACCTTTCCCCCGTGTGGAGGTCGTACTTGAGCGTCGGCCAGCCTGGCTCGAGGCTGGGGCTCGCGCAATAGCCGTAGCGGTAGGGCTTGCCGGTGAGGGCGCCGCGGTGGCGTGGGAACTCGGCCCAGCTGCCGTCGATCACGGTGGTGCTGCAGGTGCGGGTGACGGGGTTGACCACCCACCGCTCGAGGCGGGCGAAGTTGTCGCCGAACGGGCCGCGCACGTCGTGGTCGAACATCGTGTCGTACACACAGAGATCGATGACGACGCTGCCGTCGGCTTGGTCGTAGGCGTTCATCGGGTGGAAGACGTAGCTGATCGGCACGTCGACCCACACGATGTCGGCGGCCTCGCCCTCTCGCGGCAAAAAGCCCAGACGACTGCCGTGGCCGGGGTTCCAGGAGAACGGGAAGTGACCGGACATGGCCAGCTCGATGTCGAGCGTGACCGGCATGTCATAGACGATGGCGTACTTCTGAGTCAGCGACATGTCGTGCACCATCGGGCCATCGCTGACCGGCACGTCGACGGTGCGCCGTACGCGACCGTCGGCGCCGACGACCACATACTGCACATGGTCGAGCCATTGCGGAAGGGCGTAGACGACGGCGTGCATCTCGCCGCTGTCGGCGTCGACCTTCGGGTGAGCGGTGAAGGCGCCGGGCAGGGTGCCGAAGAAGTCGTTGCGGGCAACGGTCTCCAACTCGTAGGTCATCTCGACCGGGCAACCGCCGGCTTCGACCATCGCCCACGTGGTACCCGCGAACCCGCCGACGTTGGTGTTCGGACCACCCGAACTGTCATTCCAGTTGTGCCCGGGGATGTCGGGCTGGCCGCGACGTGCGCTGATGCTGCTACTGCCGACGTAACGGTTGCGGTACCACTCGGCCCTGCCATCGAGCAAGCGGACGCCATGGACCATGCCGTCGCCGACGAACCAGTGATGCGTGCTGGCATCGACCTCGCTCATCGGGTTCGGCCCGTTGCGCAGATATCGCCCTGCCAACTCGGCGGGAATCTCGCCGATGACCGGCAGGTCGAAGACGGTGACCTCGTCAGCCACAGGGGCGTAGTTGCCAACGAGATATGGGTTCTCCGTGGTCGTCATGATAACAACGTTACAACAGCGGTCGCGAGTTGTACAGCCCCACTTCGACAGGATCCGACTGCTGCTCGTTGACGTCCCCGGCTACTTCCGGATGGTTCGCGAACGGCTCCTCGTCGCCGCATCCGGCATGTAGCACGGTCGTGCTACACTTCGATCATGGCTACGACCACGGTTCGTCTCGACCCCGAAGAAGAGCAAACGCTCGACGAGTTGGCCGAGATCCATGGCGGCCGATCAAACGCACTTCGCGCGGGACTCCGCCTGCTCGCCGACGAAACCCACCGGCACGCCGCTCTGGCGAATCTGCTCGGCAGCTGGGAACACGAGGCAGGTTCGGTCGACGAAGGTGAAGTCGCGGCGATGAGCGCCCGCTACGGCCTTGATTCTTGACGCCGGATTCCTCATCTCGGTCGATCGAGGTGAACGCACGGCGCAAGTGTTCCTCGCCGCAGCGCTCGTCCACGAGACGCCACTCACCACGACACACCCGGTTGTCGCTCAGGTGTGGCGCGATGGTTC
>Ga0105048_10001556_pt1 | contig 37101 bp, 28 predicted proteins | sample MAT05_FD_78382 | JGI IMG/M metagenome (GOLD analysis project Ga0105048, IMG submission 78382) | Freshwater microbial communities from Lake Fryxell liftoff mats and glacier meltwater in Antarctica - MAT-05 | ecosystem: Environmental > Aquatic > Freshwater > Ice > Liftoff microbial mat | place... | reverse complement strand
GCGTCGGCTTGCGCCTGAACCCATCCGGCCAAACTGAGCTTCACTTCGCCAATGTGCATCTGGGGCATTTGGCCTTCGATTCCGAGGGCGGACGCTTCAAGCCCTCCGCCTACATCGCCCCCCCTCCGACGAGCACCCGTTTCGGCAAACCAGCCGCCTTCGGCGGCAGACAGGGCGGGGAGGGAGCAAGCTCCCTCCCCTGCACACCTCCCTTAATATAATTTACTACAAGCTCGCCCTAACCACCAGAATACTCGTATCAAAAGTGTAACCTATCACCCCGGACAAAGTGTAATCTATCACCGGATCAAACCAAAACACCGTTAGAATCCGAAAAAGGGGTCAAACCCGAATGTTTGTGGTTCGCGCTGAAAGAAGGATAATTTGCACGCACCGTGCGGCGAACGGAGTTCGTGGACATCGGAGGCATTGCTCGGACGAGGCATCTTGCTGGGACGCGTGAAACCGGAGGCCACAGGTGTCGAGGAAGGAGTCAGGAGTGAAAGCAAAGGCGACAAGCGAAGTGCGCTTTGGCTGATTTATCGGCAGAACCAAGCACGGGGAATCCCGCTCCTTTTCCTGAGTTCCAGCTTTATAGATTCAAACCGGTTTGATTTCCGTTCCTGAGTCCCCGGCCTTCATCATCCCACATTCACCCCCTGCCCTTCCCGGCAGAAAATAAAAGTGGCCAGGCACTCCACGGCACTAGGAGAACGTCGTTGCCGTTGCTACCTTCCGGTCCTGGCGGAGTTCACGCGTCTGCCCATGCATGGCACCTGGCCAACGCGGACAGTGCGCCGCTCCCGCGCTCCCGCAACAACTATTTTTCAATCTCTCGCGAACGCTTCGTCATCACTTGGTGGGCACGGTGCGGTTGAATGCGCGCGCAAGCTCGCGGCCTATGCTGCGTAGCGGTGGCGTAACGTTTCCCCTCAACCCAATCGACCAGCAGCGCAACCGACCTACGGCTTCGCCAGCATTTTCTCGACACGTTCGACGATGCCTTCCACCGGCCAGAGGCGGCCGATGCCTTCGTAGCCGCAGGCGAGCAGGCCTTCTTCGGGGCCGATGAACTCGACCCCGCGTACCTGCAAAGTGGATACGTTGGCCACGGTCGCCGGGTGGAACCACATCTTACCGTTCATCGCCGGGGCGATGAGCACGGGCGCGCGGCAGACGAGGTGAAGCGAACTCAAAAAATCGGGCGCAAGGCCGTGCGCGAATTGCGCGATCACATCGGCCGTGGCGGGCGCGACGAGCAGCAGGTCGGCCTTGTCGGCGAGCTCGACGTGGCCCGGTTCCCAGCCGTTGGCCTCGGTCCACAAATCCGCCGCCACGGGTTGGCGTGCGAGGGTTTGCAGCGTGAGCGGCGTGATAAATTTCTGCGCTGCCGCCGTCATCACGGGGAAAACCTCCGCGCCGCGTTTGCGCAGCTGGCTGACGAGATCGGCGGCCTTGTACGCAGCGATCGAGCCGGTCACACCGAGGACGATTTTCTTGCCGGTCAACGAAGAGGACATGGCGGGAGCGAACCTCGATTCAACCGTATCGGCAAGCGTCGAAACCGGTGTTCAAGGCGACTTGGGTGCCGTGGCTGCTGGCGCAGGCGGTGTGGGCGCGGCAGGGTTTGGCGGTGGCGTCTCGCCTCGGGCGGCGGCGCGTTCGGCTTCGAGTTTGCGCACTTTTTCTTTTCGCTCACGCATGGTCTGCTCGTATTTGGCTTTTTGCGCGGGCGCCAGAAACTCCAGCAGCTGCGCGTCGCGATGATCGACGATCTCGGCGACATTTTGGGAAAACAGTTTTCGCTGGCGGCGCAGCTCGACTTGCGTGGCTTCAAAAATCGGTTCGCTCTTCGCGAGCTGCTCGGGCGTGGGGGCGAGTTGTTCAATAAACTCTTTTTGCTGGCGCTTCGACCAGTCTTCGACCGGGCGGTTGACGGTGGCAGCCGGTTGCGTCGGCGGGCATGCCGGTTTCTTGGGGCGAACACAGGCGAAGCGGAGGCCGATGAATCCGCCGGCGATCGCGCCTGCGAGAAAGATGCAGATAAAGATGATCGTGGCCTTCCAGTTCATGAAGATCAGGTGAGTTTGAGCACGATATCCGCCGGATCGACGAGGTCATCCTCGTTGTTCACGACTTTTGTTACAGCGGAGTAGTTCGCCGCGATACTCAGGAGCATCAGCATCAAGGCGAGACCGAGCGCGCGCCAAGAAAAACGGTTGAGCGATGTCCGCAGGTTCGGCTGTTCGGCGGCCAGAGCGAGCGCGGCCACACGCGTGGCGAAACCGAAAGGCGCGGCGTCATCGCGCGCGACCGGCGTCGCCTGACGGGCGGCGGTCACGAGGCGATGCCAGGCTGACGGGTGTGTTTTCATGAGCGTTCCGATTGTTTTAGCTGTTTAAAAAATTTTTGCAATTTCCGCCGTGCGCGAAAGGCGCGGACTTTGATCAGCGTCGTGCTCCAGCCGGTGAGTTGGCTGATCTCGATCAGCGTTTTTTGTTCCAGATCGAGTAGCTGGAGCACGAGGCGGTCGTCGGGCTTGAGCTGATCGAGCAATTTGTTGACGAGTTCGCGGGCGGCGAGCGCGTCGTTGGCACCGACGGCGTTTTCGCTCGTGAGCACGGCGTCGAGCAGGTCGGCTTCGTTTTCAGAAAGATCGGCCCAGCGGAATTCGGGGCGGCGTTTTTGCGCGCGCAGGTGATCGATGCAGGTCGTCACCGCGATGCGCGACACCCAGTGCGTAAACGGCACCGCTCCCTGATACTGGCCGAGGCGCGTGAAGAGTTTCATGAACACCTCCTGCGCGAGATCCTCTTCGGCCACGCGGCGCGGCAGGTGGCCCCGCACGATGCGAATAACGAGGGGATGCAGATGTTCGACGAGCTCTCGCGCCGCCAGCTGATCGCGGGCGCAAACACGTTCGAGGCACGCGGCCAGATCGAACGCAGTTTCAACGTCGTCGGACATGGGGTAATGGAAAAGCCGTCATACACAAAGGGCAAGACGCACGTCGCCCGCCGAAGTTACGCGCCGGAGCAGCCCTTGACTTTTCCACCGCCGTGCCGATATCAAACCTATCTTCATGCGAAACATCGCACAGGCGCTACGACTTATATAGACGCACGGTCCGAAAGAGCCGCGTGCGCGGCTGATCGTGCGTCCCGGTCCCGCCTGTCCGTCTCCGCCCCGCCAGCTGCCGTTTGCAGCGCGTGGTGTTTTTCTCGTACCGCCCGATAAAAACCTTCAAAACTGTTTCGTTCATGCAACCTTCTCCTATCACTAAATACCGGTCTTTCCCGCCGGTCAACCTGCCCGGCCGCCAATGGCCCAACCGCACGCTCACGCACGCCCCGATCTGGTGCAGCGTCGATCTTCGCGACGGCAACCAGGCCCTCGCCCAGCCCATGAGCGTCGAGGAGAAACTCGAGTATTTCGACCTGTTGGTGAAAATCGGCTTCAAGGAAATCGAGGTCGGTTTCCCCTCGGCCTCGCAGATCGAGTTCGATTTCGTGCGCCGCCTCATCGACGAAAAACGCATTCCCGACGACGTCTCCATCCAGCTCCTCTGCCAGTGCCGCGAAGAGCTGATCAACCGCTCCTGCGAAGCCGTCGCTGGCGCGAAAAACGTCATCTTCCACCTCTATAATTCCACCTCGCCCGCGCAGCGCCAGTACGTCTTCAACGCCACGAAGGCCGACATCGTCCGCATCGCCACGCACGCCACCGGGCTGGTGAAAAACCAGGTCCGCCCGCTCGCCGCCGCCGGCACCAAGCTGCGCTTCCAGTACTCGCCCGAGAGCTTCACCAGCACCGAGCTGGATTTCGCCTTGGAAATCTGCGAGGCCGTCACCGACGTCTGGAAACCCACCGCCACCGACAAAATCATCCTCAACCTCCCCGCCACCGTCGAGTACGCCACGCCCAACATCCACGCCGACCAGATCGAGTGGATGTGCACGCACCTCACCCGGCGCGACCGAACCATCATCTCACTCCATACGCACAACGACCGCGGCACCGGCGTCGCCGCCACCGAGCTCGGCCTGCTGGCCGGCGCGGACCGCGTCGAAGGCACGCTCTTCGGCAACGGCGAGCGCACCGGCAACCTCGACCTCGTCACCGTCGCGCTGAACCTCTACACCCACGGCATCCACCCAGGCCTCGACTTCGGCGACATCAACGGCATCCGCGAAGTCTACGAACGCGTGACCAAGCTCGACGTCCCGCCGCGCCAGCCCTACGCGGGCGAACTCGTTTTCACCGCCTTCTCCGGCTCGCACCAGGACGCGATCAAGAAGTCGTGGGAAAAACAGCGCCCCGGTTCGCCCTGGGACGTGCTCTACATTCCACTCGACCCCGCCGACATCGGCCGCAGCTACAAGGCCATCATTCGCATCAACTCTCAATCGGGAAAAGGCGGCGTCGCCTACATCCTCGAAAACGAGTTCGGCCTCCAGCTGCCCAAACTCATGCACAAGGAAATCGGCAAGATCATCAACGATCTCGCCGACGCCAAAGGCACCGAGCTCACCGCGCAGGAGCTCCACGCGATCTTCCAACGCGAATACATCGAGCGCACCAGCCCCCTCGCGCTGGAGCATTTCAAGACCGTCGAACGCGACGGCGCCGTGACCTGCGAAACCCTCCTGCGCATCGACGGCCGCTCGAACAAACTCAGCGCATCCGGCAACGGCCCGATCGACGCCTTCGTGCGCGCGCTCGGCGAAGCCGGCTTGCCGAAGTTTGAAGTCCTAAGCTACGCCGAACACTCGCTCGGTGTGGGCGCGCAAGCCCGAGCCATCTCCTACATCCAAATCAAGATGGACCGCGGCAACACGTTCTTCGGCGCCGGCACCGACACCAATATCGAGCTCGCCTCGATCAAAGCCGTCGTCAGCGCCCTCAACCGAGCGCTGGCCAAGAGCTGACCAGCCGCCCGCGCCGCTAGGCTTTTCTTAAGAAGGCGAACCCCTCACCGGGTTCGCCTTTTTGCTGATTATTCCAAGCAGCTCACACTCAAAAATATTTTTAGTTTCCGAAAACCAAACGCCTGCTTACGTTTCCGTTTCGCTTCATCCCACATGGCTTCAACTCACTGGCGGATCACTCTCGGACGCGTCCGGCGTCAGCTCATCATGCGGCTCCTCCGCGTGCTGCCGCGCCGGTTCATGGTGCTGGTGCCAGGTTCGTCACGCCGCTTCGGGCCACCCCGCCGTTGGTCAACGTGGACACAGTATCAAGCCCGACACGGCAGCAAATGGATAGAGATTGTGCCGCCGGAAAAATGCGCCTACCCACGCGCACTGACCGACACCAGTCTGGCCGCGCAGCTCTGGCGCGAGGGCTGGCCCGCGCAGGGCGTCGCCGTCATTTTTGGCGGACGCGTGCTCGACGCCGAGGGCTGGCCGGTCGGTCAACGCGACACGCTGCTCATCGACCTCGCCATCGGACGCGACCAGATCGAGTACACCGCGTTTCTCACCAAGCGTTGCACGCTCGACGCCGCCCACCGTGGCCGCGCGCTCAATCTCGCCGTCTGCCACGCCCGCGAAAACTACTGTCACTTCCTGCTCGAAGCACTGCCCCGGCTCGAGCTGTTCTTCCGCGCCGGACTGACCTTTGACGCTGTCGATTGGATCCTGGTGCCGGACTTCATCGGTTCGTCGCGCGAGGCCTTTTTCAACGTGCTCGGCCTGCCGCCGGAAAAAATCGTGCGACTCAGTCCCGGCCGCCAGTATGCCTTCGACGTCCTCTACCAGCCGTCGTTTCCCGGGCGCGAATCGTTCATCCCGCCGTGGGTCGTGGCGTTCTACCGCGAGCGCGTGCTGAAGCCGCTCCGCGTCGTTCACCAAAAAAAACGCCGCCTCTACGTCGCCCGCCAACAGCGCGGTCTCGCCAACGACGCGGAGGTTTGGACCGCGTTGCGCGCCCGCGATTTTGAACGCCTCGAACCGACGTGTTGGGAAGACAACATCAACGCCTTCGCCTCGGCCGAGATCGTCGTCGGTCCACACGGCGCGGGCCTATCGAATGTCGTGTTTTGTCCGCCCGGCTCACACCTGATCGAGATCGTACCCGGCGACCGCCCGTATCCCTATTTCTACAGCGCCGCCTGCGCCGCCGGCATGCACTATCGCGCCCTGCTCGCGACGCCCTTGATTCCGCCCGGACAGGAATACGCACGGTTGCCGTCCGACGCTCCCTACCCCGTCGCTGTACCGGCGCTCATCGCGCTCCTCGACGAAATCTCCCTCGCATGACACTCACCCTTTTCACGCTGCCTCGCCGTTTCGAAGGCCCGTTCGCGACGCTCCAGCACAACGCCCTAGCCAGCTGGCGCGCGCTGGAGCCCTCACCCGAACTCATCCTCTTCGGCAACGACGACGGCACCGCCGACGCCGCACGTCAATACGACGCGCAACACCGCCCCGAACTCGCTCGCAACGAACTCGGCACGCCGCTGGTCGACCACCTCTTCCGCACCGCGACGAAGCACACGCGCACGCCCTATCAAGGCTTCGTCAACACCGACATCATTCTCGATCCCGGCCTCACCGCCCTCGTCGCCCGGATCACTGCCTGGCGACCCCGCGTATTGATTATTTCGCGACGCTGGGATTTCGACCTCACCGAGCCGGTCGATTTTCGCACGCCCGGCGCCTTCACCGCCCTCGCTGCCCGGGCGCGTACCGAGGGGAAAATCTACGATCATCACGGCATGGACGTGTTTATTTTCCCGACCGGTCAGTTCGACTCCATGCCGCCCTTCTCAATCGGCTGGCCCGGAGCCAAGTACGACAACTGGCTTGTCTGCGCCGCCCGCCGCGCCGGTCTGCCGGTCGTGGATATTTCCCACGCGCTGACCAACCTCCACCAGAACCATCCCATAGGTGCGCCCAATCCAGCGAAGGCGCGCGAACACTGGGTCAGCCTCGATCTCCTCGGCGGCCACGGCTGTTGCTACAACATCCTCGACGCCACGCACACGGTCTCACCCGACGGCGCGATTGTCCCCGTGCGCCGCCACTGGCCCGATCATCGGCGCAACCTCTTCCGTCTCGCCCAGCGCCTGCGCTACCGCGCCCGCCGCCGACTCCTCGGCTTCACCTACGCGTCAAAAACATGACCGCCACCACTCGTGAAAGTAACCTATTAGGTTACTTTCACGAGGAGCAGCGCCAGAACAAAACAAGGCGATTCACAGCCGATTGAACCACGGCTCCCAGCGCAACAGCGACGTCACCCGCAACGGCCGCCGACTACGCGGCGCGGTCTTCAACGCCGACCGCAGCAGCACCCGCAACGCCCGACTGCGACACAGCAGCTCAGGTGTTTTCAAGGGACAGGTCGATTCAATGACAGTGAAATAATCCGAAACAAATCTTCCCTTCCGTATCTGTGTTTATCTGGTTCTTCATCTGTGGTTAAAACTCCGGCTCCGATCCCGATCCGTTTCACCGAGGGCACCGAGCCCTGACGCCGAGTTTCACAGAGCCAAACCACAGAAAGTTCACGGTTTAAAGTTCACGGTTTGCGGTTTCCCCGAATCATTCCGAATCTGTGTTTATCTGTGTTCATCTGTGGCTAAAACTCCGACTCCGGCCCACAGACTCGATCCATTTCACAGAGCCAAACCACAGAAGCTTCGGGGTCTTGACCCCATAAAGAGCAACTCCTCGATAGACAAAACGCAAAACGCCTCCACTGCGCTCAAAGCAAAGCAGCGCCCTCGCCCAATCTGGCTTCATTTTCATTCAGATTCCACGCCATCCCACGCCCCCAAAACGCCCAAGGAAAACCAAGCAACCTTTTCGCATTCGCCAATCGCCACTTGCCAGCCGCCGCCGCCACTCCCTAAATCGGCCGTTCAACGCATGACGACGGCTTCTGCTCACCTCCCCACCCATGTCGCCATCATTATGGATGGCAATGGCCGCTGGGCCAAACAACGTAAACTCCCCCGCATCGAAGGCCACCGCCGTGGCGTCGAGACCGTGCGCACGATCACCGAAGCCGCCCGCGAAAACGGCGTGCGCTACCTCACGCTCTACGCGTTTTCAGTGGAGAATTGGAAACGCCCGCCCGCCGAGGTCTCCGCGCTCATGGGCCTGCTGGAATATTTCCTAAAGCGCGAAACGAAAAACATGGTCCGCGACCGCGTCCGCCTGCTCACGATCGGCCGCACTGAAGAGCTGCCCGAGGTCGTCCGCACCCAGCTCGACGCCGCCAAAAAAGCCACCGCGCACTTCACCGACTACACGCTCGTCCTCGCGCTCAACTACGGCGCGCGCACCGAGATGATCGACGCCGCCCGCGCCTACGCCAAAGCCGTCGCCAGCGGCCAGGCCAGTCTCGACGACGACTCCTGGGGCTCGCTCAGCCGCTACCTCTACACGGCCGACATCCCCGACCCCGATCTCATCATCCGCACCTCCGGTGAATCCCGCGTGAGCAACTTCCTGCTCCTCCAAGGTGCCTACGCCGAGTTCCTGTTCACGCCCGTTCTCTGGCCCGATTTCGACAAGGCCCACTTCGCCGCCGCCCTCGCCGACTACGGCAAACGCGAACGCCGTTTCGGCCTGACCAGCGAACAGCTCACTCCCTCCAAACCCGCCTGAAGCATCCGCTCCGGCCCCACCTTCAACCCGCCGACTTCTCTTGCTCAAACGCACCCTCAGCACCCTCGGCCTCTGGCTGATCGTTTTTGCCCTGCTCAACTATTTTGGCTCCCAAGGCGCGGTTTGGATCGTCGCCGGCATCACCGTGCTGACGTTGAAAGAGTTCTACGGACTGCTCAAACACATGGGCTACGATCCGTTCGACAAACTCGGCATGACCCTCGGCGCCGCCGTGATTCTCGTCCCGTATTACCTCGGCAAATACGGCGTGCAAACGGTCGACCTGCTCGCCTTCGCCGTGATCGCCTTTTCCATCCGCATCCTCGGCGAACGCGCCGCGCAAAACCGCGTCGAGACCCTCGCCGCCTCGCTCTTCGGCCTCATCTACGTGCCGGTGATGCTGCAGTATTTCGTCCGCATCGTCTCGATCCAGGCCCCCGACTCCCGCACCGGCCTCGTGCTGTTTCTCTGGGTCATCGCCGTATCCAAATTCTGCGACGTCGGCGCGCTCCTCATCGGCACCGCCATCGGCAAACACCGCATGGCCCCCGTCATCAGCCCGAAAAAAAGCTGGGAAGGTGCCATCGGCGGCGTACTCACCTCCGCCGCCCTCGGGGCCGGCATCGCCGCCGGAGCGCACGCGTATTTGCCGATTGGATTCACCCCGCTCGTCGCCGCCCTCATCGCCCTGCCCCTCGCCGCCCTCGGCATCGTGGCCGACCTCATCGAATCGATCATCAAACGCCGCGCCACGATCAAAGACTCCGGCGACACCATCCCCGGCATCGGCGGCATGTTCGACGTCACCGACAGCCTGATCCTCACCGCGCCCGCCGCCTTCCTCGCCTTCAGCTTCCTCCTGTAACGTTTCCGCCGTGTCCTCGTCGCCCTTCTCCCGCAAACGTGTCGTCCTGCTCGGCGCCACCGGCTCCATTGGCGAAAACACCCTGCGCGTCATCGCCGCGCACCCCGACAAACTCGAACTCGTCGGCATCGCCGCCCGCGGCAATTGGGAAAAACTCGCCGCCATCGCCAAAACGTTTCGCGTTCTCCACGTCGGCCTCTTCGACGCCACCGCCCACGCCGCCGCCAAGGCTTCCGGCGCCTTCGCGCCCGGCACCCAGCTTTACGACGGACTCTCCGGACTGGTGCAACTCGCGCAGCTGCCCGAGGCCGACATCGTGCTCGTCGCCGTCGTCGGCACCACCGGCCTCGAACCCGCGCTCGCCGCCATCACCGCCGGCAAAGACCTCGCTCTCGCGAGCAAGGAAATTTTAGTCCTGGCCGGAAAGTTCGTCATGGCCGCCGCCCGCCAGCACCACACGAAACTTCTCCCCGTCGACAGCGAGCACAACGCCGTTTTCCAATGCGTCGAGGGCCATCCCACCGCCGCCCTCTCGCGCCTCGTGCTCACCGCCTCCGGCGGCGCGTTTCGCGACTGGCCGGCCGAGCGTCTCGCGCACGTCACGCCGGCCGACGCGTTAAAACACCCGAACTGGTCCATGGGGCCAAAAATCACCGTCGACTCCGCGACCCTCGCCAACAAGGGCCTCGAGCTCATCGAGGCGCAGTGCCTCTTCGGCGTCCGCCCCGAGCAGTGCCACGCGGTCATCCATCCGCAAAGCATCGTGCATTGCCTCGTCGAGTTCACCGACGGCGCCATGCTCGCGCAACTCTGCCCGCCGTCGATGACGTTCCCCATCCAGCACGCCCTGCTGCACCCGGCGCGCGCCCCCGGCGTCGAAGCGCCGCTCGACCTCACGCGCCTGCTCTCGTTGGAGTTTCGCCCGATCGACGAAACCCGTTTCCCCCTGTTGCGCCTCGCCAAGCAGGTCATGCACGCGGGCGGCGTCGCTCCGGCCGTCTACAACGCCTCCAACGAAATCGCTGTCGCCGCCTTCCTCGCCGGCCAGGCCCCGTTTCTTGCGATTCCGCAGATCGTAGACCACACTCTACAACGCATGGAAAACTATGAACCTGCCTCGCTCGCCGCGGTCCTCCAAACGGACACCGATGCCCGTCGCGTCGCCCAAGCTTTTCTCAAGACTCTGATTTAAACCCAACTTCCCCCCCATGGAACTCCTGCAAACGCTTTTATCCAACGCTTGGGCCGTCACCCTCGTCGTCCTCTTTTTCGGCGGCTCGATCTTTGTCCATGAGCTCGGCCACTTCCTCGCCGCCCGCTGGCGCGGCGTGCATGTCGAACGATTCTCCATCGGCTTCGGCCCGAAAATCTTTTCCTGGCGCGGCAAAGACGGCGTCGAGTACCGCCTCTCTTGGCTGCCGCTCGGCGGCTACGTCGCCCTGCCTCAGCTCGCCGGCATGAGCGCCATCGAAGGCGAAAGCGGTAACGCTTGGGAAAAACTCCCGCCGCCCTCGTACTTGAGCAAGGTCATCGTCTTCGCCGCCGGTGCCTTCTTCAACATCCTCTTCGCCTTCGCACTCGCCTGCGTCGTGACCTTCATCGGCCAGCCCACCAGCAGCACGCTGTCCTCCACCACCGTCGCCGAAGTGCTGCCCACGATCGAGACCGCGGACGGCAAAACCGTGCCCAGCCCCGCCTCGCAAGCCGGCCTCCAATCCGGCGACGTCATCCTCAAAATCGACGGTAAACCTGTGCAGTGGTTCGGCGAAATCGTCGAGCAGCTCTCCCTCAGCAGCGGCTGGAACGCCAAAGGCGAACGCCAAACCATCTTCACCATCCAGCGCGGTAGCCAGATCATCGACCTCACCCTCCTGCCCGTGCTCGGCGGTAACGAAAAAATGCGCCGCGTAGGTTTCTCTCCCGTTGCCAAAATGGTCATTGGCAAAATCGCCCCCGGTTCGCCCGCCGAAAAAGCCGGCCTGCTCGTTAGCGACGAGATCGTCGCCGTCAACCAGAAGCCCGTGCTCACCATTTCCCAACTGGTCGACGGCCTGCAAAGCAAGCCCACCGGCCTCATTGCCCTCACCGTCCTGCGCGACGAAAAGAAACTCGACCTCTCCCTCAACCGCTCGATCGCCACCAAAGACAGCGCCGACATCGGCATCGGCCTCAAGTCCGGCGTCATCTTCACGCACCCCTCGCCCTTCGCCCAGATCCAAGAAGCCATCGGCAAAACCGTCGGCCCCCTCATCGCCTTGATCAACCCGCGCTCCGACCTCGGCATTTCCCATCTCACCGGACCGATCGGCATCATGCGCAGCTTCTTCGACCTCGCTCAGGAAGGCCTGCCCTTCGCCCTCTGGTTCACGATTATCGTCAACGTCAGCCTCGCCGTCTTCAACCTGCTGCCGATCCCCGTGCTCGACGGCGGCCACATTTTCTTCGCCACCATCGCCAAGCTGCGCGGCCGTGCCCTGCCCGCCGACTTCATCGCGACGACCCAGAGCATCTTCATCGTCCTCCTATTTTCGATGATCATTTATGTGAGCATCTTCGACGTGCGCCGCATCGTCCGCGACAACACCGACCCCAAGCCGGCCAAACCCGCACCCGCCGAAACGCCAAAAACGCCAGCGCCCGTAGTCCCCTCTCCGGCCACGCCTTAGGCTAGCCGACGATGAGCAGTTTTACCTGCGCATCGCGACCAGAAAGGCGCTCCCTTGCTGGCAAAATCAGCGTTCATCAGCGTTCATTAGCGGTTCAAATTCCGTCCTCTTCACCATGTCCTACTGCGCGTCCCGCTTCCAAACTCTCCGCCGCTACACCCACGAGGTAAAAGTCGGCACCGTCGGCGTCGGCGGCGCCCACCCGCTGCGCATCCAGTCGATGACGACCAGCGCCACGGAGGACATCGCCGCCACCGTTGCCCAATCCATCGCCCTCGCCAAGGTCGGCTGCGAAATCGTTCGCGTCACCGCGCCCAACGTCCAAGCCGCGAAATGCCTCGCCGACATTCGCCGGCAATTTTCCGCCGCCGGTTTCGCCCACATTCCTCTCGTGGCCGATATCCACTTTTTGCCCTCCGCCGCGATGGAGGCTGTCGAGCACGTTGAAAAAATCCGTGTCAACCCCGGCAACTACGCCGACAAAAAGAAATTCTCCGTCCGCGAGTATTCAGACTCCGACTACGATCAGGAATTGGAACGCATCCACGACGCCTTCACCCCGCTCGTGAAACGCTGCAAGGAACTCGGCCGCTCGCTCCGCGTCGGCACCAACCACGGCTCGCTCAGCGACCGCATCATGAACCGCTACGGCGACACGCCGCTCGGCATGGTCGAGAGCGCCTTGGAGTTTCTCCGCATCGCCGAGGCCCACTCCTTCAACCAGATCATCCTCTCGATGAAGGCCTCCAATCCGAAAGTCATGATCGAGGCCTACCGCCTGCTCGTCGCCCGCATGAACGAGGAGAAAATGCACTACCCGCTGCACCTCGGCGTGACCGAGGCCGGTGACGGCGAAGACGGCCGCATCAAGAGCGCCATCGGCATCGGCAGCCTGCTGCTCGACGGACTCGGCGACACCCTCCGCGTCTCGCTCACCGAAGATTCCGTTTACGAAATCCCCGTCGCCCGCGCCCTCGCCGACAAAGCCATGTCATTGTGGAAAACCACAACCAAAAACGCCGAAACGCCAGCAACCGACAGTCTCGATCCCTACCACTTTACCCGTCGCGAAACCACTGGAGTCGAACTTGGTGCCACCGTCAAAATCGGCCCCGGACAACCGCCCCGCGTCATCGTCCGCGCACCCTCGGCCGCCGCGCTCGGAGCCACGCTCACGCAACTCGCCACGCCTTCACTCAAAGACATCCCCGCCGAGGGCGTGCTCGTCGCCATCGCCAACACCGCCGATCTCACCGCCGTCTCCGCCGCGCTCCGCACCGGCCCCGCGCCTTCCTTCCTCGTGCTCGATCTCGCCCCAGCGCTCACGCCCGCCGAACTCACCACACACCTCCAACCCGGCGCCACCCGGCTCGTCGTCCTGCGCTCCTTTGCTTCCTCCAGCCAAGAAGCCCTGGGTGACTGGACCGCCTTTGTCCGCAAATCTGAATACACCCTCGCCTGCGAAATCCAACCCGCCGATTTCCCCGCGCTCGCCGAAACACTCCGCACCCTCGGCGACGCCAGCCTGCTCTTCACCCTCGGTTCCCGCGCCCCGCTCACCGACGCCGGCTCCGCCCATTCCGTCGGCGCGTACCGCCAGCTCGCCGAACACCTGCACGCCCTCGGCTCCCGCGCTCCGCTCTGGATCCGCAACACCGACGCCACCGCCGTGCGCGCCGACACGTCCTTCCTCTCCCGCCTGCTTGAAGCCAGCATTCTCACCGGCTCGCTCCTCTGCGACGGACTCGGCGACCTCGTCAGCATCGAAACCGAAACCGATCCAGTCCGCTCCACCAAGCTCGCCTACAACGTCCTGCAAGGCGCTGGTGCCCGCATCTCCAAGACCGAATTTGTCGCCTGTCCCAGTTGCGGCCGCACCCTCTTCGATCTGCAAACCACCACCCAGCGCATCCGCGAAAAGACCGGCCACCTCAAGGGCGTGAAGCTCGCCATCATGGGCTGCATCGTCAACGGCCCCGGCGAGATGGCCGACGCCGATTTCGGCTACGTCGGCGGCGCGCCCGGCAAGATCAACCTCTACGTCGGCAAGCGCTGCGTGCAATACAACCTCCCCCAAGCCGAAGCCGACGAGCGCCTGATTGCCCTGATCAAAGAGTACGGCAAATGGGTTAATCCCTAGAGAAAACCCGCCACACTTGCGTGTTTTCCTGTATTCGCAAAGCACCAACAAGCGAGTTTTCCCTCCGAAACGGCATTTTCGTTGCAATTCTGCCACTAAATAAACACGCCCAAAAGGCTGAAAACCGGCCCGTATTCTCACCGTCCCTACGGATAAATGCGTTTATTTCGGACATGAAGTTCGACTCCGCGAAGCAACAAAAAAATGGCGAAACTTATGCTCACATTTGTTGTGAATAACTTGTCGGGAAGTTGCTCTTGAAAGTCCAATTCGCTTCACTGTTACTCGCCCCCTTCAACCACCAGCCCGCATCGAGCGGGAAGTTCTTTCTCACATCTACGCCACCGTTACTTCTCTCCGCGGCCGAGCCCATGCCCTGCCCACTGGACATCAATCACTTACAAGCGCCAACTTACCCCTACCCCGCTTGATGCCCCACCCAACAATTTTTCTGCCCTGCGAGAGCTGCCAACGTCCGCCGTCCGATGTGTCGAAAGCCCCTTCCGCTCCTGCATTGTGAATAATTATTTTGTTAACACCGGACATGCCTTCTCTGTCACCTGCTTCCTGCAACTTCTGGGACACCGTCAAAAGTGATTTTAAGAACCTCTTCCCTGAAGATGTTTTTAATCTCTGGTTTGAGCCCATCACCTGCCTCGACCACTCCGAGGACAGCCTCACCCTTGGTGTACCCAACGACTTTGCGGCGATCTGGATCAACGACAACTACCTCGACCTGATCTCCCAGCGCCTCCTCCTCAACACCGGCCACGAAATCACGGTCAAACTCAAGAAGATCGACCACGTCCACGCGCAAACGCCTTTCATGCAGGACGGTGCCGCCACCGCCCCAAGCCGCATCGCGCAGCCAGCCAAGCGCACCACCCGCTACGACGAACGCAGCCCCGCCTCCGGTTCGCTCAACCCGCGCAACACCTTCGAGTCTTTCGTGGTTGGCAACAACAACCAGATGGCCCACGCCGCGTCACTCGCCGTCGCCCAAGCCCCCGCTCAAGCTTACAACCCCCTCTTCATCTACGGCGACACCGGACTGGGAAAAACCCATCTGATGCACGCTATCGGGCACACCATCCTACGCAACAACCCCAACGCACGCATCGCCTACCTCTCGACCGAAAAGTTCACCAACGAGTTCATCCAAGCCCTCACCGAAAACGCCCTGCCAAAGTTCCGCCAACGCTACCGCAGCGTCGACGTGCTCCTGCTCGACGACATCCAGTTCCTCAGCAATAAAGAGCGCATTCAGGAAGAGTTCTTCCACACCTTCAACGACCTCTTCGAATCCTCGAAACAGATCGTTCTCTCCAGCGACCGCCGCGCCAGCGAGATCGCCAAACTCGAAGCCCGCCTCGTCTCCCGCTTTGAATGGGGCCTGCCCGCCGACATCCAGGCACCCGACTTCGAAACCCGCGTGGCCATCCTCCGCACCAAGGCCGCCACGCTGAAATTCGACCTACCTGCGCCGGTCGCCAATTTCATCGCGCAAAACATCTCCAAAAACATCCGCCGCCTCGAAGGCGCGCTGATCAAGGTCGCCAGCTACACCACCCTCACCGGCAAACCCATCGACCTCGCCACCACCGAGATGCTTTTGCAAGACGTGCTCATGGAGCAGGCGCAGAACATGCTCACGATGGAGACCATCCAGAAGCGCGTCGCCGACCACTACCAGATCCGGCACAGCGACATGACGAGCAAGCGCCGCCCCAACAACATCGCTATCCCCCGCCAGATCGCGATGTACCTCGCCCGCACCCTCACCAAACACTCTCTCCAAGAAATCGGCGACGCCTTCGGTGGCCGCGACCATGGCACCGTCATCCACGCCTGCAAAGCCGTCGACAACATGATGGAGCAGGACGCCACCGTCCGCGGCAGCATCGAATTCCTGAAGACCCAGCTCTCTCGCTAGCACGCCAGAAAGCGCAAATTCGGAGTTTACGGTTCAAGGTTATCAGCGCGCGTCACATGAACGTCGCTGCCGGGCCGCGTTCGCGCACTTGACGCCCCCCTGCAACCTTGAACATTGAACCGCAAACGCAGAACCTGTTTCCCATGACTCTTACGCCTGAGCAAAAACAAGCCGTCTCCACTTGGGTCACCGCCGGTGACAACCTCTCCGCCATCCAGAAAAAACTCCTGGAGCAATTCAAAGTCACCATGACTTACATGGACGTCCGCTTCCTCGTGGACGACCTTAACCTCGCGCTGAAAGACCCCGCGCCCAAGACCGACGCCAGCGACGTCAGCAAAGCCCAGCCCGCCCGCCCCGCCACCGACGAAAAACCCGCCGAGAAGAAAAGCCTCATCGAAAAGGCCAAAGAAAAACTCGGCCTCGGCCAACGCGACGACGCCGGCCCGGACACACTTCCCGCCGACGAAGAGTTCCCCGAAGACGCGGAACCAGACGCCATCGCCCCGGACGCCCTCAGCAATGTCAGTGTAAACGTCGACAAAGTGACGCTCCAGCCCAACGCCATGGCGAGCGGCACCGTGACCTTCAGCGACGGCGTGACCGGCAAATGGATCGTCGACAACTACGGCCGCCCCGGTTTCACCGAAATCAGCCAGCCCGGCTACCGCCCCTCTGCCCCCGACGCCCAAGCCTTCATGCAGGAACTGAGCGCCACGCTCCAAAAACGCGGCTTCTGACCTCCCGCCCGCCTCCCGTAGGCTGCGAGCTTGCTCGCGCCCTCACGCACGATGCGCCCGCAAGCGGGCGGCCAACCCCATGCATCTTCTTCCTCCCGTAGGCCGCGAGCTTGCTCGCGCCCTCACGCACGATGCGCCCGCAAGCGGGCGGCCTACCCCATGCATCTTCTTCCTCCCGTAGGCCGCGAGCTTGCTCGCGCCCTGTCGCCCTAAGCCCTTCACCCATGTTCAAATCCGGACATGGTGATGAAGCATTGCGTCGACACCGCACCACAATCCCCGGCGCAATCTACTTCACCACGCTCTGCACCAAAAACCGCGCACATGGCTTAACGGTGACGTCCGTGGGCCAGGCGATCCTTGACGAGACCCACCTCATCGAACGCGACGGGCATTGGCTAATGAGGGCTGCCGTGGTCATGCCAGATCATTTCCACCTATTGGTTCGGCTTTCAGGATCGCTGACGATCAGCCAATGCGTGGCGCGCCTGAAAACCAAAACCCGTGGCGCGCTCAACCTCGCCAATCTAGAGTGGCAAAATAATTTCTACGAACATCGCCTGCGCCCCGATGAACCGATCGAGCCTGTTTTTCGATATATACACCTGAATCCCTATCGCGAAAAACTCATTCCAGTAGACAAAGAATACCCATGGCTGAAGTTGAGTAAAGAAAATGCCGCGTGGTTTAAGCCAACCCTCAACAACGAAACAACCCCATTCCCTGAATGGTTGAGGTAATCCTATCGCCCGATGCGCCCGCAAGCGGGCGGCCTACCCCATGCATCGTTTTTCCTCCCCGTAGGCCGCGAGCTTGCTCGCGCCCTCACGCGCCCCGGAACGTCGGACTCGCCTCACCCTTCTGCCAACATCCGCAGTAACTCCGCCTCGTCGATCACGGGCACGCCGAGCGTTCTGGCTTTTTCCAGCTTTGAGCCGGCTTCTTCTCCGGCCAGCACATAGCTCGTTTTCTTGCTCACACTGCCGCTGACTTTGCCTCCGGCAGCTTCGATTTTTTCCGCCGCTTGTTCGCGGCTCAGCGTGGGCAATGTGCCCGTCAGTACAAAAATCTCTCCCGCCAGCACTGCACTGCTAGCAACGCGTTTCACCGGCGCGGCCGGAGCAACGCCCAGCTCCAGCAGCTCGCTCACGAGACCGCGATTACGCGGATCATTGAAATGCTCCATGATCGCCTGCGCCATCGTCTCGCCGATGCCTTCGATCACGCTCTTTTTATCCAAGATAAAATCCTCGTACTTAGCGTGAGCCAGCGCGTCGAGCCCACCAAAACTCAACGCGAGATCCTTGGCCGCCGCCGCACCGACGTGGGTGACGCCCAGACCATGGATAAACCGCCAAAGCTCCGCGCGCTTACTACTCTCGACCGCCGCGAGCAGTTTATCCGTGGATTTTTCGACACTCTTGCCCAGCGTCAACAAGTCGCCCCGCCGCAACTGGTAGATATCGGCCACGCTTTTCACCCAGCCTTTTTCAACCAGCCCGTCGACCATCGCCACGCCGAGGCCGTCGATATCCACACACGCCTTCGAGGCAAAATGCTGCACGCGGCGTCGCACCTGCACCGGACACTCGTAATTCGGACAACGCAGTGCCACCTCGCCCTCGATCTGCACAATCGGCGTAGCGCAGACCGGACAGGTTTCGGGAAACACATACGGCACGCAGGTCAGCGCGCGCCGCGCCGTGTTCACGCTCACGACGGCGGGGATGACCTCGCCCGCCTTTTCCACGTACACAAAATCTCCCACGCGGATGTCTTTGCGAGCGATCTCGTCGCGATTATGCAACGTCGCCCGCGCGACCGTTGAGCCCGCGAGGTGAACCGGCTCCAACTCCGCCACCGGTGTGAGCACGCCCGTGCGGCCCACTTGAATCGTGATCGCGTTGAGACGTGTCTCCGCCTGTTCGGAGGCAAATTTATAGGCCATCGCCCAACGCGGTGCTTTGGCGGTCACGCCCGCCTCGCGTTGCAGCGGGATCGAGTCGAGTTTCACCACGGCACCGTCGGTCGCGTAGGCAAAATTTCCGCGCAGCCGATCGAGGTCCTGCACCGCGGCCCAGATTTCATCCGCGCCCTGCACTTTCCAGAATTTTTCAACAGTGGGCAGGCCCCACGCGCGCACGAGGTCATGGTATCCACTTTGCCACGTCGGCAGCGCCATCGCTGGCTCGCAGTAGCCGAGCCCGTACAAAACAATTTCGAGCCGGCGCTGAGCCACCTCACGCGGATCGAGTTGCTTAATCGTACCGGCGGCGAGATTGCGCGGGTTGGCATACAGCGGTTCGCCCGCTTCCTCTCGCAGTTGGTTGATGCGCTGAAACTCCACAAGCGTCAGGAAAACTTCACCGCGGATTTCGATCACGTCCGGCACCGGCGCTTCAGGCGATGACTTGAGTTCGAGCGGTAGCGAATGGATCGTGCGGGCGTTGGCTGTGATGTCATCGCCCTCGACGCCGTTGCCGCGAGTGACGGCACGCACGAGTTTACCTTTTTCATAGGTCAGGCTCACCGCGAGGCCGTCGATCTTCGGCTCGACCACATAGGCGAGCGTGTCGCGCCCCAGCAGCTTGACCAAGCGCTCATGAAACTCGCGCAATTCCTCCTGCGAATAGGTATTATCGAGGCTCATCATGCGCTCGCGGTGTCGGTAGGTCGCAAAACCCTCGGTGCGATCATCGCCCACCTGCGCAGTCGGCGAAACAATCCCAGCTACGTCACCCAGCTGCGGATACGCCGCTTCTAAATCCGCGAGCCGCCGCTTGAGCTGATCATACTCGAAATCCGTGATCTCCGGCTGGGCTCGGCGGTAATAGAGCTCATCGTGATGCGCCACTTCCGCGCGCAACGCGGCAATTCGAGTTTGGGCTTCCACGGAGTTCATACCGACGAATCTGACTTCACCAACACGGGCGTTTCCACCTGCGATCGAGCTGCGAGCGGAAATTCCAACAAACCGCAGTACCAACGCCATTTCGCGTAAAAGAAAACCGCCAGCGCCGCGCCGCTCGTGTCCATCAGCCAATCGGCAAACTCAACCGAACGTCCGGGCGTAAAGCTCTGGTGGAACTCGTCGCCAAAGCCATAAACCGAACAAATCAAAATCGCCCAGTACACACCCAGCGGCCGCCAGCCCGCCACCGAACGCACCCGCGCGATCAGCGTGCCGAGCAGACCGTAGACGAGAAAATGCGCATACTTGTCGATGTTCACGACGTCAGGTTCGGCGACCTGACTGCGGCCGGACGCCACAAAGATGGTCACTGCCAAGGCGACGGGCCAGACCCACTCGCGCATAGAATTTGAAGAATAGACATTGTCGTGATGCATGCTCAAAGCGGTCTCCGTTCAACGGATTCGCGCGGCTCATGCCAACCTTTTTAAGGCAAACAGACAGAGTAAGCAGGGATTTCCCCCCACTCTGAAATTCTCTCCGCGGGGAAAATGGTCGGGCTGGTGAGATTCGAACTCACGACCTCTTGCACCCCATGCAAGCGCGCTACCAGGCTACGCTACAGCCCGAACAAGGAAGGGTGAGAAAGCAGTATGCCTCGGCAGGAAGCAAGTGGTTTTTTCAACCATTTACACACACACCGAATCAGCCCGGCAGCAGAAATACGGTCTCGCGAATTTTGCCTTCAGCGCTCATCCCTTTTTCATGAAAACGATCCTTGCCCCCATCGACTTTTCAACCGCCACAGAGGGCGTCATCGCTGCGGCCTCCACGCTCGCGCGCGCGACGCAAAGCCGCATCGTCCTCCTCCATGTTGTGCAACCGCCCGTGCTGACCAGCGACTACGGTTTGGCGCTGGAAAACTTTCAAGAGATCATCGCCATCAGCGAAAAACACTCCGCCAAACGGTTGGAGGAAATCACCGCCAACCTGCACCGACTCCATCCCGAACTCGCCGTCGAAACCGCGCAGATCGACGGCCCGCCCGTGGCCGGTATCCTCGACGCCGCCAATCGACTCGACGCCACCTATCTCGTCATGGGCTCGCACGGACACAACGCCTTCTACGACCTACTCGTCGGCACCACCACACACGGCATTTTACGCAAGGCGACCTGCCCGGTCGTCATCGTGCCGCCACCGCAGCGCTCGGAAAAATAACTTCGGCAAGATTCCCCTTTGGCCGGTAGACGATCCAGGCTTTAGCGACAAAAGCAGGCGACCGGCAAGATCACGGCGGGCCGCCCGCGATGGAGAGCTATTGATACAACGCGGAACTGCCTCGCGCCTCAGAGGAGCGCCAACAATTCAGCCTTCTTGCGCGCCAAATCCAGAACCGGCGCACCCGCCCAAGACGTCGACGTAGTTTTGCCTCGCTGCGGCAAAAAGGCGGCGGCGAGCCAGTGTTCGCCGGGGGCGAGCTGGCCGCGCAGAGTCGGGATGTGCGCATCGGAAAAATCGAGATGACTGTTCGGCAGCGGATTAATGCGCGACGCCGTGCGGTTGCCGACAAGATCAAGCACGGTGCTGGCTTTGTCGGCGATGCGGACGCGCAGGCCGCGCTGTTGCGGTGATTCGAATTCGTCGTCGAGCAGCGGATTCAGCCAGGCGCGAGCGATGGCGAAGCCGCCTTCAGCCGTCTGCAGCGCGCGGGCCGTGCGAATATGGTGCACGCGCACATGCCAGTCGCCTTCCGGCCAGACCCAAGTCGTCACCTCCACGTCGGCCCACGGTTTCCACTGCGACCAGAGCGTTTCGCCAACGAGGCCGTTGCGCACAAACTCGCGGCGCACGCGCCAGTAATCGCCTTCCTCACTGAGCGCGAGGGCGTTGTCGTGGCCGAGTGCATCGAGCGTGACGCCTTCCGTCGGCACGCAGATACCGAACTGCGGCGCGTAGGCAAATTTCATGTATTTCTCCGCGCGGTGACTGTGCTCGAACCGCGTGACCGGGCCACAGGTCAGCGCCACGGTGAGATCGGCGGCGTGATTGCGGCAAACCATCATGCCGGGATGTTTCATCGGACGGCGCGCGGGCAACTCTGGCAGCGGCAGTTCCTCGGCTTGCCAGAACGGATGCGTCTCCGGCAGCGCGACGATGAGGAAGGTTTTGAACGCCCAGTACGGACTGCCCGGGCCATTGTAGCTCTCGGCCATGAGTAAATTAGGGTAACCATACCCAACCGACAAGAGGCCATGTTCGTTGAAGATCGGCTTGCGCAGCCACCACCGCAGATGACGCAGCACAAGGCCTTTCACTACGCCAAGCGGGTAAACGTCGTCGATACCGGCAAAGGCGAAGGCCGACCAAAACGCTGCCTCGGCAAAGCGGTAGATCAGGCTGCGTCCGTAGGGCAGCATCGCACCCTCGCCATCCTGCCAGTGGATAAAATCGCGGGCAAAAAGCCGGGCGCGGTCACGGTACAACTTGGCGCGCACCGGATCGGTGTCGGCAGCGACCGTCGCGTAGATCAGCGCGTAAAACTGCAGCGCAAACGACGAATAATAATCACACGGAAAACCGTCCAGTCCGTCGGAATACCAGCCGTCGCCCCGGTAATAATTCTCGATATCGACGAGCGTTTTTTCAAGCGCAGCGGCATCGTAACGCGCGCCGACTTTGCGCAGACCAACGTTCACCAACACGCGGAAAAAACACCAGTTGTTCTTCGGCAGATCGACGCTGTTGATCGATAGCAGCCAGTTGTTGAGACGCTCGCGAGCCTCGGGCGAGAGCGGCGTCCAGATTTTTTCAGGAGCCAGCGCTAGGCCAAGCCCCACCACCGCCATCTCGACATGCTGTTGCGCGCCCCAGGTCGGTTGACGCCAGTATTCGGGATGCGACGCGTCCGGTCCATGCGTGAAACCTCGCACGAACAAGTCCCAATGCCCAAAATCACCGCCGCCCGCCGCAAGCGGCACGAGCCCCCAAAGCAGCCGCGCAAACGTCTCGAATCCCTCCGCCACCGGGCCATGCCGTGTGCCCGCGCCAGCTAGCCGAATCATCGCGCCGCCTTCACTAAAAAAGGGCATCAGCGGCTCGCACAGATCGCGCACCGCCGTTTGCAGATCGGCGCGAGTTTTCAGCGGATTATTGGCAACCTTTGAGTATTGCATTGGCTTTTTTAACAAAACTAAACGAAAGAAGAAAAGTCAGCATGTGCTTGCCCCGATAAATTGAGCACGCATCGAGCATAAGAGAACGATAGCTAAATGAGGGATGATTCGTAGTCGAGCGGGCGGTTGATAGCTCCGACTCGGCGATCATCCTGCCGAGCTGCCGAAAGGCGGTAGTCAGGCGTTGTGCCGAGAAGCACGGGCCGAAAGACACTCCGCCTCTCGGCCCGCTAGAAGCCTGCCTTTTCCTCTTCCACGCAGGGCGCCGTTACGTCCTGGTTACGCCCTTGGCAAAGGAGGCGGCCCCGTTTATCCCGTCGCGTTTTTCACCGCTTCCAATTCTTCCCAGCGCGCAAAGGACGTCGCGTGTTCGCGCTCGATTTCGTCGAGCCGCGTCTTCGCCGTGAGCGCACCTGCCGGGTCGCGGCGGTAGATGCCGACATCGCCGAGCTTTTCGATCAGCGCGGCTTGCTCGGTTTCGAGCACCTCGATTCTGGCCGGCAGCGCGTCGAGTTCGTTGCGCTCCTTGTTGGTGAGTTTGCGCGTGGGCTTCGCGACGGCTTTGGTTTCCTCCACGCGTTTGGCGGCTTCAGCGCGCAACGCGGTAGCCACTGCACGTTTTTCTTTTTCACGCATCCAGTCGGCATAACCGCCGACGTATTCGCCGATCTGGCCGTCACCTTCGAAGACGAGCGTGCTGGTCACGACGTTGTCCAAGAAATCGCGGTCATGGCTCACGAGCAGGAGCGTGCCATCGTATTCGACGAGCAAGTTTTCCAGCAGGTCGAGGGTTTCTAGATCTAGATCATTGGTCGGCTCGTCGAGCACGAGCACGTTGGCGGGCTTGGTGAAGAGGCGCGCGAGGAGAAGCCGGTTGCGTTCGCCACCGGAGAGCACGCGGGCGGGGGTGCGCGCACGGTCGGGCGGGAAAAGAAAATCGTCGAGATAACTGATCACATGGCGTGAACGGCCGTCGATGGTGACGTGCGTGTTGCCGTTGGCGATGTTGTCGGCGACGGATTTATTGTCGTCGATCTGCGAGCGGAGCTGATCAAAGTACACGACCTCCATGTTTGTCCCTAGCTTCAGGTCCCCCCCGGTGGGCGCGAGCTGGCCGAGGAGGAGCTTGATCAAGGTCGTCTTGCCCGCGCCGTTGGGGCCGATGATGCCGATCTTGTCGCCACGGGTAATCGTCGTGGTGAAATCGCGCATGACGGTTTGGCCGTTGGGCCAGGCAAAAGAGAGGTTTTCGGCCTCGACCACTTTGACGCCGGACGTGCCGGCCTCGGCGAGGCGGAGGTTGACGTTGCCCGTGCGTTCACGGCGAGCGGCGCGTTCTTCGCGCATCTTGAGCAGCGCATGGACGCGGCCCTGCGCTCGCGAACGTTGGGCCCTCACGCCCTTGCGAATCCAGACTTCCTCTTGCGCGAGTTTTTTGTCGAAGGCGGCTTGTTGTTTTTCCTCGGCGGCGACGACTTCTTCTTTGCGCACGACGTAGGTGTCGTAGTCGCAAGCCCAGCTGGCGAGGCGGCCGCGATCGAGTTCGACGATGCGCGTGGCGAGCTTGCGCAGAAAGGTGCGATCATGCGTCACGAAAAACAGCGTGATCTTTTCGCTGATCAAAAATTCCTCGAGCCAGAGAATGGATTCGAGATCGAGATGGTTGGTCGGTTCGTCGAGCAACAGCAGATCGGGCTGACCAGCCAACGCGCGGGCGAGCAGCGTGCGGCGTTTCAAGCCGCCGGAGAGATCGGCAAACGGCACGTTGGGCTTCAGATTCAGGCGGTCGATGAGGTTTTCCACGCGGATCTCGCGCTCCCAATCTTCCTCGTGATCGTGCGGCGGACGCAGTCCCGACCACACGAGATCGTGCACCGTGCCTGCGAGCTCCGGCACCTCTTGTTCGAGTCGCGTGAAGCGCGCGCCGGGCTGGCGAAAGACGCCACCGGTGTCAGGTTTCATCTCGCCCGCGATGACCCGCATCAGCGTGGATTTGCCCGCGCCATTGCGACCGAGCAAACAGACGCGTTCGCCCGGATCGACCTGGAAATTGACACTTCCGAGGACGGCCGGACCACCAAAGCTGAGATTGACATCAAGGAGACTGAATAAAGCCATGAGCGGCCCAACGTGGAGGCCGGACTCTCAGCGCGCAACCCCGCAAAGCAAGAAACCTCCAGCCGCGGCCGAGGCGTGTTATTTCGCCAGCTACGTCGCCGCGTTCAGTAGCGACGGCAAATACTTCCGCAACACGCCGCGCAGCTGGTCGGGGCCAAATGGTTTTTGCAGATACGCGACCACGCCGCTCTGCGCCTCCGCCGCCAGCACCTCCTGGGTGTGACCCGTGATCATCACCACCGGCAGGCCGGGGCTGACCGCACGCACACCAGCCAGCGTCTCCATGCCGCTCATGCGAGGCATCGTGAGATCGAGCAACACGAGACAGAAGTGATCGGGATTGGCCTTAAACACCCGCAACGCCTCGTCGCCATCGCGCGCCGTCACCGCGCCGAGACCGGATTTTTGCACCACCCACTGGGAGAGCGCCCGCACCGCCTCGTCGTCGTCGACGATCAACACGGTGCGCCCCGCCGTCAAAACCTCGGCCATCGGCGAGGCCGAATTCGACCTAGCTGGTTGTGTCCAAACCACCGGCAAAAATACCCGAAAAATCGAACCGCGTTTCGGAATGCTCTCGACGCTCACTCCGCCGCGGTGCCGACGCATGATTCGACCTGCCGCGGCCAGCCCAAGCCCGCGCCCCTTGTCTTTGGTGGTATAAACAGGTTCAAAAATCTCCAGCGGGTTTTGCGTCTCGAGGCCGCCGCCCGTGTCCGCCACCTCAACGACGACGAACTCACCGGGCTTCGAATCCTCGGTAAACTGCAACTTGTCCAACGCCTCGGCGTCGAGCTGTCGCGAAAAAGTCACTACGCGGATCATGCCGCCCGCCCCGCCGATGGCCTCGGCGGCGTTGACCACGAGGTTGACCACCACCTGCCGTAAATGCGCCTCGTTGCCATGAATGGAAGGCAGATTGCCGGCAAACCCGGTTTGCAACTCCACGCGCGACTTGAAGCTGCTCCGGGCCAGCTTGATCGCGTCCTCAACCAAACGATCAAAAGAAAACAACGTCGGCTCGCTCGTGCCCAGTCCCGCCTGCGCCTGCAACCGTTGGCAAAGCTCTGCCGCCCGCGTCGCCGCCCGTTCGATGTGATCGAGCCGCTGTAGGATCGCCGAACCAGCCGGCACCTCTTGCTGCGCGATCGTCACCGAACCAAAGATACCGGTCAGCACGTTATTGAAATCATGAGCGATGCCGCCCGCCATCACGCCGATGCCCTCCAGCCGCTGCGCCTCCTGCATCTTCGCCTCGATCTGCCGCATCCGCGTCTCAAGAGCATGGATACGCTGCGCCGCCTCCAGCACCAGCCGCAGCTCACGCGCCGCCACAGGCTTCACCACATACTCAAAGGCAGACGTCCCGCCTTTCTTTTCGAGTTCCTGCCGCGCGGCTTCATCCACGACAAAGACAACAGGCGCAGACAGCTGCTGCCGGAGTTCTTGCGCGCCGCTGGCCAGCTCGGCCATCCGCCGAGCATCCAAGGAAAACAACACCATACCCACGGGCTCGCCGTTTACCAGGTTCTGGGCCGCTGCGACATCCAGCACGGTCAACACCCGCTGGCAACCTCCGGCGCGAAGCAGTTTCTCAAGGCACGCGGCCGTGACGGCATCCGGCTCAACGATCAGAATATTTTTTGGGGCAGACATTTTATCCGGAGCACACGGACATCGGAAAAGCCGTGCCACCGTGCAGCACAAACAAACAAGCCACTCCCAGCGGGTCAATCGCCGAGTACCGCCGACGCTTTCAATTTTTTGACGGAAACAACCAATAGCCACCGGCCTGAAGCCGGATGGCAGTGGCATCCGGATAAAGCCGCTTAATCACCGCGCTTGGCATTTCTAAATTATGAAAAGCGCGAACCAGACCACGCGAAATGAAAGTACCTGAGCGAGGGAAATACACGCACAGCCGACCGCCAAAGACAAAGACGGCTGCCGCACTCTCCTGCTTCGCGCCGTTTTCGGTATAGTTGAATTCCACGACAATCACCGGACGATAGCGGCCAAGCTCGCTCGCCACCCGCGTCGCGTCGCGCACGTCCAACTTCGCGTGATAAAACAAAAACTCCGGCGGTTTCGCCGGCGGCTTCTGCGCAAAGTCCTCGCGATACCGCGCCAGCACCGGTTTGAATTGCGGGTAATGCGCGAAGATTTTTGGCCCGACCTCGGTCAGATCGGCGTGTTGTCCCAACGGCACCTCCACCGGCCAAAAACCGAAATTGATATCATAACTGCACAGCCGGTCCTGCGCCACATACACCGCCACCGCATGACCGGTCCCGATTTTGTAGTCGCCCTCTTGGTTCCCCCATTGCAACACCCGAACCCAACCGTTAGCGCCACCGGCCTTCCACCCCTGATAAACGTCATAGAAATGCACCGATTCGACGAAGCAGGAATTACGCACACCCAGCGACTCGTAGGGAAACGGCGGCTTCATTTTTGGCGGTGGCGGCGCAACCGGGATGAACGCCTCACAACCGCCGCCCAATAACGCCACCGCCACGAGCGCCAGGCCGAAAAGTGACCGGAGCGTTTTCGTGGTGAGAGTGGAGGAGCGGCCCGACATCGGCTCCAATCTCCGCCGTCCCCGGCTCAGGTCAACGACGGTCATCGTCTGGGGTAAAACCCGCATCCGCTTTTACCTCTCGCTTTCGCCCGCGGCCATCGCCACGTTTTCTGCCCTTATTGACGATGGCAGATTTTCTCGAAACACGCTCCGACAAACGCGAACACGCCTTCCTCATTGGCGTACAAACCCAGGAAATGGGTGCAGGCGAAGGGGCCGAGCTGCTCGCTGAACTGACCGAGCTCGTCGAAAACCTCAGCATGAACGTCGTGCGCAGCACGCTCGTCAACCTACGCAAACCCACGCCTGCCACCCTACTCGGCAGCGGCAAAACCGAGGAACTCATCGCCCTCGCCAAGGCCGACGGCGCCGATGTGATCATCGTCGACGAAGCCCTTTCGCCCGCCCAACAGCGCAACTGGGAAAAACTCTCCGACCTCGTCGTCATCGACCGCCAGGAAGTGATTCTCGAAATTTTTGCCGCCCGCGCCCAGACCCGCGAAGCGGTGCTCCAAGTTGCCCTCGCCCGCATGGAATATTCCCTGCCGCGACTGACGCGCGCTTGGACCCACCTTTCGCGTCAGCGAGGCAAAGGCGCGCTCGGCGGCGAAGGCGAAACCCAGCTTGAACAAGATCGACGCATCGTCAGCGACCGCATCGTCCACCTGAAGCACGAACTCGCCACGGTCGTCAAACAACGCGACACCCAGCGCCGCCGCCGCCTACGCGTGCCCGTCCCCACCGCCGCGATCGTCGGCTACACCAACGCCGGCAAATCCTCGCTCTTAAATCGCCTCACCGGCGCCCACGTGCTCGCCGAGGATAAGCTCTTCGCCACGCTCGACCCTACCACCCGCCAGCTCCAACTGCCCAACCGCCAGAAACTGCTCGTGACCGACACCGTCGGTTTCATCCGTCGCCTGCCGCACGGTTTGGTGGAAGCGTTCAAGGCCACGCTCGAAGAAGTCATCGTCGCCGATTTCCTGATACACATCATCGACGTGACCAGCCGCGACTTCGCCCATCACCACGCGACAACACTCAGTGTGTTGAATGAACTCGGCGCCTCTGGCTGCACCATCATCACCGCCTTCAACAAAGTCGACGGCGCGGACGACACTATGATGGCGCAAGCCCGGCACCTCGTGCCCGACGGCTATTTTGTGAGCGCGAAAACGGGCGAAGGCGTTGACGCCCTGCTCGCCCGTTGCGCCGAGCTTGTGGCTGGCGAATTTGGCGCGATGGAACTCTTCGTTCCTCATTCGCGCTACGACATCATCGCCAAGCTCCACGCGCTCGGCCAGGTGCAAAGCGAAGAACAACTCGACGACGGCATCCGCATCGTCGGCCGTTTCCCCGCCGCGCAGTCGGCAATCTTCTCGCCGTTTCTGACTAAGAAATAGGCGACGGGAAAGTCGGATATTCCATTGCCTCAGGTAAATGAGTCGGCATCAGATTCATCTTTCTTTTTATGTCATCCAACCATCCTTCTGGCGGCTTTAGGGATCAAAGTGCGGGAGCGGGCTCATCGAACTCCTTTCCGCCCGACGACGATATGATCGACCTGCGCGATCTGTTCAAGCGACTCGTGCGAGGACTTCCTCAAATCGCCGGGCTCGCCCTGCTCGGACTCGTCGTGGCCGCGACCGCTTATCTCGTTTATAGTCCCAACAAAACAGTCACGACTTCAACGCGCGTGAGCTTCGCCTTCCCCGGCTTCGACAAAGGCGAATACCCCGACCGCTCCAAATTTCAACCCGACGACCTCCGCGCCCCTGAGGTGATCGTCGAAGCCCTCAAGCGTCGCGGGCTCAACGCCTCGTCCGAATCTCAAAGCGAAATCCGAGCTGCGCTGTCCATCGAAGGCATTGTCCCGCCCAATATCATCAAAGACCGCGATCGTCTGCGCGCCAGCGGTCAGACCCCCGGCCTCTATGTACCAGACGAGTACACTTTGTCTCTCGTCCTGCCAGCAAAGTTTCTTCTGAGCAGTATTCAACGCGAACAACTGCTAGGCGAAATTCTTAACGTTTTCCGCGATAACTTCCGCCGCACCTACGCGGATATTCCGCTATCCTTCGGCAATGCAATTAATGTTTTACGCAATGCAGATTACGCCGACTACGAATCGATTTTTGATAAAGAAATCCGTGGTATCATCAGCTACCTCACCCAAGCAGCGACGGAAGCCAAATTATACCGTTCCCCCACGACCAATCAGTCCTTTAGTGATCTGCTACGCCAAGCGCAGCTCTTCTCCCAAATCAGGCTAAATGAAACGACGGGGCTGATTCACCAAAACGGCCTCTCCCGCAACCGGCGCATCGCTCTCATTAAAATGAATGATGAATTACGGCTAATAAGTGACGAGGAACGCCGCGCTTTAGATGAAGAAGCGGTGGTTAAAAACCTCCTCAGCCAATCGCAAAACCGCGACCAAAGTTATGTCTTGGGCATAAAATCTCAGCTCAATCAACCACGCTCAAATGCCCCCGTCATCGACCAAGGCATGATCGAAGCCCTCCTCGCCAATGATGCCAATAGCTTCCTTATCCGCCGCGCACTTGAAGCCGGATTAAAGGTCAAGCAGGTGCAAGCAGACAAAGCCCTGATCCTTGAGCGCATCGAGAACATGAAATCTTTCACCAAAGAAAACCAGTCGGACCAAACAGCACTTTTCGCAGAAGTAGAAAAAACGATCACAGTGCTGGAAAATGACTATAAAAACCTCATCGACAGCATCCGCAAAACCCACGCCGATTTTTCCCGCCAAGAATACAGCAATGCGATCCGCTTGAGTGATTCCATTCGAACCAAAGGCTTCGGCCTCAGGCCACTTCTCACGCCGAGTGCAGTCGGCCTGTTCCTCGGCTCGGCGGCTGGTGCAGGCTTGAGCCTCCTCGGTATCTACATCGGCAGAAAACGCGTCGCGTAAGCTGTACGACTCATCGGGCCGGGCTTTATGACCCGGCCCCGAATAATACTGACCTGCAGCCCGGCCTCATCGCCGGGCTTTTTTATGGGACAAAGGCCTGCGTTTTCGCCGCCTGCACGGCGATCCGATGCGCCTTCTTCGCGTAGAACTGGGAGTTCTTGATCAACCCCCGGTTGCCCGCCACGGCAAAAAGCAGCGAGATAAACGCCAAAAAGACACAGGCACGCACGATCCCGCGCCAACTGGTGAAAAGCCTCAGCGCAAAGTAAACCGCCAGCAGCAAAATACACAGCATCATCGCCAGATAGCCCGTCGAAAGCACGCAGCGCTTCAAGTTGCGCTCGTTCATCCCCTCCGGCACGAGCGGCCGCGCCAGTTGTACGAAAGCATAAGGATCTGACGCACCCGGTTTCATCACGAGTTTCCACCCCTTATCGAGCGGCACCACCTCGGCCACCTCATGCAGACCGACCATGCTGTCCTTCGTGAAGCGGCAGAGCTCTTCCTCGCGGCGGTTGATGATACGGAAACTCGTTATGGTTAACTCCCCCGCCCCGCCCATAAACGGATCGAGTCGCAGCCCGACCAGCGGCGCGTCCTGCAACGGAAACGTGTAGGTAAACGCCATCTCGCTCGGCCCGATCGGCAAGCGGATTTTTTCCAGCTCGTTCATGCCTCGGCCAAAATCCAGATAAAACTGCGCTTCGCCATTCACGTTGGATGCGCAAGTGATCTCCAGATATTGCAGCCCGCTCGAGGGATTATTCAGCGGATAGTATTCAAGCGGGATTTTCTGCGGTACCAGATAGGCCACAAACGCGAAAATCACTGCCATGGCCGCACGGCCCCAAGAGGGTTGAAAAAGATCCGTCATGTAAGGAGACGGTGCTTATGATTGCCGAGCACACCCTGCGCAATGCTTTCCATCAACACGCCCAGCTCAATTTAACAAACCAGCCAGAACTCAAGGTTTCGCGTCAGGATGCTCCGCCGTAATCGAATACCCCTTGTCATCCATCGTCACTGTTACCGTACCGTGTACGCCACTGACATAAGTGGGGATATTCAGCCCGCCAAAGTAATCGCGCGTCCGCTTGCTCCGCAGCGAAAACCAAAGCTCTTTCGGCGAAGTCACCAGCGCGACCTTAGGATCGACCTTGGCAAAAAACTCGTTTGGCGCGAGCCCCTCGGTCCCGTGATGCGGCACCTTAAGAATATCCGCCTTGAGATCAAAATCGCTCGTCGCCAACCAAGCACCGAGCTTGGCGTTCAAGTCCCCCGTAAAGAGCGCGCGGGTCGGTCCGTGCGTGAGCCGCACTAAAATGCTCGTGTCGTTGATATCAGTCCGTCCCACCGGCGTCGCGATGCCATCAAAAAGACACACCACATCGAGCGAAGCCTCGACCTTGTCTCCGCGCTTGACCTCGATCAACCGCTCGCCAGCCCGCGGCGTAAAATACGGGATGCGACGATCCGCCAAGAACCGCAAAACCGCCTGCACATCCTCCCAGTCGCAGCCCCAAGGTTTTTCCACGTCCGCGATCTCGCGCGAACCCGGCAAGTTGATGGCCACCCGATCCACCCTAACGCCTGAATTGATGATTTCCAGCAGCTTACCGTAGTGATCCCAATGAAAATGAGTGATCACAACGAGATCGAGATGCTTGATCATCCGCGCCTTCAAAAAGGCCACCGCCGCCCCCTTCGCATCGTGGCCCTCAGCTGCATCAATCAAAACTTTTTTACCGTCCGAAAACTCGACCAAGTGACAGTCCGCCTGCCCCTGAACACCCTCAACATTAACCATCGTCCAACGGGTTTGCGTGGCTGGTTGACTGCAAGCATTCAAAAACAAACCGGCAATCAATACAAATAGGGAGCCACGAATCAACTTAAGAGATTGTGATGACATGCGAGTAATCTACTTATGGAAAAATAAGCCAATGGGTAAACAACGAAATGACTGCTTGAATAAAAACCGCCAATATTAAGCCGCGCTGAAATGGGCATGCAAGCAACGTCAAAGCAACGCCGAGTTACGCAAATCCGATATAAAAACCTTGCTCACAAGTTTCTCCCGATCGTGAATTCTACGCCAATACACCTATCGGCCTCGATCAATCGCTTTGCGCATGACGCTCCCTGCAACCACAACATCCCTGCTAACCGACCTCTTACTCAAAAAAGGCCTGCTTATGCAGCACCAAGTGATCGCGATTGAGCCCATGGCAGGGAATCCAGAGCGGCTGGATTTTGCGACAAGACAGCGTTTTAGGGTTTGCACCAATGATGGCACGGCAATCGCCCTCCTGATCTATGGGAAAAACCTCAAGGAACTCATTTCTAGAACTGAGCTCTTTTCAAGAACTTACCCCGACCTAGCCTGCCCTATTTTAGCCACCACCACACTCAACGAAGCAGAGTTACTCCTGACGGAGTATTTCAATGGAGTGACTGCGGGTGAAGCACTAGCCCACCCCAATCTCGGCGAGCAAGGAGTCCTTGCCGCACTGCAAAGACTGGCGGAACGGCTTAAACAGGAAATTAGGCCATCAACGACTGAAGCAATGGCTCGTGAAATAGAGGCGTTGAAGCTCAACGTGCTTAGAATGCCGTATTGGAGTCCAGCCGACCACAGCTTTTTAGATAGTATCGTATTCCCTTATGTTTCTAGTTCCCTGCTTAAGCTGCAACCTACCACTCGTGTAACAAACGGTGATTTCGTCTTAAGCAACATACTATTAAACGCGCAAGGTGATATTCGCATCATTGATTATGAGCAGGCTGCTGCGACCCATTTTCACGAGGAGGACTGGCTGCGATTCACATATTGGAAGACACCCGCAATGTTGCGCGAATTTGCTCTCACCCAAGTCAGAAACCCAGAAGCCATACAGTTATACCTTTGGCTTAAACAAATATATTTTGAAGCTGAAGTGAATTTACCGGCCAAGGCGAAATCCGACATCTTATACTGGGGACGCAAGATTCGAAATTATATCAATCAAAATGACTGCACATTAAAGAACAATTTATTGTTCGAAATACAGGGCATCTCAGAGTATTCTGCAGAACTTCGGCAACTAAGTGAGGCTCATTATAACTACAATCAGGCTATTGATCTTTGTGGGTTTTCAACGCTTCTCAAAGACGAGATCGATAGTCGCGGGAACGCGATATATCAGCAGGCACTGGAGATTAACCGGCAACGCGATTTAAAGATAAAACAGATGCAGTCGTCTTTTTCATGGAAAGCTACCGCATGGTTGCGTGCACTGCGTCGACAATGCCTTGACCCCTTCTTTCCTAAGTCTGCACCCCGCCTCCCTGCGCTTCCGATTGAGGCACTTATCAACGTGCAAGCCATCACGTTTTCAACAGACGATTTTCACCGACCCGCAGAAAACCTCATTCAATATCATATCGAATCGCCGATAGACTGGGATTCAGCAGACGCTGAAATCGACATCACTGGCTGGGCTTACACTGAATTACCGATAAAACTCACGCAAGTTCGCGCACGCATCAATGGACGGATCTATGCTGGCCAATACGGCCTTGATCAGCCAGTTATTGCCGAAAAATTCCACCCGAAAGCGACCAGTGGATTTCATATCTATGCATTAAAGCAAAACACTGACACATCAATCATTATAGAAGTATCCGATGAGCAGAATGCTTGGCATACATTCTTCAGTAGTTCGTTCAAATACAAGTTAAACTCACCTCAGCAAACTCCATTATTATACAAGAATTATGCCGCATGGGCAGTTAAATATAGCACACTAACTTCAAGGCAACTCGAAGCCCTTCGCGAAAAATCGGTGGCAAGCATAAGCCACCCGTTGATTTCAGTGCTCATGCCGGTGTACAATACCCCGGCACGCTACCTAACAAAGGCAATTGAGTCCGTGCGTGCTCAAGTGTATCCATACTGGGAGTTTTGTATCGCCGACGATTGCTCGACTCAGCCTCAGGTACGGGAGCTTCTTGAACACTATGCCAAGGTCGACTCTCGCATAAAACCGGTATTTCGCCTTACAAATGGGCATATATCGGCAGCAACCAATTCCGCTGTTGATATAGCTACCGGCGACTACGTGGCCTTCCTGGATCATGACGACGAACTCGCTCCACATGCGTTATATTGCATCGCCCAGTTGCTTACCGAAAACCCATCAGCAGAGATCATATATTCCGACGAAGATAAAATTGATGAAGAGGGCAATCGGTTCATGCCCCATTTTAAGCCCGACTGGAACCCTGACCTTCTCACCAGCCAAAACTATTTTTGCCATCTAACGACTTATAAAACGGCTACCCTTCGAGCAGTCGGTGGATTACGCGTGGGGTATGAAGGCAGTCAGGACTGGGATTTGGCACTTCGAATTACAGAGAAAATTAAGCCCAACACAATTTTTCATATTTCACAGGTGCTATACCATTGGCGGGCGATTGAAGGGTCTACAGCCGCCACGCTTTCAGCCAAAGAATACACAGGCGAAGCCTCCCGCAAAGCTCTTGAGGACCACTTTGCGCGTCAGGGGCAGTCCGTAATACTAAAAAAAATCATTGGAGGCCATTGGTGGGTAAAGCGCCCGCTCCCCGTGTCGCTTCCCTTGATTACACTGATCATCCCTACACGCAATCGCCAAGAGCTTTTAGTCAAATGCGTCGAAAGTATTTTGGACAAGACGAGCTATCGTAATTTCGAGATTCTCATTGCCGATAACGAATCCGACGATCCTACGCTCATTGCCTACTACGCCAAAATGAAAAAGCGGGGCCGTTTTTCAGTCGTGCATTGCCCTGGCCCATTCAATTTTTCTGCGATCAATAACACTGCAGTTAAGCAAGCCAACGGTGAACTTATTGGTCTTTTAAATAACGATTTAGAGGTAATGCACCCTGAGTGGCTGGATGAGATGGCCGCACATGCTTTAAGGCCGGAAATCGGCGTTGTCGGTGCAAAATTGTATTACCCTGATATGACCGTGCAGCATGCTGGCGTAATACTTGGCATTGGTGGCGTTGCCGGTCATGCCTTCAAGCATTTCCCGCGCAATGATCCAGGAACTCCACAGGTTCGACCCCATGTAATCCACAACGTTTCAGCATTAACAGCAGCCTGTATTGTGCTTAGAAAATCAGTCTACAATGAGGCAGGTGGTCTCGATGAAAACAACCTTAAGATCGCATTTAATGATGTAGACTTTTGCCTAAAGGTGTTGGCACTTGGCTACCGCAATCTATTCACCCCATTTGCAGAGTTAATCCATCATGAGTCCGCCAGCCGTGGCGCCGAAGATTCCCCAGAGAAAATAGCCCGCTTCCAGACAGAGATTTTATACATGCAAAATCGCTGGGGAGCGTTTCTTGAAAACGACCCTGCCTACAATCCAAACCTTACCTTGAAAACCGAGGACTTTGATCTGGCTTGGTCCCCTCGCTCGATAATTTCTTCATCTAAGATCACTAGCGTCCGGTCATTAGTATTTTAACACCAACTGCTTACAATTGTCATCGAATGACCTGGTGTGTTCTAGTTTATTAAATAGCTCATGAATAGGCACTTGCTCAAATACGTTAACGCTCAAAACGGTGAGTATCGTGTGAATACTGACTTCGAGGCTGAGTTTTTTGCCTATAATGAGCAGCAAAGTGTATATAGCAACGGCACACCAGACCTGGGTTTTCACGGCGTTTGGCTCACGGCCGAAGAACACGTTGATGCGCAGATGTTGCTTGAGCCACTTGAAGAAAAGTTCGATCTGCCAGCGTGCTTTATAGAGCAATGCGACTTCAAGGGCCGACAGCGCGAAGTTATTGGTAAGGAACACCAAGGTCTTTCCCGTTTCAGCATCAGTGTAGACAATCCTGCGAAGCTTTCTCGGATAAGAAGCCTTAGACCCCTGTACGTTAAGCCGGATGATTTGGTCGCAGACCACACCGGCACAGTCATGCACCGGCTGACTCGTGCAACAGTAGAATCGCAGATTGGATTTTGTCCGGGTAACAAAGAACGCCTGAGCCAAATTGATCTGCCAGAGTCGGTCGAAGTCGACGTAACCTCGGTCAATGATATACAATGCCTTTGGCTCAAAGCGCAGGGCATCGAGCCAGTTGACGTCATGGGTTTTTCCATCAGTGACATGCACCAACGCGGGAATCGGCCCGTGCAGATCGAGCAAGGTGTGAATCTTGACGGCTCCCTTCTTTTTGCGGAAGTGTGCCCACGGGAAAACCGACAGACACAGGTCGGCTCTTCCGGTTTTCTAGTGGCTAGGATTGGGGTGCCGTGAGCGGCGTGAGATCGAGTTTGCCGCAGTGAAACAGGATACGGATACGATAGTTGGCGAAGTTGCGGAAGCCGCGCGCATCGGCCTTGATGGCTTGGATCTTGGAATTGAAGCCCTCG
>Ga0105048_10001554_pt1 | contig 37111 bp, 30 predicted proteins | sample MAT05_FD_78382 | JGI IMG/M metagenome (GOLD analysis project Ga0105048, IMG submission 78382) | Freshwater microbial communities from Lake Fryxell liftoff mats and glacier meltwater in Antarctica - MAT-05 | ecosystem: Environmental > Aquatic > Freshwater > Ice > Liftoff microbial mat | place... | reverse complement strand
TCCGCAAGGGGTTGCTCCGCAGACTGGTTTGGCTCCGCAAGGGGTTGCTCCGCAGACTGGTTTGGCTCCGCAAGGGGTTGCTCCGCAGACTGGTTTGGCTCCGCAAGGGGTTGCTCCGCAGACGTCCGGCTCTCATCCCCTGCGGCGCTGCTCTGGCCTTGTGTTGGCCGCGTGCGGCACAGGCTGTCGAGGTCGAGAATGTCGGCGGCGAGACGCTGACGATCGACATCACCAACAGCGCGATCGGCAACTATCACTTCGACAATCGCAACGACAGCAGCGACTCGACGCCGCCTCCGTCGTCGCTGGTCGACGACAAGTTCGGCGAATTCATCGACCACTTGAACGTGCAAGCGTTCTATTGGCGCTTTCGCGTCGGTGTTCGCGTCGATTTCAACAGCTACTTCGGCCGGCTCGACGACGAAGGTTTGCAGACTCTCGCAAAAGAGCGCTTGCCCGATGGCACTGGTGTCGAGCGCTACGAATACGAAAACGCGTTCCGTCGTGAGCTCAACACGCGCTATGTGAACACGCTCTATCCTTCCAAGCTGTTCATTGGCTACACGGCGCCCAGCGTCGACATCACCGTGGGCGACTTCTACGCGCAACTCGGCCGCGGCATCGTGCTCTCGGTCCGCAAGGTCGACGAGGTCGCGCAAGACACCACGATTCGTGGCTTCAAGGCGGCCTTCAAGAAGAGTTGGAGCGACGCTTCACTTTCGGTGACCGCGCTCGCAGGGCTCGCCAACCCGCTCCGCGTCGACGACGAGAGCGGTCGCCGCCTCAACGGAGATGGGTCTCCGCTGTTCTTCGGCTTTCCGGAGGCGAGCGACTTTCAGTTTTACAGCTTCGATAACACCGGTAACACGAGTTACACGACGGTGAATGCGCGCCCTGCCTACCTCGAAGACAGCATCTACGGGCTGAGCGTCGAGGCCGGGCCCAAGGCGGTCCTGTTCGGCGCTCACGGCTCGCTGTTGAAGCGCAAGTCGTACGCCGAGTCGTATGTGCGCTGCACAGCGGGCACCTCCGGCGATTGCGACTCGCTGTTTCCCACTTTCTCCACCAACAGCGCGTCGCGCTTGCACGACACGATCGTGTCCGCCAGCGCGAGCATCAATTTTCCGAACATCCTCGAGCACGGCGATCTCTACGTCGAGGGCGCGGTACAGCACAACGCAGATGGGCGACCCACGACCATCGACGGCGCGGGGTTCGAGCACATCGACGATCTCACCGGCTACGGCATCTACGCAGCAGCGAACATCAGGCAAGGGCCGGTCACGCTCGCGCTCGAAGGGAAACACTATCGCTCGCTGTTGCCGCTCTCTGGCAACGTCAACTCGAACGCGACAGCCGACAGCACCTTCGCCGCGCCCGAGTTCGATACTGTGGCGTACAACCAGCCGCCGAACGCCGACACCGTGTACCAAGAGCCGATCGGCTCCCCGAACGTGTGCATTTCAGCCGGCCGTTCTCGCGTCGACTGGAAGCCGCGCGAGAACATCACGCTTTATGCGTGGGTCGGGTACTTGGTAAGCTGGTCCGAGGTCAACGCCAACAATAATCAATGCGAGACGGACGACCCCACCGCCGAGACCCACACGATTGACGCGGCCAGCGGCGCCGAGCTCGCCTTCGAGAACGAGAAGTCCTACATCAAGGCTTGGTTCGGCGGCCGCGACACGCGCCGCGCAGAGGCGGTTGAAGGCGTGAACGTCGGTGGCGAGAGCGACGCCTTCTATCGCGAAGGCTACGTTCGCTACGACATCGCCAAACATCTCAGCGGCGACTTCTCGCTCCAGTCGCAGGGGCTGCATCGCCATCGCTACGAGCCGCAGCTCTCCACCGAGTGGTGGAACGAGGGCGAAAACTACCTCGCGCTTCGTTGGGCCCCGCACTGGGCTTTCATATTCGGCTTCGAGTACCTCGGCCGCGTGGGCTGCAGCGCCGACCCGGAGACGGGCACTTGTTACTATTTCAGCGGCGGCGCTCAGTTCAAGGCGCCCGACAAAGACAACATCGCCGAGATGTTCTTCGACACGGTGAACCTGTTCGTCGGGCAGCGGCGCGGTGGCATCCGCTGCGTGTCCGGCGTGTGCCGGCCGTTTCCGCCATTCGAAGGCGTGAAGCTCGAGCTTTCGTCGCGGTTCTGAGCCTATTTCTTGCCGAGCACGGCGCATGCGACGCCAGCGCGCACGTTCGCGTCTTTGTCGGCGAGCGCTTTGGCCGCCGTCTGGTACTCGCCGAGCAAGATGAGCTGCCGCGCGGCGTAGGCTCGGGCGAACGCGCTCTCCGAAGCGAGCTGCTTCTCCAAGAGCGGAGCGACACGTTTGTCGCTCATGCCCGCGAGCTCGCCCATGGCGCGGTTTGCCTCTGGGTCGTCGCTCTTCGCGATCTCCAGGAGCTTGTCGCGAGATGCCTTTTTCTCCTTCTCGGTGCCTTCGTATGCGAGCCGTCCGAGCGCCACCAGCGCGACGCCAGGGTCACTGTCGCTCTTCGCTTCGCGCAGCGCGTCGAGCACCTCTTTGTCTGACGGCGCCATGATCATCGCGAAGGTTCGGTCTTCGCGGGTGCCGAGCTTGATCGCGCGGAGCAGTACTTGGCGGGCGATCTCGCGCGCCTTGCGGTCCGGGGCCTCGTCGATCACCACGCGCGACAGCACGACCGCGCTGGCGATCGACCCGGCGCCCCCCTCTTCGGCGATGCGCACCAGCTGCTCGCGGCCGCCTACCTCGAACGTCAGCGGGGAAATGTAACCGTCCACGATGGACTCTTTCAGCCGCGGATCGGCTTTCAGCCAGATGTCTTTCAGGGCGATGACGGCGCGCTCACCGCCGAGGCGACCGAGCGCTCGCACTGCCGATGTGCGCGCTGCCGGCAGCGGATCGACGCGGGCGGCTTCGACGAGCGACTCGAAATCGGTGCGCGACGGGGCGCTGAGTGCCGCCTTCAGCGCGTTCGATCGCACACGCTCATCGAGATCGACGAACATCTTGCGGCGGAGGTCGAAGGTGTCTTCGTCGATCAGGCCGCGAGCCCCGAGCGCCCGGTACGCTGGCCGCGGATCGTTCTCCGTGGCGAAGTCGACGTATTCGTCTTCGTCGACCAAGCCCGCCGAGAGCAACATCGAGGCTGCCACCGCGCCGATGTCGTCGCCCTTGTCGAAGCGGTCTTCGAGCGCGCCCTCGACCTGTTTGGCGCAGCCCCCGAACGCAGGCAGAAGGGCTTCGCCTTCCGGGCCTTTTGCGCGCTCGATTTCGCCTTCGGCGATGGCTTCGGCGATGTCCTCGACCTCGCCGTCATGAAGCTCTCCCGACTTTTTCTCCGCGGCGATGGCCTTGTCGAGCTTCGGATAGTTGGGCTCGCGGGCTGCCTGAACGGCTGGGGATACCGAACACCCGACGAGGGTGGCGGTGACGAACATCGCGAAGATGCCTCGAGACATGTGAGAGAAGGAGTACTTTCAACCTGGCCGTCTCGCAAAAGAAAGTCGCGGCTGCGGGAAAAAAGGCACCCTCTCGATGCAAGTCCACATCGTTGCGAACCTGACAGCGCGCGGTCTCTTGCGCAGCCCGGCTCGCCTGGACGCCCTTCGCGCGAACGCGGCTGGAAAGGCCCAGCTTCACGAGACTGCCTCCGTGGCCGAGCTCGGACCGGTCATGCGCGCCGTTCTGGAGGACGGGGTCGACCTGCTGATTCTGGTCGGCGGGGACGGCACCTTCATGAGCGGAGTCAGCGCACTCTCGCGTGCCCTCGCCGAGCGGGCCCCCAGCGGCGTCATCTGGCCGCGGCTCGGCCTCTTGCCGATGGGAACGGTCGGGACCATCGCCAAGAACCTCGGCGAACGGGGGGAGCCCGAGCGATTGCTCAGCACCTGGCTCGAGCAGCCCGACCGCGTGCACGCGATTCCCCGACCCACGCTGTCGTTGACGGCAACCACGAGCGAAGGCGCGACTGAAGAGCGTGTCGGTTTCATCGTGGGCACGGGTCTCGTGGCGCGCTTCTTCGAGGTCTACGAAGAGCGCGGCGCCGGCGGTATTCCCCTGGCCGGCCGCATCGTTGCCCGCGTGTTCGCCGAATCATTCACGGGTGGTCCGCTCGCGAAGCGCGTGCTCACACCGCTGCCCTGCGAGCTTCGCGTCGACGGCGAGGTGCAGTCCTCTTCCGCGCTTTCGCTGCTGTGCGCGTCCGTCGTGCGCGATCTCGGTCTCGGCATGAAGGTCTGCTATCGCGCGGGCGAAGAGCCTGATCGCGTGCATCTGGTGGCGAGCCAACTCAGCCCGCGTCACCTCGGTCCACGCGCGCCGTTCGTGATGGCTGGGCGAAGCATCGGCGGCAAGGGACACGTCGATCGCTTGGTAAGCTCGTTCCAGGTGACCTTTCCCGGTAGCCAAGGGCCCTATGTGCTCGATGGCGACATGTTCCGAGCCAAGTCGTTTCTTGTGAAAGCAGGACCGGTGATCCCCGTGGTGGGCCCGCGCGACCCGTGAAAAAATCTTGTATGAGGCCGGAGCGTCGCCGGTCGAAAAGCGTCCTCGTAGCTGGTCTATTGGCAGCGCTGGGCACGATCTGGCTCGTGGCGTGTGCTCCGAACGCCGCGCCCACCGCGAGCAGTGCGTCGAGCGAGCCCGCGCTGTCGGCAAGCGCGCTAGCGAGCGTTTCGGTTCGCGTGATCGCTCCACAAGATCGCGCGAAACGCGACGGCGAAGCAGAGGTGGCCGGCATCGCGCCGTTCGACCCGGCCGTGACCATCCCGGCGGAGATCGCGAGGCGGGTGGAGGGCGCGCTGACGATCTGCGGCGGCCCTCGCAGGGCATTCGGCTTCGAAGAAAACGAGGGCGCAGCGCCACCTTCAGCGGATCGCTTCACGCTGTGCAAACCGACCACCCACGCCAGGCTGCTGGTCATGTTTGCCACCTTTGAGGCGACCAACGAGCTACCGCTGCCGCCTCGTAGTGTCGGTATTGGTAGGGGCTCCGGCGGAAACCCCTGGACCGATTCCGGTCCCTCCAGGTTCTGGGACGCGCAGCAAGGCTTCCGGCTGGCGCTCGCGCTCGACCCGAAGCTTGCTTCACCACCCGCGACGGCACCTGCCAAGGCGCTCGAGGCATTCGCGCGTGCGCAACCAGGGTTCGCGGATGCGAAACCTCGCCTCGGTTTCGCGGAGGCGAAATACCGCCCTCGTGGTTTGATTCGCATTGGTCCCCAGTCGAGCCCGCTGCCGAAAGCGCTGGAGCGGTCGCTTTCGCAGAACCTCGCGAGCTTCTCCGTCTGCTACGTCGCGGCGTTGCTTGGCAACCCGAGCTTGCAGGGTATCGTCACCATCGACGGCGTCGTCGAGCGCGACGGGTGGCTCTCGGCTCTCTCTGCGAAGTCGACGCTGCCTGACTCGGGCGTGGTGCGTTGCGTGGAGAGCGTGGCAGATCGTCTGGTTCTCGCCGCACCCGAAAAGGCGCCGCTGCACGTCAGCATCGCGCTCTCGATGTCGCCCGACTAGAAAACCAGGGCCGCAGAGATGTTGCGCTAGCGACAACAGTCGCGGCACTGATCGACGTCGGCGTTTGACGTAAGATCGCTGCCTGGCCGGTCTGTTGGACGTTCGCCCGGGGAAACGGGGCGCGCTCTTCGCTGCGATGGGCGCGCTCGCGATGGCGACGGCGGGTCACACGCTGCTGGAGACGGCGCGCGACGCCCTGTTCTTGGCGAAGCTGCCAGCGAGCACGCTGCCTTGGATGTACCTGGCCATCGCGGGTCTCTGGCTGCTCCTCACCAAGTTGATCCCGAAGACGCGCCTGACCGGCGATGGTGCGTGACGCAGAAAACAATACGCGACATTGTCTTCTCGATGGCGAACGAGCCTCAGAGCGAAGATCCTGAGTGGCCGTCATGGCTTCTTTCTGTGGGCCGGCTCTTCGGCCTCAGTCCGATTCAGACCCGCTGGAGGCTCTCGGCTGTCGCGCGCAGGTGGCGCAGCTTTCGTCGGGAGATGGCGCCCGCCTCACGCCGCTTCGAGCATCAGATCTGCGCAGAGTGCGGCGCACTGCAAGATAACGCGGCACAGACCTGCACGAGCTGCGGCGAGAAGCTGGCGTCTCCGGCGGCGCGTCTCTTTCGTACGATTGGATTGTCCGTACCGAGCTTCATCTCGGCGAGCGCGTTGCTCGGCGGTGCCTGCATCGTCATCTATTTCCGGATGATGATGGCCTGGCCCGGCCAAGGTTTCGGTACCTGGGAGGGTGACGCCTTCATCACCCATGGCGGGCTCGCACCGCAGGCCTTTTTCGATGGTCAATGGTGGCGCGTCGGCACTGCCATCTTCATGCACTTGGGCATCTTGCACATCGTGTTCAACACTGTCGGTCTCTCGCAGATCGGCCCAGCCGTGGAGGACATCTTCGGTCGCGGCAGAATGGTCTTCTTCTTCGCGCTCACGGGCGTGCTCGCCTTCGTCGCCAGCGCTTATCTCATGCCGCATACACCGACTGCCGGCGCCTCCGGCTCACTGATGGGCCTCGTCGGCGTCGCCGCAGGCTGGGGCCACCGCCGAGGAACGTCCCAGGGCATCGCGGTGCGCAACCAGATGCTGAAGTGGGGCGTCTACACGATCGTCTTCGGCTTCATGATACGCGCCAACAACGTCGCGCACGCGGCCGGCTTCATCGCTGGCGCGGCGATCGGTGCCGCATTCTCGCCGGAGAGTCTGAACAAGACCCGCCGCTCGGTCTCGGCCGTCGCGATGGGCATCGTCGGCAGCGTCGCGTGCGTGGTCTTCGTGATGATCGCGCTGTTTCCGCCGGCGTCCTCTCGTGCGCTGGCGTTGCAAGTCGAGCGCGGTGACCAGTCCGTTCAGGACGGCAAGGCTTCCGAACGCGAATTCAAGGCAGGGATGGATCGCGCGTGTGAGCTCTCCAATCAGGGGAAGCAGGCCGAGGCCGTGAACGCCCTTCAGTCGGTCGCAGCGGACGACGTCGACATCGCCAGCGTGATGACGTCGTGCATGTACCTGGGCTGGGTGAAGCAGAACTGCGACAAGTACAGGGCGGGCGGGCTCGACGCAGTGCTGTCGCCCGAAGAGAAACAAGGGTCGCAGCCGAAGCAGGCAGTCGCGGACTATTATCGAATGTGGTGCGCGGCAAAAGAGTAGGCGTCTGGTACGCTGGTTCACTTCGTGCCAGGGCACTCCGTAGACCTCGTATTTCTCGCTCTGGTCGCAGGTGGGTGCGGCGCCGCAGAGTCTGTCTCGACGGCAGCACCTCCTGCGCTGTCCGCACCAGGCAGCGCCTCCGCCGCTGCGCCCGGTCCGCTCACACCAGCGCAGATTGCACTGCGAGCCACACCGTCGGTGGTGTCGATCAAGAGCTCGACGTCGCTCGGTAGCGGCTTCATCGTACGCGCGGAAGGTTGGGTGGCGACCAACCTGCATGTGCTCTCCGGCTCGGCGGACATGCGCGTCGTGCTGAAGGACGGCACCGAGCTCGCGATCACCTCTGTGGTGGGCATCGACAGCGAGCATGATCTCGCGGTCGTTTCGGTCGACAAGAAGGGCCTGCCCGAGCTTACGCTCGGCGACAGCGACCGCGTGAATCCAGGTGACCCGGTGGTCGCCATTGGACACCCCCTCGGGCTGGAAGACACCGTATCGAACGGTCTCGTCAGCGCGGTGCGCCAGGTCGATCCGACGCTGACGCTGCTCCAAATTTCGGCGCCGATCGCGCCGGGCTCTTCGGGCGGCCCACTGATCGACGAGCGCGGGCAGGTGATAGGCATCGCGACAGCCGTGTCGCGCGAAGGCCAGAACCTCGCCTTTGGTGTCCCCTCGGGCTACCTGAAGGCGCTGCTCGCCAAGCCCGCGCCCATCTCTTGGGCCGCCTTTCAAGCCAGTCGCGAAAGCTCGAAGCTGCCGATGCCGAAACGCAGTGTCCCCAAGCACGAGCTCAGCCTGTTGGCGGGCTGTGGGGAAGGAGACGTCAGGCTGCTCGGCGCGATGATCGGGAAGGCCATCGATGTTGGCGCGCCGCTCTACAATGGCGGCAACTTCGAGGCTTGTTACCACGTCTACGAAGGCGCCTCGCTCGACGCGGATCGCAAGCTCGGCGCCGCCTGCCGCGGGCCCAAAGCGGCGCTCGCGGAGGGTCGAAGAAAGGCGGCTCTGCAGAGTGACCCGTCTGGTCAGGCGTGGGCGATGCGCGACGCTTTCGATGGCTTGCTGGACGTGATTAGGCGCAAGCTGTCGGCGTCGGCCGACGAGACCGCGCTCTGATCCGATGGGGTGATCAGTTGACCGATCGCGAGACAGCTTCGCTGCGTTCGGCGTCGCGGTCTTTTTCTTTTTCCTGAGAGCCGCGCGCCTTGTCTCGCACGCGTACTGCCGCTGCTTCGACGAAGCGAACGAACAGCGGATGCGGGGTCATCGGCCGGCTCTTGAACTCGGGATGGAACTGACAGCCGACGAAGTAGGGGTGCTCACGCAGCTCGACCATCTCGACCAGGCGCTTGTCGGGCGAAAGGCCGGAGAGCACCAGGCCGTGCTCGACCAGCTTGTCGCGGAAGCGATTGGAGACCTCGTAACGATGACGATGACGTTCGCTGATGAGCAGGGTGTTGGGCGTCGGGCCGGCCGTAGCCTGCGCTGCGTAGGCTTGCGCGGCGATCGTGCCTTTCTCGAGCGCACAGGGGTAGGCGCCCAGGCGCATGGTGCCGCCCTTGTCGAGCACACCGCGCTGGTCGGGCATCAGCTCGACGACTGTAAACGGCGCGTCGGGCGCGAATTCGGACGAGTTGGCGTCGTGCATCGAACACACGTTGCGGGCAAACTCGACGACGGCGAGCTGCATGCCGAGACAAATGCCGAAGAAGGGCACGCGGTTTTCACGCGCGTAGCGGATGGCTTCGATCTTTCCCTCCGTGCCGCGATCACCGAAGCCGCCAGGCACCAAGATGGCGTCGAGGTGCGAGAGACTCGCGTCGGTGCCCTTGGAGACGATGGTTTCGGAGTCGATGTATTCCAGATCGAGGCGCACGTCGTTCTCTAAGCCGCCGTGGACGAGCGCCTCGTGCAGCGACTTGTACGAGTCTTTCAAGTGAACGTATTTACCCACGACGCCGATCTTCACGGCGCCATGCTGCGGCTTGGTGAAGCGCTCGACGATGCGTTGCCAGGCCGCGAGATCAGGCTGGCGGCACCAGATGTTGAGAAGCTCCGACACCTTCTCGTCGACGCCCTCTGCGTGCAGCGCGAGCGGCAGCTCGTAGATGCAGGCGACGTCGACTGCACTGATGACGCAGTCGACCGGTACGTTGGAGAAGAGGGCAATCTTCTCTTTTAGACCGCGCGAGAGCAGACGATCGCAGCGACACAAAAGCATGTCCGGCTGGATGCCGATCTCGCGCATTTCTTTGACAGCGTGCTGCGTCGGTTTGGTCTTCAGCTCGCCGGCGGTCGCGATGAACGGCACCAGCGTCACGTGCACACTGATGGCGTTCTGCGTGCCGAGCTCGATCTTCATTTGTCGAATCGCTTCCAAGAACGGCAGGGACTCGATGTCGCCGACCGTGCCGCCAATCTCGACGATGGCGATGTCGACGCCTTCGGCAGCGGCGCGCACGCGTGCCTTGATCTCGTCGGTCACGTGCGGAATCACCTGCACCGTGGCGCCGAGATACTCGCCGCGGCGCTCTTTCTCGATGACCGATTCGTAGATGCGGCCGGTCGTGAAATTGTTGATGCGCATCATGCGAGCCTTCGTGAAGCGCTCGTAGTGGCCGAGATCGAGATCGGTCTCGGCGCCGTCGTCGGTGACGAACACCTCACCGTGTTGGTAGGGCGACATCGTGCCAGGGTCGACGTTGATGTAGGGGTCGAGCTTCAGGTGGGTGACCTTGAGCCCGCGCGCCTCCATCAGGGCACCGATCGACGCAGCCCCGAGGCCCTTGCCGATCGATGAAACAACGCCGCCAGTGACGAACACGTACTTTGTCCGCTTGCCCATAGGTGCTCCGCAACGTGAGTCGAGGTGATCGAGCGAGAGGACTCACGTATGTGAATCAGGATCCGTAATCGAATGCCAGCAATCACTTGCTGGGTCTCAACGGAGACGCCCAGCGGAATGACTCGCTGGGCGGAACAGGCGCTCGGGTTCTCGGTACCGAGCAACTCTGAAGCTATTGAAGTAAGGGCGTCGCCACGTCGCGTCAACGCGTTCGAGCGAGTTCACAAGATGCGCGATCAGTGCTAAATTGGCCGACCCGTTGCGGATCGCTCGCCTCTCCCTGCGATCGTCCTCCCGCCCTCGGGCGAGACGGGTCCTACTGCGACGTCGAAGCGCTCGAAGCCGTGCTCGGTAGCGCTGTCGATGTCCCTGGAGATCGTTGGGATTTGCCGACACGCATGGTTGTGCAGGCTTACAGGCGCTCGACCACGGCATGGACCGGCGTGGCGTGAGACATGTCGGTAAGCGTCGACCGCATCGGCAGCTTTGCGCGGTACCCTCGCCCGCGCTGCTGGTGAGGCCTGCTCACGGAGCGTCTTTGGCGCTGATGGCGACCTCGTCCCGGTCGAAGCACAGCTCGACCGTGCCGACTGCCGCCATGCACAGCCGCTTCCCGTGCTTCTCCACCAGGTCGCCGCGAAACTGAATCTCATCGAGCACGACTCCCGCCCGCTCTCCAGTAACGAATCGGGCGACCGCATCGGTGCCGATGACGCCGTAACCGCGCTCCGGCAGCTCAACTTCGGCGACCACGTCCTCGGTGAAGGTCACCTGTTTGGCTGTGGCTTCGGTGCACACGTGGCGGATCTTGGAGGGCAGCGGGTTGCCGTCTTCGTCGTCGGCGTCGTCTGGTTGTACGACGAGCGATCTGCCGACGCGCTTGCGAAACGACTGCCCACCGATCGACACGAGGAAGCTGTCCGAGTCGAGCTCGGGCGGACGGACCGGCAGTCGCGCTCCCACTCCTTTCTGAAGTAGAGCCGCGCGCACTCGAGGGACTCGGCCTTCACGCCGCACAACGTCGAGCGTCCGATGGCCAGCGACAGGTAGCTGCCCGCCAGGTGGCTCGGCTCCGCAGTGCGACGTTGCTCGATGGAACGGTCTGGCCAGACAGCAATCGCCGTCTCGCCACCCCAATGGAACATCTTGCCGCTGCGATCGAGCACGGCTGCGTAGTCTGCGCCGAGCGCCAGCTGCTCGACCGCAGCCAGGCCCGCTACTTTGCGGGGCGTCGTAGTGAAGCCGAGCCCACGGTCCAGATCCGGCGACTCCCCATACACGAGGCCCCAGCAATGGACCTCGCCGGCTTCGCCAATCGCGCAGCTGTGATCGCCGTTGGCGGCGACTGCCTTGGCCGCTGGCAAGCCTGCCACCCGGACCGGCGCGCTGCGGGTTCGTTGCGTGCCGTCGCCGAGCTGGCCGAAGCTGTTGGCACCCCAGCAGCGCACGCTGCCATCTGTCAGCGCCGCGCAAGTGTGGGCTCTGCCGACGGCGAGCGAGCGAATCGGCGATGCCGCGTCGCCGGTGGGCGCAGCGCCGGCGGCGCTCTGCGGCGCTGCCTGTGGTGGAAGTGGCGGGGACGTCGAGCCCCCGCAGCCGACTGCGCACAGCAGCAAAGCACCAGCGGGGCTTCTCACCGCGCCGGTCGTAGCACGGCGCTCAGAACGTGCCGATCACCCCGATGCCGAGCGAGTGTTCCGTGACGATGGGCATTGGCATGATCGCGGCTTTGGGCGGCGCGTCCGGCTCTGCAGTCGTCATGAAGATGCCTTCACCGACGATTGCGAGACCCGCGGCTTGCAGGAGGCCGTCGACGACGAACAGCACACCGCGCAGACCCATCAGCGCGCCGCAATCGCCTTCACCCGGCGTGGTCTCTTCTTCCGGGGCGCAGCCGCTCTGGCCGAGGGCGACCCACGGGTCGGCGATGGGTACGAACAACATGTCGGAGCCGGGCACTTGATCCCACCCGGCGCCCATGATGGCGGCGCCGCCGTAGGCGACCAGCGTCATGCCCGCGCCAGCCACCAATGCGCGCCAACGGGCGCCCGGTGGTGGGTACCGAACGAGCAAGTCGTCGTCGGGCGCGACTGTCGTGCCGGTCGGCTTCTCAGCCGGCGCTGGGTCGGCGGCCACTGCCTCGACAGCCCGTGGCGCGGGCTTGGCATCTTGAGCGGACGCGGGAACGACCGTGAAAACGAGCGCAGCGGTCACCGCCGCGAGCAAGGCGCGAGAAGACATGAAATTATTTCTTCGGCGGGGGTCCGGGCTTCTTTTTCGGATCCTTTTTCGGATCAACCGGGGTGCCTGGCTCGAGCTTGAGCTGATACGGGAGTGACAGCTTGCCGTTGAACTTGAGCGCGTACTCTTGGACGAACGCTTGCTTGATGCAGTCTTCGACTGGCGTGCCGGCAAAAGGGGCGCCCATGGTCGCGTCGCTGAAACGGCCGGTGCCGCCATCGATGGTGACGTCGATGGTGCCTTCACCGACGATGTTGCTCTGCGACGACCGGTTGCACGTGGCAGCGAGCTCGCCTGCGCGCTTCAGCGCACCCTTGATCTGGTCTTTCGTGTCCTGATCGAGCTCGTCGTCGCCTTTGACCGGCTCTGGCGGGGGCGCCTTGGCCTGAATGGTGGAGGAGGTCAGCGGGATCGAAATTTCATCGTCGTCCGGCGATTGTGCGCCGGCGCATGCCACGAGGACGAGCCCGAGAGCTGCAGGGTAAAAACGGCCATTCAGGGTTTTGTGAGCGTTCACGCGCGCCTCCAGCAATCGAAACGGGCCCGACCTTAGCAATGTTACACCCCGGAGGGCTATCTCCGTCTCGCGCCTGAAATCGTGCTATTTCCTCGTGCCAAGTGCGAGGCCTCGGCTGGGTCGCTCTGACTTCGACGTTGTGTGCCGCCCTCGCTTTGGCTGTGGGCCCACACTCGGATGCGCGTGCCAAGCCAGGCATCGCCGCGCCACCGAAGCAGGTTCAGGCGAGCAGCGCGCAGCGCGTCGTCGATACGCTCGCCAGCAAGATCGAGAAGCTCGGCGGAAAAGTCGGGGCGGTGGTCGTCTCCGTCGATACCGATACCGAGCTTGCGTCGCACGATGCCGGTCGGGCGATGAACCCGGCGTCCAATGCGAAGCTGGCAACAGCCGCCGCTGCGCTGTTGACCCTGGGGCCGCAGCATCGCTTTTCGACAGGCTTGTTCGGCAAAGTTGAAGATGGCGCGGTCGACGATCTGGTGCTGCGAGGCCGCGGCGACCCCGGCTTTTCGACGGCCAATCTCCGGGATCTGGTGCGCGAGCTGCGCGCCCGCGGGGTGACCAAGGTCGGCAAGATCACGGTCGATCAATCCGCTTTCAGCGAGTGGCTGCCGCCGGCGTTCGAACAGCAACCGAACGAGTGGGCACCGTTTCGGGCGCCGGTCGCGGCAGTGAGCCTCAATCGCAATGTCGTCACCTTGCTCGTTCGCCCCGCTGCTCGCGAGAAGGATACAGCCACCGTCTTCGTGGATCCGCCGGGATTCGTCGAGCTCGAAGGGCAAATCCGAACGGGCAGCAAGGCCGCACCTGAGAAGCTCTCCGCTGACTTTTCGGCGAAGGCGGACCACCTTGTTGCGAAGGTCGGCGGAGTCGTTCCGCTCGGCGAGCGCCTGGTGCCGATCTACCGGCGCGTCGATGACCCTCGGGCGATGGCTGGGTACGCGCTTCGCGCCGTCTTGCGCGAGCAAGGAATCACGGTTGGCGGCGCCGTGAGCGTCGGCGCTTCCAAGCAGAAGCAGCTGCTCGCGACGGTCACGTCCCCGACCGTGGGCGAGCTCGTCGGCCGCTTGGGCAAGGACAGCGACAATTTTACCGCCGAAATGCTGTTTCTTGCGCTCAGCGCCAAAAATGGGAACGCGACCTTCGCGGCCTCTGCCTCGGTGGTCGAGACAGTGTTGCGAGGCGCGGATGCCTTCGGAGAGGGCACGGTCATCAAGAACGGATCTGGTCTGTTCGACGCCAACCGAGTCTCCGCCAGGAGTCTCGCCTCGCTGCTGCGCTTTGCTGCCAAAGACCCGCGCATCGCGCCGGAGCTCGTGTCTCAGCTGGCCATCGCCGGGGTTGACGGCACTTTGAAGAACCGACTCACACGCTGGGCCGACAAACGCGCGATTCGAGCCAAAAGTGCGACGCTCGCGCAGGTGGTTGCCCTCTCTGGCTATGTGCTCGGTGATGACGGCCGGCCGGCGATCGCCTTTTCGTTCATCGTCGAAGCGCCCAAAGGCAAGATCGGGGCTGCCCGCAAGGGCATCGACGCCGCAGTCGACGAGCTCGCCGGCCAGCTGTTGAAGTAGCCGGCACCTGATAGCGCCTCGAAAAAAAAAGGCCCGCCGCCGGGGGGTCGGCGACGGGCCCAGGGCACGCGAGAGCCGCTCAGCAATTTCTTGCTAAGTTGGGAGGATCGGTCTCGCGTCCCTACGTCAGTACTGGTCTCGGATCTGGCGTCGGATCTTTCCCAGGGCTTGCTCTTGGAGCTGGCGGATGCGCTCACGGGAGAGGTTGTACTTGTCGCCGATCTCTTTGAGGGTCAGCTCGTCTTCGTCGTCCAGGCCGAAGCGCCAGCGCAGGATGCGCGCTTCGATTGGAGTGAGCGTGCCGAGCAGACGCCGGACCTCGCTCGACCAGCTGGAGTCAGCCAGATGATCGAAGGGGGATTTTTCATCCTCGTCCTGCAGAAAATCGATGAACTTACGACCGTCTTCGTCGCCGACGGGGCGGTCGAGAGAGAACGGTGTTTCGGCGTAGAACTCTTTGACCTTGTCGAGCTTCTCGACCGGGACGCCGGTCTCTTTTTCGAGCTGCTCGAGGGTCGGCTCGACGCCGGTGCGCGCAATGATCGACTGGGTCGCACGGGCGACCCGATTGTAGGTGTCGAGCATGTGGACCGGGATGCGAACAGCGCGGCCCTTGTCTGCTAAGGCGCGGCTGATTGCATGACGAATCCACCAAGAGGCGTAGGTCGAGAAGCGGTAGCCGCGCTCGTGGTCGAAGCGCTCGACCGCCTTCATCAGGCCGATATTGCCCTCTTGAATGAGATCGATAAGGGGCAGGCGACCGCGGTTATAGCGGCGCGCGATGGAAACCACGAGTCGCAGGTTCGCTTTGACGAAGCGGTTCTTCACGGCGAGCTGGCGCTGCCAGGTGTTGTTGACGCGGTCGAGATACGCCTCGTACACAGCGTCGAGCTTGAGGCGCGGCTGCGAGGGCTCGTCGCCGAGATCGGCGCCGTCGTGGGCGAAATCAGGCTCGGAAACCAGATCGCGGGCCACCGACAGGCCGTGGGCCATCCACACGCGATCCGAATCCGGAAGGCGCACGGCGACCGCGAGCGCAGCGCTCAGCTTGGACCACTCTTTGGTCTGCTCGGCGTTGAGCTTGTTCTTTTGTTTGCGGTAAGCGCGAATGAGGGCCTGCATCGCCTCGATCTGAGGGGCCTGCACTGCTTCTGGGCCGGCTTTGGTCACGTGCTGGTTCAGCGACTCGAGCACGAACTCGGCGGCGGGGATGTGGGACAGTAGCGCGGACCAATGGGCGATCTCGATGGCCTCGACCTCTCGCGCGATGGCGATCTCGGCTTCGTGGTCCATCACCTGGTGGACTGCCATCTCGCGGAAGTAGCGAGCGAGCATCGAGTCGCCGGTGCCCTCTTCGTAGTTGGGCGACGCCGAACGGGTGGACACCACTGGTGCCTCAGCCAGGGGCCTGACCGTCTCGAGCGGTTCGGTGCGGGCAGGACGAATCGCCGTTTGGTCGAGCGCGTCGTCGTCCATCAACGAAAACGGGTCGAGCTCGACGTCGGCGTCGACCGCATTCGCGGAAGAAGCAGAGCCAGTCGACTTGACTGCGGAGGCGGAATTCGCGGCGTCTCCCATGAGGGCAGAACCGACCGGGAACTCGCGCGACTCTTCGTCGAGGAAGTCGCTGCCATCTTGAACGTCCGGCTGTGCCAAGGCTGCGTTGCCGACGGACATTGGTTCCGCGTTGGCGCGGCTCTTGTGAATGGGCGTAACGGCTTGGTTCTTGGTCTGCCTGGGCATGGCTACCTCTACGTGGTGCCGTGAGTGAAAGTTCTTCACACGGACACTCGGACAACGTGAACGGACGGCGGGGTTCGGGAAAAATCTGAATGGCTGAAGGGACTAAGGCCGCTGAAAAGCAACCATCGAGTCGCTGCCGACATTCCCTGTTCTGAAGCTCTCTGGAGATGCTCCTGTCGGACTTGCGTTGGACGTGTGAGCGGGCATGCTTCCTGACAGAACGGGCTCTCCTACTTCGTTGGAGCCATGGGTCTCGTTTCGCGGATTGATGTTTCTCTGTGTGAAGAAGTTTGAGGGCGCTGCGACTACTGCGTTTTGATGCCCTCGCAGCTTCAGCGTGATCACGCACGACCACGCTGCCTCCATCAATCGAAGCAACATGGGTGCCGGACGACGGAGCGCCAGGGGTTGACGTGTGAATTCTCGTGTAGCCACCGGGCGTTGCCTCGAGAAGCTCGTGCGCTGAGGGCGCACTTCTGTGACCAGCGAGACAACAACGTCATGCAGGTGCGCACGATGTTCGTCGCCCGTCTCTCGAGACTGCAATTGCCGCATGCAGCCCGCAGCGCGTGAGGGCGCTCACGAAAGACGCGCGCCGAGCCGCTTTGCGACGGCTAGAACTGTGCCAAAAAGCGGGGATCGTTGTCGAACAGCAGCCGAATGTTCGGAATGCCGTAGCGCAACATGGCGATGCGATCGATGCCCATGCCAAAGGCGAAACCGGTGACGCGCTCGGGGTCGAGGCCGGTGTGGCGAAATACCTCAGGGTGAACCATGCCGCAGCCGCCGATCTCGAGCCAGCCGGTCGTCTTGCAAACCCTGCATGAGCTTCGGGAGCCGTCGTCTACGTGACAGAACACACATGCCACATCGACCTCTGCTCCGGGCTCGACGAACGGGAAGTAGCTAGGGCGAAAGCGGACGGCTGTGCCCGGACCGTACAGGCGCTCTGCCAGCGCCGAGAGCACACCGCGAAGCTCGGCCATGCTGACGTGCTCGTCGACGAGGAAGCCCTCGATCTGGTTGAACATGGGCGAGTGGGTGACGTCGTCGTCGCGACGATAGACAGCACCCGCGCTGACGATGGCGCACGCCGGTCGCGCGCCTTGCTTCACTCGCTCCGCCAGCGCGATCATCTCGCGCACCTGCACGTTGCTGGTGTGGGTGCGCAGCAACACACCGGAGTCGAACCAGAAGGTGTCCTGCATGTCGGTCGCCGGGTGGTCAGGCGGGAAAGCGAGCTTCGTGAAGTTGTTGGCCTCCAGCTCGATCTCCGGGCCGTCGACCGACTGAAAACCGAGGTCCGAGAAGATCTCGAGCAGCTCGTCGCGCACGGCGAGCACGGGGTGAACATGGCCCCTGCCGAGCGACAGGCGGCCCGGCAGCGTCAGATCGAATGGCCGCGCCTCGAGCTCTGTGCGTAGCGCTGCGTTGCCGAGCGCCTTCAGGCAGGCCTCGAACCGGCTCTCTACTTTGACCTTGAACGCGTTCACCAGAGCACCGGCTGCCGGGCGCTGATCTGCCGGCACGTCCCGCATCAGCGCGAGCACAGCGGTGAGCTCGCCCTTCTTGCCGAGGAGCTTCGCCTGCTCGGCGCGCAGCTCGTGCTCGGTCGGGGCAGCGGCGAATGCTGCCTCGAAGCGATTGCCCAAGGCGTCGAGCCGCTCTTGGATTGTCGCGACTGCGTCTGCGCTCATGGGGACCTTCTTAGCGTGGCTATTCGAAAACGTGAAAGCCCCCTTCTCGAAAGAAGGAGGCTCTCGAAGCGAAGCCGCTTGGGCTCAGCTTTTGGCGAGGCCAGTGAGCTTGACCACGGCGCTGAAGCCTGCCGGGTCGGCCACGGCGATGTCGCTCAGGATCTTGCGATCGAGACCGACATTGGCCTTCTTCAGGCCGGCGACCAGACGCGAGTAGGTGACGCCTTGCATGCGGGCGGCCGCGTTGATGCGGACGATCCACAGGCGGCGGAAATCACGCTTCTTGAGGGCGCGGCTGACGTAGCCGTACTCCCAGGCGTGACGAAGCACCTCGACCGCCTGGCGGAAGCGGTTCTTTCTGCCGAGGAAGTAACCCTCGGTCTGCTGCAGGACGCGGTTACGACGGCGGCGGGCCTTGAAGCCTCTTTTTGCGCGACTCATGGTTCAGCTCCTTCCGCTCAGCAATTTGGGGTCAACCATTTGGGGTCAACCGTACGGCAGCATCAGTTTGATGCGCTTTTGGAAGGATTTGTCGACGATGTCGTTCTTGCGGAGCCGGCGCAGGCGCTTCTTGCTCTTTTCCTGCATGCAGTGGTTCAGACCGCACTTGCTGCGGCGAACCTTGCCGGTTCCGGTGAGCCTGAACCGCTTCTTGGCGGCTCGATTGGACTTCATTTTAGGCATGATATCCTCGGACTGCGCTCCCCTCGGCCGCTCACCGCTGCTTCTCACCGACCATGAGCCTCATTGACCATGAGGGAGAGAGCAATCGCGAGCTGTTCGGCGCCCCAGGGATGCGGGGGGAAGGGCTTATGGTGGAGGGCCCCATCGGAGTCAAGTTGGTCAGCGGCCCAGAACGCCCAATGACGGGCGGTATCGGTTCTGTTAGGCCGAGCGGCGATGCCCCGTCGCGATGATATTCGCAAGATCCTGATCATCGGATCCGGTCCTATCGTCATCGGCCAAGCCTGCGAGTTCGACTATTCCGGCACGCAGGGCGCCAAAGCGCTGGTAGCCGAGGGCTACGACGTGGTGTTGGTCAACTCCAACCCGGCCACCATCATGACGGATCCGGAGCTCGCCCCGCGCACCTACGTCGAGCCGCTGGAGCCACGCACGCTGACCGCGATTCTCGAACGCGAGAAGCCCGACGCGATTCTGCCGACGCTCGGTGGGCAGACCGCGCTCAATTTGGCGCTAGCGCTGTACGACGACGGCACCCTCGACCGCCTCGGCATCGAGCTCATCGGCGCCAGCCCGCCGGCGATCCGCAAGGCCGAAGACCGTCGCTTGTTCAAGCAAGCGATGCAGAAGATCGGCCTCACCTGTGCGCGCAGCGGCTATGCGCACACGGTCGAGCAGGCGCTCGAGATCGTCGAGAAAGGCACAGCAGAGTCGGAAGGCCCCACCGGCTACCCGGTGATCGTGCGCCCGAGCTTCACCTTGGGTGGCACCGGCGGCGGCATCGCCAGGAGCCGCGACGAGCTCGCCAGCGCCGTCGAGTGGGCCTTCGATCAGAGCAAAGCCAACGAGGTGTTGATCGAAGAGAGCATCCTCGGCTGGAAAGAGTTCGAGCTCGAGGTCATCCGCGACAAGGCCGACAACTTCATCGTCATCTGCACGATCGAGAACATCGACCCGATGGGCGTGCACACGGGTGACTCGATCACCGTCGCGCCTGCGATGACCTTGACCGACCGCGAGTATCAGCGCCTGCGCGACGCTTCGCGGGCCGTGATGAGTGAGATTGGGGTCGAGACGGGCGGCTCGAACGTGCAGTTCGCAGTGCACCCTTCGACAGGGCGCGTCGTGGTCGTCGAGATGAACCCGCGCGTCTCGCGTTCGAGCGCGCTCGCCTCGAAGGCGACTGGCTACCCGATCGCCAAGATCGCCGCGAAGCTGGCCGTCGGCTACCGGCTCGACGAGCTCAAGAACGACATCACCGGCACCAGCGCCGCGTTCGAGCCGAGCATCGACTACGTGGTCGTGAAGTGGCCGCGCTTCGCTTTCGAGAAGTTTCCTGGCGCAGATCCGCGGCTCGGCACGCAGATGAAGAGCGTGGGTGAAGCGATGTCGATCGGCCGCACCTTCGTCGAGGCGTTGCAGAAGGCTGCGCGCTCGCTCGAGGTCGGGCGAGACGGCCTGCAGACGCTGGTGGGTGTCGTCGACTACGCGAACCTGCGTCACGACCCCAACTTCGGTCGCGACATGGTGATGGACGCGCCGCCGATGCCACGGCCGCCATCGGACATCGCGCTCGATGAGGTTGCCTTCAAGGAGACCCTGCTCTCGCTCTCGGCGGTTGCCACCGCCGATCGCTTGTTTCATGTGGCAGACGCGCTGCGAGCCGGCGTGACAAAAGAGACGCTGCACCAAGCGACAGCGATCGATCCTTGGTTTCTCGCGCAGATCGCCAGCATCTGCGATGCCGAACGCAGCATCGACAAGGGCGTGCTGCACGACGGGCAGCGCCTCCGCGCGCTGAAGCGAATGGGCTTCAGTGACCGCCGCATCGCGGCGCTCGCAGGCGTGGGCGAAGCAGACGTGCGCGCGGCGCGGCTGACGCTGAGCGTGCGGCCGGTGTACGGCCGCGTTGACACCTGTGCCGCCGAGTTTCCGGCGCACACGCCGTATCTGTACTCCACCTACGAAGAGCTCGACGAGGCAGAGCCGTCGGATCGCAAGAAGGTGATGATCCTCGGAGGCGGGCCCAACCGCATCGGCCAGGGCATCGAGTTCGACTACTGCTGCGTGCACGCGAGCTTCGCCCTGAAGGCGGCGGGCATCGAGACCATCATGGTCAACTGCAACCCGGAGACGGTGTCGACCGATTACGACACTTCGGATCGCCTCTACTTCGAGCCGCTCACGCTGGAAGACGTGCTCGGCATTTGCGACGTCGAACGCCAGAAGGGCGAGCTACTGGGCGTGATCGTGCAATACGGCGGACAGACGCCGCTGAAGCTCTCGCAAGGGCTCGCCAAGGCCGGCGTGCCGATCTTGGGCACCAGCGCCGACGCCATCGATCGCGCTGAAGACCGCGAGCGCTTCGAGGCACTGCTCACCAAGCTCGGCCTGTCGCGGCCGCGCGGCGGCATTGCGCGAGGAACGGCCGACGCGTTCCGTGTCGCCAAAGAGATCGGCTACCCGGTGGTGGTGCGGCCGTCGTACGTGCTCGGCGGCAGGGCGATGATGATCTGCCACGACGAGGCCGACTTGCGGGCCTACGTGCACCTCGCTGTCGAGGCTGCGCGCGAGGCCGGTACGCAGACGATCTTGCTCGATGAGTTCCTGGACGACGCTGTCGAGGTCGACGTCGACGCAGTGGGTGACGGCAAAGACATCGCCATCGGCGGCGTGATGCAGCACATCGAGGAGGCAGGCGTTCACTCGGGTGACTCGGCCAGCGTGCTGCCGCCCTATTCGCTGCCGGAGTCGGTCGTCGCCGACATCATCGAGCAGACCAAGAAGCTCGGTCGTGAGCTCGGCGTCGTCGGTCTGATGAACGTGCAGTTCGCGGTGAAAGGCGGCGTTGTCTACATCATCGAGGTGAACCCGCGCGCCAGCCGCACCGTGCCCTTCGTATCGAAGGCGACAGGTCGGCCGCTCGCGAAGATCGCAATTCAGCTGATGCTCGGAAAATCGCTCGGCGAGCTCGGATTCGCCGACGTCACGCGCCCGCGTCACGTATCGGTGAAAGAGTCCGTGTTCCCGTTCGCGAAGTTCCCCGGTGTGGATACGCAGCTCGGACCGGAGATGCGATCGACAGGCGAGGTGATGGGCATCGCCGAGACCTTCGGAGAAGCGTTCGGCAAATCGCAGCTGGCGGCCGGTGTGCGCATGCCGGTGCGAGGCGGCGCGCTGATCACCGTGAAAGACAGCGACAAGCCGATGGCGACGGAGGCGGCGCGGCGCCTGTTGGCGCTCGGGTTCGAGATCATGGCCACGCGCGGCACCGCCACCACCCTGATCGCCGCGGGCATTCCGACCACCATCTTGAACAAGGTTGGCGACGGTTCGCCGCACGTCGTCGATCGCATCAAAGACGGTTCAATCTCGCTGGTGATCAACACGACGATCGGCGCCAAATCGATCCGTGACAGCTATTCGCTGCGGCGACAGTCGCTGCTCTCAAACGTGCCGCTGGTCACCACGGTGCCCGGCGGGCTCGCCTTTGCCGAGGCGCTGGAGGCGAACATCGGCGATGCGCCACGGGTGAAGAGCCTGCAAGAGTGGTCTACGGCTTCGCAAGAAGTTGCGCCGCGAGGCACACCCAACTCGGCCGCGCGCTGAGCTCCGGAGATGGACAGCTTCTTTCACCCCGAAGCAAAGAAGCTCGTCAGCACAGCCGTCGCCTCGGTCGAAAAAAAAACGAGTGTCGAGGTAGTGGTCCTTGTGCACAAGATCGCCGGCGACTACAGGCACACCAGCTACATCGGCGGGCTGGTCTTCGCGACCGCGTTCTTGTGCCTGTTTCTCTACTACCCGGAGCCGTTCGACTACACCTACTTGCCGCTCGAGCAGCTGGCTGCGTTCGGGTTCGGTGCGCTGCTCACCTCGGTGCTCGATCCGGTGCGACGACTGCTGGTGGGTGCTCGTCAGAAGCAGCAAGCAGTGCGAGCAGCCGCGCGCGAAGCATTCGTCGATTTGAAGATCGGCAAGACGCGATTCCGCAACGGCGTGCTCGTGTACGTGGCCGCGTTCGAGCGTTGCGCCGAGGTGGTGTGCGATGTCGGCATCGATGCTGTGACGATCGGCGCGCCGCTCGCGGACGCGATCAAGAAGATCGAGCGCTCGGTGCGTCTCGACCGCGATCCAGAGCGCTTCGCGGAGGCTGTCGCCAGCTTGGGCCCGGCCCTGGCTGCGGCGTTTCCCCGCGCGCACGACGACGAGAACGAGCTCGCCGACGAGCTCGCCAGCAAAACCGAAGAGACGCATGAAGACGGCGAGCCCGACGAGGACGAGGAGGAGGCACGATGAGCTCCTCGCTTCGGCTCGCGTTGCGTTGGCTCTTGGCGCTGGTCTCTGCGTCGGCGCTGGTGGTCGCACTCGGTCTGCTTCTTCCGAGCGAAGCCGACGCGCGCCCAGGCAGTGGCCAGAGCTTCGGAGGCAGCTCCAAGTCGAACGACAGCGGCTCTTCGGGCAGCGGCTCGCGCTCGAGCGGAGGCAGCTCGCGCTCGAGCGGCCGCAGCTCGAACGACTCGAGCAGCGATTCGAAAGACTCCAGCTGGTCCAAGGCGCCCGATTATTCCGCGCCTTGGAGCACCCCGACACCACAGCCGAAGCCGACCACGAAGCAAACCCCAGGGCGCAACCCCCACGGGGGCAGTTACACGCCACGAATTCGACCGGTGCGGCCGAGCGGCAACGCCACCGAGTACTTCTTCTGGATCGTGGTCGGTCTCTTCATGATGGTCGGCGGCCTGGTGGTCAGCAGCAAGTATCTGATCAACCGCGGGCTCGACAATTGGGTCGAGGACGGTAGGCGCCCCGACGAGTGGGAATCGGGTCTCGAAGCTCATGTGCCCGGCCTCGCCCACGTCGATGACGGCGAGCCCCCACCACCGCCGCGCGAAGACCCGCGCTACGACGACCTACGCGCTGCGCTGATTGGGCTCCGGGCAAAGGACCCGGACTTCTCGTTCGTCGTGTTCGAGGACTTCATGTACGCCCTCTACGCCGAGCTGCACACGGCGCGCGGCAAGAAGACGCTCGACGTGTTCGAGCCCTATCTCGGCGGCGGCGCACAGCGCTGGCTCGCAGAGCGGCAGGTCGATCGCATCGAAGGCATCATCGTCGGAGGCATGCGCGTCGAGAGCGTGCGCGTCGACGAAGGGCTTCGCCGCGTGGAAGCGGACGTCGTGTTCACGGCGAACTACACGTCCAGCGAGGGAAACGTGCACCAGAGCTTCTACGTCGAGGAGAAGTGGCTGGTCTCACGCAGCGCAGACGTGCTGTCTCGACCCCCAGAAAAATCTCGCATCATCGGCTGCCCAAATTGTGGAGCGGCGCTCGAGCGAGCCGTCGCCGGCAAGTGCAAATATTGCAACGAGGCGGTCACGAATGGCGAGCTCGACTGGCGCGTCGACAACATCGAAGAGCTCGCGCGTGAGGAGCGCGGGCCGATTTTGACAGGCACTACCGTTGAGGTTGGCACCAACGCGCCGACGCTGGTGGCGCCAGACGCAAATCGAGAGCTGCTCGAGCTGATGCGTCGTGGTGGCTTCACGTGGAACGAATTCAGCGACCGCGTGCGGCTTATTTTTGCGCAGTTTCATCTGTCTTGGTCGAGCCAAGATTTGCGAGGCGTGCGGCCGTTCTTGAGCGACGCGTTGTTCGATATGCAGCGCTATTGGGTCGAGACGTACAAGGTAGCGGGCCTCTGCAACGTGACAGAAGAGCCGACCATCACGACTATCGAGCTGTCACGTGTGCTCCGCGATGCACACTTCGACTCGATCACTGTGCGCGTGGTCGGCTTTTGCAAAGATTACACGCTCGACGCTGGTGGAAACGTAGTCGCGGGCAGCAAGAACGATGTTCGCTTCTACACCGAGTATTGGACGCTGATTCGAGCCGCTCGCATGAGCGGAGCGGCCCAGGCGACGCTCGTCTGTCCGAGCTGCGGCGCGCCAGCGGACCAGATCAACATGGCCGGTACGTGTGAGGCTTGCCGCGTGAAGATCACGCTCGGCGCTTTCGACTGGGTGCTCTCCCGTATCGAGCAGGACGAAGTCTTTCGCCTGTGACAGAGCGCTCGCTCAACCGCGCCGCTTGACCAAGGTGCTCTCTTCTTCGTCCTCTTTCATGTTGTGATGCTCGAGCGGAGCTCTCGGAAGCATGCCGCCGTAGGTCGGGTCTCGGGGAGATATCTGCAGCGTTCGCTGCGTCGACGATGAAGGGCCTGCCGTCAGGTTCAGGGCGGGCTCGGCCTCGCTCGACGTCGCGAACGGGCAGAGCCGCGCGAGCAAGTCGGCTGCTGTTTGGATGCGCCCGAGCGGGTCTTTGACCAGGCACGCGCTGACGACCTGTTCTAGACCTGCGGGTAGATCGTTCCGTGGCGTGGAGAGCGGAGCCGGGGGGCTCGCGAGCACGACGTGTGCTGTCTTGGTTGCGTTGGTGTCCTCGAACGGCAAGCGACTGGAGAGCAGCTCGTACAGCGTCACGCCGAGCGACCACACATCCGAACGAGCGTCGGTGCTGCTGAGACCTTTGATCTGTTCTGGAGACATGTACGCCGGCGTTCCCATCACAGCGCCTGCCTCGGTGAGGTTCGAGCTGCCCTCTTCGGTGAGCTTTGCCAGACCGAAATCCAGGATCTTGACGACACCTTTGCCGCTGGGGTCGGCGCTCAAGAAGAGGTTGGAAGGCTTCAGATCGCGGTGCCAGATCCCGAGCTGGTGCGCCTCACACAAACCAGCGCAAGCCTCTGTCACATAGCGAACCGCCCTCGGCCAGGGGATGGCACCGTCACGCTCGACGAGCTGACGCAGATCGAGCCCCTCGAGGTGCTCGAGCACCAGGTAGGGGAAGCCGCCTGGCAGCACGCCGACGTCGAACACGCGCGCCACATGGTTTCCACGCAGCGCGGCGAGCGCACGCCCTTCGCGAAAGAAGCGCTCGCGTAGCTCGGCCGAGGGAGCAAAGTGCGGCTGCAGGATCTTTACAGCCACCCGCTGACGCAGCGCTTCGTGCGTCGCTGCCAGTACAACGGAGACGCCGCCTTCACCCAGCTGGGCTTCGACGCGGTAGCGACCGCCGATCAAGTCGCCGGGGCGAGGCAGGGACCAGGTTGACATCGTCGAGTAGGGGTAGGGGTCGGGTGCGGAGCTCTGGGAGCCTGTTCACGCCATGCCGAGGAACGGGTGAGGACCGAGAGCTTAACCTCTACGCGCCGAGTGAACGCCTCGCTGACTTCTGGCATCGGAACCAATCGTGTCCTGGCTGGAGAAAATCTTTCGGCGCCCTGCCGCGCCGCCCCTCTTGGTCCGCTTTCACCATCCTGCCCGCCCGCGGCCACGAGACCTCGAGAAAATCGTGCTTTCGGCGCGTTTTTCGCCGTCGAACGCCGTCTTGGAGCAGCACATCTTTCTGGCGCAGGGGGTTGGGGTGATGCCTCCTTTCGGCCGGGCTGAAGAGACCGAGTTCGTCGCTCGCTTCGAGGACGGGGCCCATGCAGCGTTCCGGGTGAGACCGGCCGAGGCCCAAAGCGGCTTGGTCCATGAGGTCACGCTTCAATTTTGACGACTACGGCCGGCGACGCGGCGGTGCTAGGCTCCGCGCCCGATGGCAGGCAGACGCCGCCGAGGTAGCGACGACGACGAAGAAGAAACCCGGGTGACAATGGCACCCGGGCAGCTCGTCGTGCCCGGAATGCGCCTTGTCCGCAAGATTGCGGAAGGTGGCATGGGCTCGGTGTGGGAGGGCGAGCACCTCGCGCTGAAGACCAGCGTCGCCGTGAAGTTCGTGCTCTCCGAATTCGGCGACAACGAAGAGGCGGCCGCTCGCTTCGAGCGCGAGGCCACCGCGGCTGCCCGCATCAAGAGCCCGCACGTGGTGCAGGTGCTGAACCATGGCCTGACCCACGACGATGTCCCGTTCATCGTGATGGAGCTGCTCGAGGGAGAAGATCTCGAGACGCGCCTCAAGCGTGAGCCTCGTCTGCCATTCGAGCTGGTCGTGCACATCGTCAACCAAGCGGCCAAGGGCCTCGACAAGGCACACGGGCTCGGCATCATTCACCGCGACATCAAGCCATCGAACATCTTCTTGACCGACGTCGGCGGCGAAGTGTTCGTCAAGCTGCTCGACTTCGGCATCGCCAAGCTGTCGATGGCCGACATCGCGCGCACACGCGTCACCCAAACAGGCTCTGTCATCGGCACGCCTGTGTTCATGGCGCCGGAGCAGATGACGCATGCCAAAGACGCGGGTGCTCCTGCAGACATGTGGTCGCTCGGTGTGGTCGCCTACCTGGCTCTCACCGGCTCGCTGCCGTACGACTCGGACACCATCGCAGGCCTCGCCGTGGCAATCGAGAGAGGCACCTTCACGCCAGCGAGCAACGCGGTGCCTGATCTTCCGGCCGGCATCGATGCCTGGTTCCTGCGCGCGCTCGCCAAAGACCCCACGGCGCGCTTCGGATCCATCCGCGAGCTTGCCGACGAGCTGGCGAAATCGTCGGGCCTGGCACCAGCGTCTGCCTTGCTACGCACCACTGCGCCGGGCGCAACCAGCACGCCGCCTCCCCCGAATACGTCAGCACCGCTAGCGCCCAAGCCGATCACCTCCGAGCCACCGCCCAGCGCGTTGGCACAGACTGTCGGCGCGTCGCCGGTGGCTCACGCGATGGGCGCCTCCGGCACTCACCAAACCGTGATGGGCTCCACCCGCGAAGCCGCCCGCACCGAGGCTCGGTCGCACGGCCGCAAAGTGCTGTACAGCGTCGGCTTCGCAGCGCTCGCTTGTGGCGCGGCTGCGGCGCTCGTGCTGACTGGCGAGCTCGATCTGTCGAAGCTGCTCAATCCGACAGCGGGTGGCTCGCCGCCGCGCGCTGAGAGCGGCACGGTGCCAGTCACGGCTACGGCGACGACATCCGTCGCGCCCGTCGAAACTGCGCAGCCATCGGCCACAGCGACGCCGATCGAGACGGTGAGTGCGTCCGCACCCTCCGGCGCTGCGTCGAGCGCGAGCGCGGCTGGCTCTGCCAGCGCTTCGGTCACCGTGATCAAGCCGATCTGGAAAATTCCGCGACCGCCGGTGACTGTGACTGCAAAGAGCAGCGGCGTCGTTGCACCGAAGCCGCCTGTCGCTCCGCCGCCGTCTGCCGCGCCGAAGCAGCCTACTCCTGGCGGCTCTCCTTAGGGCTCTCTGCGGTTGGCGCGGCCTTGCGTTTGGGCTTCCTTTTTACGTGGCGGCGGCGCGATCTCCGGCTCGACCACCACCGGCGCCGGTGCAAGACGCGGAACGATCACCAGCGCGGCGGCCAGCGCGAGCCCAGCAGCGATGAACGCGGGGGCACCCGCTGCTGCAGCACCCTCGGCGATCTCGCCGGAGCCCGTCCAGCTGGCTTCGAACACGAGCCCCTTGGTGACGGGGCCGATGCAGATCGACCACAGCACGTGGGCGATCACGGCTGGCCAAACGCCTCGCAGGTGCAGGTAGATGGACGCGAACAACAGGCCGCTGCCAGCCGCGAGCGCGACGTTCGCGAGCGATGCTCCGCCGATGAGAAACGGCGTCGCCGAGAGCAGTGCCGCAAAGCCCATGGCGTAGCCGCGTGGAACACCCGCGCGGGCGGCGAAGTGAAGTGGCAACGCGCGGAACAACAGCTCGTCGCGAATCGCGGCTGCACCCAGCGCGAGCAGCGAAAGCACCACCACCCCGTCCGGTGCGCCCCTCTGGACCACGAGAAAGCCGAACATCGCGCAGAGAGCGATGCTGGCGAGCGCGACGCCGATCGTGACGGCTGCGCCGCGCAGCACGCGGCGAACGAGCTCGTCCCGTTCTGGTGAGTCGATTGTCCAGGCAACGCCTGCGCGACCCGCCGCCAAGTCGACTACGAGCGCGCCCACCGCCGCTTGCGCGAGCTCGGCTGATCCGAGAAAGAACGCCAACAACTGCAGCGCGGCGCGCAAGCCCAAGATCCAGGCGGCGCCGACTGCCAGCTCGGTTATGCGTGTGCGCAGAGCGCGTTCAGGCATCGGCCAAGATCTCAGGATCGGACAAGATCTCAGGATCGGACAAGATCTCAGGATCGGACAAGATCGCTCAGTCCGATCGCAGCTTGGCGCTGGCCGACTTGGTCTCGCCCGGCCCGACCTTCACCGAGATGGACTTCTTGCCGAGCTCGGGGTGAATGAACGTGACGGTGTGGGTGCCGGCCGAGACCGACACGTTCGTGCGCGGCGTCTCGCCGATCGGCTGGCCATCGAGCAGCACGCGCGACGCTGGGATCGAGTTGATGTTGAGCGTGCCTGTGCCCGAGGGTGCCTCGACGGGGGGCGACGGCGGGTCGACCTTGCTGATGGGCCCGGTGGGGGCGCGTGCCGGACCGGGCGGTGTCGGCGTGGTCGGATCAGGCAGCGAAGCGATGTCGATCGCCTTGTCGTCCTTCAGCTCGACGGTGATGTCCTTTTCTGCGACGCCATCGGAGAAGTCGAGCACGCTGACGAAGTCAGGGTAGCCCTTTTTCTTGGCGATGAGCTTCCACGTACCGCTGGCGGTGTCGACGTCGACCAAGCGCGGAAACGGGCCGTCGAGCGGCTTCGCTTTGGAGGGCTCGTCGTTGCGCACCATCGTGATCTGCACGCCTTCTGTCTTCACGTTGATGGTCGCGCGACCCTTCACCACGGCGAGCTTCGGGGAGTTCAAATCGAGTGTTTCACCCGCTTTGAGCTCGATCGTTTTCTCGAACGACTTGTAGCGATCGCCGGCGATGCGCACCTCGTGTTTGCCGGGCGCAATGTCCGACAGCTTGGCCGGGAGCGGGCCCTTATCGACGTTGTCGATGAAGATGCGCAGGCCCGGCTGATCGGAGCTCGCAACCAAAGTTGCGACGTTGGACGCCTTGATGGTCATCGCGACCGGCGTGATCTCGCCTGCCACGACCTCGACGCTCATCGGCTCGATGCCGCTCTCGCCCATCACGCTGACGAGATGGCGACCGACGTCGAGATCTTTGATCACGCAGGGGCTGGCGTCGCAGACCTTGCGGCCATCGATGGCGACCTCTGCTTTCGGCACAGTCGCGCCGGACGCGTCGCGGACTTCGATCTGTAGACCACCCGGTCGGCGGGTAAACAAGAACGCAACCAAGCCGGCGATCGACAAGAGCGCTGCCGCGCCGGCCGCGCCCAACAACCACTTCTTTGGATCCGAGCGCGGAACGTCCGGCAGGTGTGTGATGACCGCGCCAAAGTTGGGCGCCATGCCGCCGCCGGGCTGACGCATCAGGTGCGCGGGCAGCACCGGCTTCTTGATGGCGAGCTCGGTTGCCGTGTGCGGATTGCCGGATGGCAAGCGCACGAAGGGCTGATCGCGAACCTCTTCTGTTTGGGTCGCAGCGGCAGCCGGGTTGATACCTGCGGGGTTGGTCGGCGCTGATTGGTCGAACGCGCGCGCCTGGGTGATGCTCGGAATCGGCGGGGGCGGCGGAAACATCGCCGAGCCCGGCTGTGAAAAGGCCGGAGCGTTCGAGCCGTTGCGGCCGAGCGGGGCGACTTCTTGGACGCGACCGGTCTGTGAAGATGCAGGTTGCGAATATGCCACCAGCTGTTCGAACGCATCGAGCCGCAGGGTGTCGGTGCTGGGGGCCGATGCCAACGCCGCGCCGGTGAACTGCGGCGCTTGCGCGGCGTACGCAGCCGCCTGCGCCTCGGCTCGACGTGACGGCGGTGGTGCGCTCGCTTGATGCAGCGGGCGCGGGGCGCCGGATTGGCTGCTGCCATTGGCGCCTCCCGGGCTCTGCCCCTCAGAAGGGCCGATGCCGCGCGCGGTCGAGATCCGCGGCTCGGAGGGCGCTTGATAGCCGGAAGACGGCGGCGGTGCCCATCGCTCTTGCGAGCTCATGCGCGGCGGCGGATGAGAAGAGTTGAATACGTGGGTGCTCTCTTCTTCTTCGTCCCAGTCGAGCGACTCGACTTCTTCGATCGCGCCGGGCGTGGTCTGATCGTCGAGAGACGGCGGCGCGCTCTTGATGGTGTCGGCCGGTTGCGAGCCGTTCACGCGCGTGATCGAGTCGGCGAGCCCGTCGCGCTGCACGCCGAGCAGGGTGCTTCGCGAAGGCGGGATGCCGCGTCGGGACATCGGCGGCACGATGTTCGGCACGCTGTGACGTGGCGGTGCTTCGGAGACTCTGCCGTCAGGCTGGGACCCCGACCGGCCGGGCGGTAGGGTGACGGAAGGCAATGGACCGAACGAGCCCTGCGGCGGAGACGAGTTGCCGGCGAGCCCACGGAACACACTCATCTCCGGGATGGATGGGCCGCCGCCGATCTTGCGCGGAGGAGGAGCGACGGGCGGAAGTCGGGAGACAGAGCCTTCTCCGCTGCCGTTGTCCGGTCGATCAGAATCGAAGCTTTGACCCATCTCTTGTCGCCCCTTGAACTGCCAGACCTGGTTGTCGCCGAGGTCGTACGGGCGCCCTCATTGTACTCTCTGTGCGTTGATTTTCACATGAGTTTGCGGGCGAGCCGAAGGCCGGCTAGGGCAGGGTGGTGCCTGCCATCATCTTGTTCGACATCGACGGAACGCTGCTTGATTGTGCAGGCGCCGGTCGAAGAGCGATGGTTTTGGCCTTCGGAAAGGCGGCCGGAAGGCCAGACGCGGTCGACAAGATCGTCTTCGGCGGCATGACGGACCGCGCCATCGCACGCCTCGGGCTGAGCGAAATTGGCGCCGAAGTCGATGAAGCCGGGATCGATGCGGTGATCTCGGCGTACCGGGCGTTCTTGGAAGAAGAGCTGCCAAAGACAGAGAGATTCAGGGTCCATGACGGCGCGCTCGAGCTGGTGGAGCTCGCCCACGCCACAGGTCACGCCGTCGGCTTGGGAACCGGCAACGTGCGCGACGGCGCCCGACTCAAGCTCGAACGTGCCGGTGTGTGGCATCGCTTCGACTTCGGCGGCTTCGGCTGCGATGCAGAAGCCCGCGACGTTTTACTTTCGATTGGCCGCGCGCGCGGCGCCGAGCGGCTCCGCTGCGACGCACAGAGCTCGGAGACGCTGGTGATCGGTGACACCCCGCGGGACGTCCACGCGGCGCACGCGATCGGCGCAAAGTGTCTGGCGGTCACGACCGGCCGCTTCGATAGGCAACAGCTGTCGGATGCAGGTGCAGATCGCGTGGTCGCTTCGCTGAGCGAGCCTGCGGCGCGCGCCGCCCTCACCGAGAGCTTCAGCCAGATTTGATTACCGGCACCTTGATCACCACGGGAGGCTCTTGGTCGCCCGGAGCGTTCTTGCCGGTGTCGGTTTTGTACGGACAGTGACGACACTTCGAGTTGCAGCAGTAGCCCCGCTTGAGATGGTAGACCTCCGAGAAGACGAATTTGTCGCCCTCCCAGTAAAAGTCGACTCCTTCGACGAGGGGTTGTTTCATGCGCGCCGTTGAACCAAGCGGGGGGCCTCGTCGGAGCATACCGCTGAGAACGACTCGATTCGACTTCCCTCGCTACTCGGTGAGTCTGAAAGGCCCTGTGCTCTGGCTTCTCGGCTCGGCGCTCGCGGGATGTGACGGTTGCGGAAAGCATGATCCGTATGTGCCGTTCTCGATGTCGTCCACAGCGTCGGCGACGAGCGCAGAGGTGGCACAGAGCGCTGAGCTGCCTCCTGCGATCGGCTCGTTTGCCGTGGTGGTCGCCAAGCCGCCAGCCGGCGACGGCAAGACGTTTTCCGTCGGTGCAGCTCTGGTGAAGGCGAAAAAGGGCCGCCTCTTTCGCCTCGGCTTGGTGCTCGATGCGGACGGAGACGCGGTCGACGATCTGCTCGCTTGGACGGAGGCGAGCGCGGGGTCGAAAGGCGAGCTCGTCTTCTTTCGCGGCGGAGGCGCGGAGTCGAGCGACACGATGTTGGCGCGGCTGCCGGCGGATCTCGACATCGAGCACTGCTCTCACGAGACGCAGCTTTCGCGCATCGGCAACGGCGTGGTGGCTGTGAAGGTGACTGCGGATTGCAGCGATCCGAAGCGCGTGGAGCAATGGGTCGCCATCGCGCGGCTCGATTTGACGAAAGAGGCTGCCGCCGGAAAAGGTCCGGAGAGCCGGCTCGAGCTGCGTGTGAGTGAGCCGCTCGCGGTCGACGTCGCCGCAGACGATCGCGACAAAGACGGACGCGAAGATCTAGTCTTCAGCGCCTACCCAGCGGGCACGACGGCGGCTGATCGCGTGCAAGCTTCTCTCGTGCTCTGGGACCGCCCGGCTGGCTACGCGTGGGATCCATCGGAGCCGGAGGCTTCTCTCGGAAAGCTCGGCCAGAGCCTGCTCGCCAAAGCCGTCGCCAAAAAGGCCGACACAGTCGCGCGCGCCGAGACTGCGCTCTCGTTCGCCGCCGCGCTCTGCAATGACCTGGGCGGCGGTCACGTGCGATCGAGCGCGGGCGTGCCGAAGTGCCAGGACTCGCGCGTGGTGGGTGACGCCCTCCACGCAGTTGCGCTGTCGACCTTGGCGAGCGGTGACCTCGGGCGGGCTGCAGGCGCAGCTGATTTGATCGCGAGCCTGAAGATCGACGGTGGCCGCAGCACGCAGCTCGATCAATCCTTCGGCAAGAAGCTGAAAAAGGTGGAGGTCGTCGCGCAGCGCAAGCCCACGGCGCGGCCCCGAAAGGCTGGTCTGTTGTCGCCGCTCTGGTTCGACAGCACGGGCGCCCTGCTGATCGCCGGCGAGAGCGAAGTGACCAGGGTCGACTTGGCGAGCGGCGACGAGACTGCGAGCGATGTCCCTGCTTGGCCTCGCGCGCTCGCGTGGGGAGACGGCGAAGCGCGCGCAGAAATCACAGGCAGCGCCGTTCGTTGTGCGCCGGCATCGTCGGCGCTGCTGTTCAGCGCGAAAGGCAGCGCTTCGGAGCTGGAAGTGCCGCTGCTTGCTTCGCTCGTTCCCAGAACGACCCTCAAAGACAAATGTGAAAAAGGCGCGGCGAAGATGGCAATTCTGGCGGTGGGCGCGCAAGGCGCGCAGGTTGCCTTCCGCGGGGAGAGCTTCAAGCTCGCGTATGGCGATGCGGGGCTCACCGCCAGCCGCGCAGCGTTCGAGCCGAGCGTCGCGGCATCGCCTGGCACGTCGCGATCCCCGGACGGCACAATCGCCGTTGTGCCGCTCTCGCGCAGTATCCTCGTGCTGAAAGGCGCGACCGGCGAACGCTGGCGCGGCAGCGACGTCACCGACTTGCGCTCGTGCGTCAGCTCCAACCTCGGCGATCGAGTGGCCTGCCTGGCGGGCGAAAACGTCGTCGTGCTGGGGCCAAAAAAGTAAGACGGCGTTAGCGCTTCAGGTTCAGATCGGCGAGCGCCATCTTGGCGTCGTTGACGAATGGGCTATCGGGGAAGCGCCGAATGAAGGAGCGAAGCGTCGATTTTGCGTCGTTGTACGCCTGAATGTCGATCAAACACTCGGCCAGCAGCATCGTCGCGTCGTCTTGAACCTCTGGGTTTTGCGCGGACTCACTCAGCGTCGACAAGATCGTGATCGCCTCGCGCTGCCGGTTCAGCTTGCGGTAGGCGCGCGCCAGCTCGAATTTGGCCGACGAAGTATGCGACCCGTTCGCGGAGAGGGTGCTCGACTCTTCGAACGCCTTGGCAGCCTCGTGAAAGCGCCCGCTGCGTGCGTGATCGAGCCCTGCCTGGTAGCTCTCGACCGAGAGCTCGCTCTTGGCCCGCTCGACGGCATCGGCAAAAAAGAGCTGTTCCGAGCGACTTAGACCGCTCTCGCGAAGCTTGTTGAAGCCCTCGATGACCTCACGACGCCGGCCGGCACGTACCAAGTCGTAGAAAGCCGCGGCTCCGTTTTCGGCCTGGGACCGATCGACCGCCTGTTTCTTCATCAGCTCGATCTCGTCTTGAGCCCGCTTGGCGCGATCTTTCAGGTCGGCCATCTCTCGTGTTTGGCTGTCTACGCGGGCGTTCCAGGCGAGATAGACGACGCCCATCACCACCCCGACGAAGATCAAGAACGCGAAGGCCGAGTTGAAAAAGGCCGCGCGTTCGAAGGTCGCTTGTCGCTTGGCGATTGTTCGCAGGTCCGCCGCGAGCGCGCTCGTGAGGTTGTTCGTCTTGATGACGAGGCCCCGAGACTCGACAATTTCGCGTTTAATCTCGCGCAGTTCTTCGTCTGTGTCGTCCATGCCGGCCGAGCGCGAAAAAGCCTGCTTCGGCCCGGCCCTCCATGGTAATGAGGCCGAGCCTCGGCGGCCAAACAATGCGTCTGCCGAAGGGACAAAGGGCTTCCCCAAATGGACACGAGCGAGATTCGAAAAGGCCTCAAGATGATGGTGGACGACAAGCCGTTCGTCGTCGTCGATTTCCAGTTCGTGAAGCCAGGCAAGGGCCAATCGTTCACCCGCGTGAAGGTCAAGAGCCTGACCGACGGGTCGGTGCTCGAGCGCACCTACAAATCTGGTGAAAAGATCGAGAAAGCGGACGTTGAAGACCGCTCGATGCAGTTCATCTACCCGGAAGACAACAACTTCGTGTTCATGCACGAAGCGTCCGGCGAACAGATCACCGTCCCCGGTGACAAGATGGAAGACGAAGCAAAGTGGCTGTCCGACGGCATGACCGTCGACGTCACCTTGTTCAACGGTCAGCCCATCGGCATCAGCCTGCCGTCGTCGGTGGTTCTGCAGATCGTCTCGAGCGAGCCTGGCATCAAAGGCGACACCGCCAGCGGCGCCTCCAAACCGGCCACGCTCTCGACTGGCACTACCGTCTCGGTTCCTCTGTTCGTGAACGAGGGCGAGTGGGTGAAGGTCGACACCACGACCGGCAAGTACATGGAGCGCGTCAACAAGCGTTGACGCTGGCTGCCTCATTTATGCAAGTCCGGCGTTCTCCGCCCTCAACGACTCGAGGATCCCCGGCAGATCCGTGAACGAGACATATCGAACCTCGATGTCGCTATGCGTTCGGACGTGAGCGTCCGTGCTCCTGAGGGTTACAACCAAGTTTTTCCCTTTCGGATATCGGCGGCGAAACGCCTGCATACCCGACGCGTCGAACTTGGTGGCGGTAGACTTGCACTCAATGGCCAGTAGCTCGCGGCGCCGCCCAAGCTCTACGATGAAATCTAGTTCGTGGTGCTGTTTGTCTCGCCAATAGTGGAGGCGACGAAGATCGAAACGCGCGGCAAGCTCCCCCAGCACAAGGTGTTCGAGCAAGAGGCCACGATCTTCGTCGCGAAGCGCGTCCCACCCCTTGAAGTAGGCCACGAAGCCTGTGTCGAACCCATATACTTTCGGTTGGCTTTTGATCTCGGTCGCGCCTCCCCCAAAGTAGGGTCGCAAGATGGTCACGAGAAGCGTCGTTTCCAAAATGGCGAGGTAGTGTTGAACCGTTGGCCTCGAAAGAGCGCATGGGCTCGCGAAGGCTTGCGCCTCGAACATGCCCCCGCTTTGTGTAAAGAGAAGCTCGATGAGTTTGTTGAATCCGGACTTTCGCTCGACAACGAAGAGCTCCGAGAGATCCTTCGCCCAAAACGACGTCAACCACTCCTCGTAGTCCTTGTCGTCCGGGCGAGATGAAAGAAAAAAGGGCGGCAAGCCGCCGTGGAGCATGCGCTGATCGAGATTCTCCACGCCGAAATCAAGGGCGTCGGCCCAGATCATAGGAAGGAGCCAGACGTCTCTCTTTCGACCGGTCAGCGTGTCTCGAAACTTGTCGCGTGCAGCTAAAGTCGACGAGCCCGTGGCCACAACCCGAAGGTCTTTGAAATGATCGGCCGCAACTTTGAGAACCTCCGAAGGATTTGGCAGGCGATGAACTTCGTCGAGAACAACAAGTCCTTTTTGCTGCTTCCAGAAGAGCTCCGGCTCTTCGAGCGCCCTCCGCACGCGGACCAGCTCGCAATCGTAATACGTCGCGCCAAGAAGCGATTTTGCGAGAGTGGTCTTGCCCACGCGCCGCACGCCGCCGAGCCACACGATGGGACGTGCCTCCAGCGCTCGCTCGATTTCAGACAGCCAGAAGTGGCGACGCATGAAAGTTAGTTTACGTTTGGTACGACTAAACGTAATTCTATTTTTGGGGGTAGCCGCCGATGTTCAGTGGCGGCGGGAAGTGGGAGGTGATGCACGAGGAGATGAAGGGCTACTACGAGGCGCGCGCTGACGGGAAAGACCGCGAACACTTCCGGCTCGCCGAGGTCTTCGCCGAGGAGAAGGAGAGACTTCTGGCGCTGCCCGCTACTTTGCCAGAGACAGACCTCGTGGCGCCCGCCAGCGTCGAGCGTGACCGCCTTCGTCCGCTTCGGAACGAATTCGCGCCCGGTACCGAAGGTCAGATCAGGCGGTACCGCCTCGTTACGCGCGCGCAACGGTCACGCTCGTCGCGAGCGACAGCGAGGTGCGCATGCTCGACGGCGCGGACATCATCGCGAAGCACGAGCGAAACCGGGGAGAGCATCAGCGCATCGAAGATCCCGAGCATCGTCGCGAACTGCTCGAGCAAAAGCGTGCGGGGCGCATTCCGAAGCTGCGCGACCGTCTGCTCGCGCAGGTCCCCGCATCGACGCGCGTTGCACGCGATGGGTCGACGTCGGCCGCAATGTAGGCCTGATGACCGCACGCACCGGAAAGCTCCTCGAGCTCTACGGCGCCGAAACCCTCGCGAAGGCCGTCGCCGACGTCGTCGCGCGCGGACTCC
>Ga0105048_10001553_pt1 | contig 37152 bp, 20 predicted proteins | sample MAT05_FD_78382 | JGI IMG/M metagenome (GOLD analysis project Ga0105048, IMG submission 78382) | Freshwater microbial communities from Lake Fryxell liftoff mats and glacier meltwater in Antarctica - MAT-05 | ecosystem: Environmental > Aquatic > Freshwater > Ice > Liftoff microbial mat | place... | reverse complement strand
TGGACGCCGTCCATGCCCGGCATGCGGATGTCCGTCAGCATCGCCAGCAGCCGGTCACGTGATTCGCTGAACAGCTGCACGGCGGCATCACCGGTCGTCGCCTCCAGCACCTCGAATCCATGGTGGCGCAGCAGGCGCCGCGTGGTCGTGCGTACGGCGGTGTCGTCGTCGACGAGCAGGATCAGTCCACCCGGCGGTGGGACCGGTTCCGGTGACGCCACAGGCTCCGGCACCGCAGCGATGACGTCGCCCGACAGGCGTGGCAGCGTCACGTGCACCGTCGTCCCCGCGCCAGGTGACGAGTCGATGCGCACCGTGCCGGCCGCCGCCGTCACCACCCCATACACGACCGCCAGACCGAGGCCCGTCCCGGACCCGACCGGCTTCGTGGTGAAGAAGGGTTCGAACACGTGTGCCCGCACCGCATCCGTCATGCCGACGCCGGTGTCGCTGACGTCGAAGTGCAGTGACGTCCCGTCGGTGTGCACGGCAAGTGCCAGCACACCACCGTCGGGCATCGCATCGCGTGCGTTGAGCACCAGATTGAGCACCAGTTGCTCCATCTGGCTCCGGTCCGCGTGCACGACCCCGCTGGTGGTCCCCTCGAGCGTGATCGTGATCGTCGCTGGCAGCCAGGTGCGCAGCAAAGGCAGCATGTCGCGCAGCAGCGCAACGAGATCCACCGCCTCGCACGACGGTTCCTGCCGCCGGCTGAATGAGAGCAGTTGTCCGGTGAGACGCGCGGCGCGCTCGGTCGACTGCAACGCCGCCATGAGGTCCCCGTGGATCCCGACCCCCGGCGGCAGTTCGTTGACGGCGAGCTGGATCGAGTTGCGAATCGCGGCCAGCAGGTTGTTGAAGTCGTGCGCCATACCCCCCGCCAGCTGGCCCACGGCCTCGAGCTTCTGCGCGACGTTGATCCGCTGCTCCACCACCTGTCGCTCCCGATCGAGTTCGAGGCGTCGCTGCTGGTCGCGCCATACCACCACCGATACGCGACGCCCGTTCATCATCGCGTGCCGCACACTCACTTCCAGCGGGACCAGTGTGCCGTCGGGACGCTGGTGCATCCAGTCGAACGTGTGCGTACCCTGGGCGAGGGTCGTTCTGCCCAGCGTGCGCGACTTCTCGTCGGACGGCGTTCCATCCGGCTGGAACGGCGGCGAGAACTCCGCCGGACGACGTCCGATCAGTTGCGCCTTGTCGTCCAGGCCGAGGTGCCGCAACGCGGCCGGGTTGCAATCGATCACGCCACTGGCATCGGAGAGCAACAGCCCGTCGAGGGCATGTTCGAAGATCACGCGAAAGCGCTCCTCGGCCTCCGTTCGCTGCGTGATGTCCTGTCCTGTCGCGACGATGCCGACCGGCGCGCCATCAGCGCCGACGACGCGCGTCACATTCCAGATCAGCGTGCGCCGGCTCCCGTCCGGGAGGACCGAGTCATCCTCGAAGTTCATCGTGCGCTTGCCGGCCAGGACTTCCTGGATGTCCGCGGCAACCGCATCCCGGTGGTCCGGCGCGATGAACGTCGCGACGTAGTCCATGCCGAGCGCGCTCGCGCGAGGTGTCTGGTACAGCTGCTCGGCCGCGCGATTCCACGCCACGATCCGGTGCAAAGGATCCAGGCCGAGGATCACACTGCCGGCCGTATCGACGATCGCCGCGAGCAGGTCGCTCTCGGGCAATCGTCCGTCCGCGGTGCTCTCGAGTGGCATCGGGCCTCTGTGACGTCGACGATGATGTCGATCATGGTCCGCGACCGCTGAAGCCGCGTTCGCTTCAATACTACCGCCGCCGAACGCGAAGCGTGAGGGGATGCGCCGGGGTCACGTGCGTGGAGTCACGTGCCGGCGGTTTGTTCCCATTGAACGTTCCTCACGTCCCGCATTGCGGGATTCGTGACGCGCGCAATCTTCGCATCCCGACTTCCGTCCGGATGCGACACCGTGGTCTCCCGTCGTGCGATCAGCGCGGGCGCTGCTCGAGGCGGTCCAGCACGTACTGCACGGCGAGGTCGGTGGTGCTCCAGAGCTGAATGTCGGCGCCACTGCCGTAGCGTTGCGCCGCGAGCTGCCCGCGCTCGAACCCGTAGCTCCAGAGTTCAGTGTGGAACCCCGAGGCGTCCACCGCGCGCCGCACGGCGACGAGCGCGGTGCGCAGAGAATCGGCGAACGCTCCTGACGCTCCACCCGTCTCTCCGGCGCGCTGAATGTGTCCGGCGACGCCGAGCAGGAACAGGTTCACCTCGCGGCCCCACACGACGCGCGGCCCGTGATATGGGTCCTTCTCGAACGCTTGCCAAACCGCTGGCGACGCATACGCATCGTTGGCCACCACCGGGCCGATCCCGTCCACCAGCAGACCGGCAGGATAGGCGCGTGCAAACAGGCGTGTGTCGCGCAGCACGCGCTGCTGCTGCGCCGCCGTCAGCGGCTGTGCCGGCCCATCTCCCTCGCCCAGAAACAGCTGCGTTGCCGGGTCGGTGTTGGCCACGGCGATCGGCGCCCCGTTCGCGTCGAGCGCGACGGCGAGGAAGGTGAGCGAATCGCTCTGCGCCGCCGCGCTGCCCGGCCGTGCTTCCCACCACGTCCGCTCGACCGCCGGCATGGCGCCAAGGCGCGCGCGCACCGCGGCCTGCACCTGCGCGGCGCTCCGCTCCACGACGAAGTGGCGTGATGCGCCGCGCCAGGTCGCGATGGCCTTCGTCAGCTGTGACCGATCGGCGGCGTAGCGCGCCAGCCGTCCCGTGCCCTGCGTCGCGGCCGCCGTCGAAATGCCAAGCTCGCGCATCGCGTCGAGGATGCGCCCCACCGACTCCAGCGCGTGCGGCACCCAGATCGCGTTGATGTCCATCGCATAGCGGCCGCCGGCATAGCCCGCGCCGCTGTCGCGCCAGCTCGCCGACGCCCAGCCATCCGGCGCACGCGGCGCAAACGCGATGAGGTTCGAGGTCAGCGGTGCGTCGGCGTAGTGCGCGGTCAACTCCGCGACCAGTGCCAGTTCGCGCAGCAGTCGGTCGGCGCGTGTGCCGCCTCCATCACGCCGATCGAGCAGGAACGCGCGCTTGGCGGCTGCCGGCACCGCCGGGTCGGTCATCCAGCGCGCCGCCACGATCGGGAGCTGGTACTCGTCGTCGACCATGTGATAATTCTCGCGCACCACACGCACGTCGCGTAACACGGCGGCGGCGCGCTGCAGCAGCGAGTCGCGCTGTGCCGCACCGGTGGCGGCACCATCGAGCGCGCGCGTGACGAGCGCGGCATACTCACCGGCCGACTCGCGCACCGCCTGATCGCCAAGCGCCTCCTCGTGCGACACGGCACCGCCGGGGCCCAGTTTGCGCAGCGCCGTGGCGATCACGGCCTCGAGCGTCTCGTGCTGCCAGATCGGGCGCATCATCAGCGCCGTCATCAGCATGTCGCGACCGAAGTAGGTGGCGTAGGTCGGCAGGCCGGCCATCAGCTTCTCGCGTGAGACGAGCAGTTCCACGCCGCGCACCTGTCGCTCCATGCGACGGGCGCGGAGCTCGGCGCTGTCCCCGGGCGTACCGGCGGCGCCGCGCTGCGACGTCGCGTCAAGGAAGGCGAGGAAGTCGGGGGTGAAGATCTGCTGTCGCGTGAGCGGCGTCAGGGTGCGCGCAGTGCTGGTGACGCGGACGGTGACGGTGACGGCATCGCCACGACGGGCACGCAGCGTGACGGAATCGCCTGCGACCGTGGCCTGCACGTCGGCAGCGGCGCCGCCCAGTTCGAGGGTGAGGGTATCGCGCCCATCGATCGAGACTTGCTGCACACGCGCCACCCACCGACCGGTCGAGGTGCGGAGCTGTGGTCGCGGATAGCGCCGTGCCTGCAGCTGCGCCACCGACGCGGCGCGCAGCCGCGCCAGGTGCTGGGCTCGGGTGCCGTCGGGCAGCCGGGTGAGCGCGGCCACCATCGCATCGACTTCGGTGATCGCGAACGGCGCGCCGGCGAATGCGGTGCGCGCGCGGTCGACGAACTGGAAGTCCCGCTCGACGCGCATGGAGCCGAGGAGGAACCAGCCGAGGTGGAGCGTGCCGGTGGCGGCGGTGAGTTCGTGCTCGAAGGTGCGGGCTCGGCCGCGGCGGCTTATGCGAGCGGGCGCGCGTCCCCACTGCAGCGGTGCGGTGTGTCCGCTGGCGTCGCGGGCCGTGAAGCCGACGCTGGCGTTGTCGGCGTCGGCAAGCAGGTGGACCACGCGCGCACCGCGGGCATCGATGTAGACCTGCAACGTGTTGCGCGCTGCATCACGGTAAAAGCGCGTCTGGTATCCCCGATAGGCCGTGGTGTCGTCGAGGCCGGCATCGGGGAACGAGAGCACCGGCTGGACGGTGCCGGGGGTCAGGGCGAGCTGTGCGAGCAGGGCAAAGGCGAGCACGGGAGCGGGGGCGGGGAGAGGTGGTCGGTGCGCGGCAGCGGTATCGCGACGCGCGGCGCGCGCACTGCTGGGCGAGTGGGCAGTCCATTCGTGGCGTCGGTCACCGGCGACGGAATGTTATGACATCGTGCACAGCCGGGCGAACGCGGCGGACGTCGTGCCTGTTTTGGTGCCGACATCCGCGCGTCGATGCCGACATCTGCCGATTCGTTCACGCTGTCGTTTCACCTGTCATGTCTGGTTGCTGTTGGACACGCAGCCGAATTGGTATCGGATCTTGACACCGTGCGTGCCCGCGGCGAGCGTAGCCCCAACGAATCCCGGCACGACGGCGCGTCCCCGGTCGAACCCCGGTGATACGCGCGTTTCGTCAGAGGTGTTCCTCATGCATCGAGGTAGAGAGGCGCAGCGGGCTCGCGGCGCGACTGGGGTCGTCAGGTGACGAGGGTTCCGCGCGGCGCTGCCGCCGCGCGATGATCACGGCCTGGGCGACGGCAGACGAGTGGCTGGCTCGCGCGCAGTGGCGCGCCGACCCTGCGTCTGGAGCAGAGCACGAGTGCCGCTACACGCCCAGTCGACGGTGCGGGCGCCTGCGGGGTGTCGTGCGCCGTTCGATGAGAGTGCAGGAATAGGGAAGAGTCGCGCTGATGATCTGGTCCGCAGTTGCAGGTGCTGTCTCGACGTTCGCCGCGTGCGATTTCCGCCGCGGTGAGCCCGTATGACAAAACCCTCCGCATCATTACAGGAGAGAACGCGAATGAAGTTGATCCGAGGTCTGATGGCCGCAGCAGTAGGCGGCCTTTTGCTGGCGAATCCAGCGCAGGGGCAGCGCGGTGTGATTTCCGGTCGCGTCGTGGACTCGACGAGCCAGCTGCCGATGCAGTCCGTGACGGTGACGATCGAAGGGACGCAGCGTGGCGCCGTGACCGGCGTGGATGGCGCGTTCCGCCTGGCGGATCTTCCGGCCGGATCGGCGCGTCTGCGCGTCACGCGAATCGGCTATTCGCCGCAGGTGAAGGACGTTGCGGTGCAGGCGGGGCAGACGGCCACGGTGCGCTTCGTGCTGCAGTCCGTGGCGGCCAACCTCGGCGCCGTGGTCGTGACGGGCTACGGCTCGCAGCGGAAGGAAGCCATCACCGGCGCCGTGGTCACGATCAATGCCGATGAAGCCAACGTCGGTGTGATCGCGAACCCGACGCAGCTGCTGACCGGCCGCGCCGCGGGTGTGAACGTCACGCTGAACAGCGGTGAGCCGGGCGCTGGTGCCCAGATCCGCATCCGCGGCGGCACATCCATCACGGCCAGCAACGATCCGCTGTACGTCATCGACGGCGTGCCGCTCCAGAACAACGAGGCACAAGCCCGTGGTGTCGGCATCGGCGGCACGCCGCCGATCGGCCGTAATCCGCTGAACGCGATCAACCCGTCCGACATTTCGTCGGTGACGGTGCTGAAGGACGCGGCGGCCACCGCCATCTACGGCAGCCGCGGTGCGAACGGCGTGGTGCTGATCGAGACCAAGCGGGGACGTACCGGCCAGGCCACGATGGAGTACGAGACGTACGCCGCCGTCGGCGTGGCGGCAAACTCGCTCAATCCGCTCAGTTCGGCGGAGTATCGTGATCTGCTCAGCCGCGAGATCGCCAATACGAACAACCCTGCCGCCACCCGCGCGGCGCTGGTGACGCAGCGTAACGGTCTCGGCACCGCGAACACGAACTGGGAGAACGAGCTCCGCCGGAACGCGATCACCCAGAATCACAACCTGTCGTTCGCCGGCGGCAACCAGACGACGACGTTCCGCGCCTCGCTGAACTTTAACGACCAGCAGGGCGTGGTCCTGTCGAACGGCTTCCAGCGTCTGCAGGCCCGCCTCAACGGCAACCATGAGGCGCTGAGCGGCCGCCTGCGCATCGGCCTGAACCTCAGCTCGTCCCGAATCCAGGACGACTACCTGCCGTTCGAGAACACCGGCGGCTTCGAAGGTGGTGTGTTCCAGAACGCGGTGATCTTTCTGCCGACGAACCCGGTGTTCGTGACCGATCCGGTCACGCAGGCCCAGCGGTTCTTCGAGACCGGTCCTGGGCGTCAGGAGCGGCGCAACCCGGTCGCACTCGCTGAACAGACGATCGACGAGGGCGAGACCATCCGCACCCTCGCCAACGTCACGTCGTCCTTCTCGATCTTTCCGAGCCTGATCGCGCAGGTGAACGTCGGCTCCGACCGCTCCAACGGCCAGCGCAACGTGTACCAGCCGCGCGCCGGCTCCGTCGGCTCCGAGTTCAATGGCCTGGCGCAGCAGTCACAGCGCGCACTGTCGAACCAGACGCTGCAGACGCTGCTGACGTGGTCGCCGACGATCGGCAACGACATCGAGTTCGACGCGACGGGCGGCTACGAGTACACCGACTTCGACAACCGCGACTTCTCGATGCAGACGCGCAACTTCACCAGCGACGCCTTCACGTTCAACAATCTTGGCGCTGGCTCGCTGCCGCAGATTCCGCAGTCGAATCAGGAGCAGGCCCGCCTCGTCTCCTTCTTCGGCCGCGCCAACATCGGCTACAAGAACCGCTACTTCCTGACCGGCGTGCTGCGCCGCGACGGCTCGTCACGCTTCGGCGATGCCAACAAGTGGGCGGTCTTCCCGGCAATCTCGGGTTCGTGGCTGATCTCGGACGAGTCGTTCGCGAAGGGGCTTCCGTTCTCGCAGCTGAAGCTGCGGGCCGGCTACGGCCTGCAGGGGAACCAGGCTGTGGCGCCGTATGCGTCGCTGGCCTCACTCGCCCCTGATGGCGGCGCCCGCTACGTCTTCGGGAATACGGTGTTCACGGGCATCGTCCCGAACGTGAACCCGAATCCGAACCTGAAGTGGGAGCAGTCGACGCAGTCCAATATCGCCTTCGACTACGGCATCGCCGATGGTCGGTTCAGCGGCTCGCTCGAGTTCTACAGCAAGAGGACCACCGACCTGCTGCTGACCGTGCCGATCTCGCAGACCGGGTCGGCGTTCGTGTCGACGCAGCTCCAGAACATCGGTGCCGTGCAGAACCGCGGCCTCGAGTTCTCGCTCGATGCCCGCATGTACGAGCGCGCCAACCGCGGCCTGAACCTGACTTCGGGACTGGTGTTCTCCGTGGAGCGGAACAAGGTCCTCGACCTCGGTCCCACGGATTTCATCGAGACGTCCAGCGTCAGCGGCCAGGGTCAGTCTGGCGTGAATGCGCAGCGCATCATCCCGGGGCGGCCGATCGGCGCATTCTACGGCGCCGAGTTTGCCGGCTTCAACGGCACCGGCAACCAGCTGTTCACGAAGTACACGGTCACCCGGAACGCGGCCGGTGTGGAGACCAGCCGCGTCGCCAACGGCACGACGACGGATCCGGGGGCAGACGACCGGTTGGTCATCGGCGACGCGAACCCGAATTTCAGCCTCGGCCTCCGCAGCAACCTGACCTGGCACAACATCGACGCGAGCTGGCTCTGGCGCGCCGAGCAGGGACGCGACGTGTTCAACAACACGGCGCTCGTCTATGCCACCAAGGGCGCGATCACGGCGCAGCGCAACCTGATCCGCTCGGGCAGCGAGACGCCGGAGCCGATCAGCGAACAGGCCGTCTACTCCTCGCGCTGGATCGAGGATGGGTCGTTCTTCCGCCTCCAGAACGTGACGCTCGGCTACACGTTCAAGCTGCCGTTCTCGGGCGGCGCCCGCACCACGCGTGTGTACGTGTCGGGTGACAACCTGCTGCTGTTCACGAAGTACAGCGGGTATGATCCCGAGGTCTTCATCGACGCCGGCACCGCGTCGCGCGGCGTGGACTATCTCTCGTATCCCCGCCCCAGGACCTACACGACCGGTCTGCGCATTCAGTTCTGAGTCGTGTCCGAAGTGCCAGTGAACGTGTGTCCTCTGATTTCCTACCCGTCCCATTGAGGCGACTGCGAATGTCTCTGTTCCACAACCCGGTCCGGACGGCGCGCCTTGGCGCGCTGCTCCTGGTCCCCGTCGGCCTGATGGTCGGTTGCACCGACCTGAAGGAAACCCCGACGAGCCTGATCACGAAGGACACGTTCTACAAGAATTCGGACGAGGTGCTCGCCGGCGTCACGTCGGTGTACGCCAACCTCCGGAACAACCTGGAGTCCTACTACTCGCTGAACTCGATCAGCTCCGCCGAGGGCGTCGTCCCGGTGCGTGGCGGTGACTGGTTCGACAACGGCGCGTGGCTGGAACTCCACCGCCAGGGCTGGACGCCGAACAGTGTCACCGGCCTGCGCGAAATCTCCGACATCTGGAACCAGCAGTACGCCGGCGTCGCCCGCGCCAACATCGTGCTCGAAGCCCTCGAGAACGTGACGGTGGCGAGCGGTGCCCAGATCAAGGGTGAACTCCGCGCCCTCCGCGCGTTCTACTACATGCAGCTGATGGATGCATACGGCGGCATTCCCATCGCCACCGACACGAAGGTGGAACAGCGTGAACAGGCGACGCGCGCTCAGGTCTTCACGTTCATCGAGAGAGAACTGCGGGAGGCCCGCGCCGTCCTGCCGAAGATCTGGCCGGGCCAGCAGGGTCGATTGACGCAGGGCGCGGCGGATGCGATGCTCGCCACCCTCTACCTGAATGCCCGTGTGTGGAGCGGTACACCGACGGCCTCAGGGATCACCCTCGGCGCCCCCAGGTGGACCGAGGCCTCGGCCTTCGCCGACAGCGTCATCAACAACGGGCAGTACTCGCTTGCGACGGCGTCATATACGTCGCCGTGCGGCAGCGGCTATTTCGCGAACTTCTGCTACACCAACCAGACGTCGCCCGAGAACGTGTTCGTGGTCCGAGGTATCGCGCTGGATGGCCTTGGCTTCAATCGCCAGTACAACACGCTGCACTACAACAGCTTTTCCGGCGGCGGCGGGTGGAACGGCTGGGCGATCGTCGAGCAGACATTCAACGCCTTTGACCCGGTCGATGTCCGGCGCAACACGATTCTGTCCGGCCCGCAGGTGGACCTGTTCACCGGCGCGCCGGTCAACAACCGCCAGGGCGCACGCCTGATCTTCACGCCGACCATCGCCAACATCAACGCGGCGGACGAAGGCGAGGGTGTGCGTCTGTACAAGTTCCCGCTGGACCCGAACCGCGCCGGCAACGCCAGTGGCACGGACTTCACGATCTACCGCCTCGCCGAGATGATCCTGATCAAGGCCGAAGCGCAGAATGAACTGGGCAACACGGAAATCGCTCGCGGCCTGGTGAACCAGGTTCGTGTCCGCGGATTCCCTGGCAACGCCTCCAAGCTCCTGCCGGCCGGCCTGTCCCAGACGACGATGCGCGCCTCCATCTTCTCCGAGCGCGTGTTCGAGCTCACCGGCGAAGGCAAGCGTCGTCAGGACCAGATCCGCGAGGGCACCTACACGAGCGGCACCTGGTTCGGCAAGACGGCGGCGGCGGCCCACAAGGTCGTCCTGCCGATCCCGCAGGCGCAGATCAACACGAACCCGAAGCTCACCCAGAATCCCGGCTACTGATCGCTGCAGGGAGCTGTGCAGTCGTGGTAACTTTCAGGGCCTGCTCCGGTACATCGGGGCAGGCCCTGCCGGTTTCCAGCCCTTGCTGGCGTGCCGCGCGCCACCCCCAACACCGAAGTGACACCGCAGTATGAGCGAAGGCACCGCGATTCGACGGATCGCGCTGGCAGCGGCGGCGCTGCTGGCGGGGGCCGGCTGTTCCCGCTCTGCGGATGTCCCGCGAGCCGCTCGCACCGGCTCCGCCCCTGAGGTCGGCACGACGCTGTTCACGAAGATGCCCGCAGCCTACACCGGCATCACGTTCGAGAACCGGATCGTCGAATCGCAGGAGCTCAACGTCTTCGTCTACCGCAATTTCTATAACGGCGGTGGTGTGGCGACGGGTGATCTGAATGGTGACGGCCTGCCTGAGGTCGTCCTCGGCAGCAACATGCAGGGGCCGCGGCTGTTCCTGAACGAGGGCGCGTTCCGGTTTCGCGATGTCACGCAGGCCTCGCGCCTCGTCGCGACGAAGCCGTGGACGACGGGTCTCGCACTCGCCGATGTGAACGGTGACGGCCGGCTGGATCTGTATGTCAGCCACGCCGGCACCGGCGACGCCGACAGTCGCCGGAACGAGCTCTGGATCAATGATGGCCCAGGCCCGGACAGCGTGCCGCGTTTCACCGAACGGTCACGCGAGTACGGTCTCGACGACGACGGCTTCACGACGCAAGCCGCCTTTTTCGACTACGACCGTGATGGCGACCTCGATCTCATCCTCATCAACAATTCGCCGCGGCCCGCCAGCAGCTTCGGCCTGCGCAACACGCGCGCCGAGCGGAATCACGATGGCGGCGACCGCCTGTATCGCAACGACGGCGGAAAGTTCACCGATGTGAGCGGGAAGGCGGGCATCTTCGGCAGCGAGGTGGGATTCGGCCTCGGCCTCGGTATCGCCGACCTGAATGACGACGGTTGGCCCGACATCTACATCGCCAACGACTTCTTCGAGCACGACTACGTCTACATCAACGACCGCGATGGCACCTTCCGCGAGGAGATGCAGCAGCGGCTGGCGAACAGCAGCTATTTCTCGATGGGGATGGACATCGCCGACGTGAACAATGACGGGCAGCCCGACATCTACACGACCGACATGCTGCCGGAGGACGAGTACCGTCTCCGCACCACGTCGTCGTTCGACGGCTGGGATGTGTATCAGGCCAAGCTGCGGAACGACTATGGCCACCAGTTCATGCGCAACATGCTGCAGCGCAACAACGCCGACGGCACGTTCAGCGACGTGGGGCAGCTGGCGGGCGTCTCGCGGACCGACTGGAGCTGGAGTGCCCTGATCGCCGACCTCGATCTGGATGGCCGGAAGGACATCTTCGTCACGAACGGACTGCTGCGGGACGTCACGTCGCAGGAGTACCTCGCCTTCATCGCGAACGGCACCGAGACCGCACGGCAGGTGACCAGCGGTGGAACGGTGGACTTCATGGCACTGACCAATGCCATGTCCACCACGCCCATCCCGGACTATGCGTTCCGCAACGACGGCGGGTTGCGCTTCAGCAATCAGGCGAAGGCGTGGGGGCTGGACGAGCCGAGCATCTCCAGCGGCGCGGCGTATGCCGACCTCGATGGAGACGGGGCGCTGGATCTGGTGGTGAATAACTCCAACCTCGCGGCCTTCGTCTTCCGCAACAATGCGCGCACGTTGCACCCCGCCAACCGGTACCTCCGTGTGCAGTTGGAAGGCGCTGGCATGAACCGGTTCGCCGTCGGTGCGCGCGTCACAGTGTGGGCCGGTGGGCAGCAGGTGGTGCAGGAACTGTCGCCGGTTCGCGGCTTCCAGTCGAGCTCCGACTACGTTTTGGCCTTCGGCCTCGGCGCTGTGGCGCAGGCGGATTCGGTGGTCGTGGACTGGCCGGATGGCCGTCGGTCCATGCAGGCCGCCGTCGGGACGAACGCACGGTACGTGGTGCGCATCGCCGATGCGGCGCCAGCGAGCGCACGGCGCGCGGTCTCGGCACCCACGCCGCTGATGGTCGACGTGACGACGCGCAGCGCGATCCCGTTCGTGCACCGCGAGGACGATTTCACCGACTTCGATCGTGAACGCCTTCTACCGCGCATGCTCTCGATGGACGGCCCGGCCGCCGCGACGGCGGACGTCAACGGCGATGGCCTCGACGACCTTTTCATGGGCGGCGCCAAGGGCCAGGCGGGGCGGCTCATGCTGCAGCGGGCTGACGGCACCTTCACGCCGTCGAACACCGGCGTCTTCGAGCCGGACGCAATTTCCGAGGATGTGGGCGCACTGTTCTTCGACGCGAACGGCGACGGGAAGCCGGACCTGTATGTCGTGTCGGGCAGCAACGAGTATGCGGAAGGGGCGCCCGCGCTGCAGGATCGCCTGTACCTGAACGATGGCGCTGGCCGCTTCGCGAAGGCGGCTGACGCGCTGCCAGTGGAAACCAACAGCGGGTCACGGGCCGCGGCATTCGACTACGACGGCGACGGGGACCTCGATCTGTTCGTCGGCAGTCGGAGCGTGCCGTGGCGCTACGGTATCGACCCGACGAGCATGCTGCTGCGCAACGATGGCCGCGGCCACTTCACCGATGTCACTGCCACGCTCGCGCCGGGCCTCGTGGACCTCGGCATGGTCACCGACGCCGTCTGGCAGGACATCGATGGTGATCGCCGCGCGGATCTGGTGGTCGTCGGCGAATGGATGCCGGTGACGGTGTTCCGCAACACCGGCGGCGGCCGCCTCGCGAAGGTGGTGGTGCGTGGCCTCGAACAGAGCCACGGCTGGTGGAACCGCATCGTCGCCGCCGACGTCAACGGTGATGGCCGCATGGATTTCATCGCCGGCAACCTCGGCCTGAACAGCCGTCTGCGGGCAACGCCGAAGGAACCGGCGACGATGTTCGTGGGCGATTTCGACGGCAACGGCTACACTGACCAGATCGTCGCCTGTTACAACCAGGGCCGCAGTTACCCGTTGGTGCTTCGGGACGAGATGATCAAGGCGCTGCCACCGTTGAAGGTGCGGTTTCTGAGCTATACCGAGTATGCCAAGGCCGGCGTCACCGACATCTTCCGTCCCGACGAACTGTCGGCTGCGGTGCAGAAGAAGGCCGAGGTGTTCGCCACGTCGGTCATTCGCAACGATGGCGATGGTTCGTTCACGCTGGTGCCGCTTCCTGACGAGGCGCAACTCGCCCCCGTGTATGGGATCGCACTGACGGATGCCGATGGCGATGGCGTGAACGACCTGTTGCTCGCAGGCAACTTCGATGGCTTCAAGCCCGACATCGCGCGCGCCAGCGACTCGTACGGCGTGCTGCTGCGTGGCGCGAAGGACGGCACGTTCAGCGCGGTCCGGCAGCCTGCCAGCGGCTTCCGGGTGCCGGGGCAGTCGCGCGAGGTGCTGCGGCTCCGCTCTCGCGATGGTGTCTTCCTGCTCGTGGCACGCAACAACGATCGTCCCCTCGTCTTCCGACCCAACCGGAGCGTCCGATGACACGATCCATCCACACGCTCGTCCTGCTGTGCGGCACGGTGGTCCTGGCCGGATGCCAGCGCACCGCGTCGGCCGCTGACGCGTCGCCCGTCACGGGTGCCGACGCGACACCGCTGCACCTTGCCGTGAAGCAGGTGAACGACGTCATCGTGTACGACATCATGAGCCCGCCGCAGGCGAGTCGCGTGTATGCGTATGCCAGCGTCGCGGCGTACGAAGCGATGCGGCAGGGCGATACCACGTACCGCACGCTGGCCGGTCAGCTGAACGGTCTGACGCCGGTGCCAGCCGCGCCGGCCGGAACGTCGCTGCAGTTGGCCGGCGTCCACGCGTACATGGTGGTGGGCCGCGCACTGACCTTTTCGCAGGCGCGGATGGATTCGCTTCGCGCTGCGATGGACGCGCGATTCCGTGAGAGCCTCACGGAGACGGTGTACGCGCGCTCGGTGGCCTACGGCGACACCGTCGCGACGCACATCCTCGCCTGGGCCGGCACGGACCGGTTCAAGCAATCACGCGGCATGCCCAAGTTCAGCGTGCTGCAAACACCGGGCCGCTGGATCCCCACACCGCCGGCGTACATGGACGGGGTGGAGCCGAACTGGGGCGCGCTTCGGCCGTTCGTGATGGACACGTCCAACCAGTTCAAGCCGGATCCGCCATACCAGTTCGACTCCGTCAAGACGAGCCCGTATTTCCGCGATGCGCTGGAGGTCCACCTGGTCACGACCACCATGACCCAGGAGCAGCGCGCGATCGCGGCGTTCTGGGACTGCAATCCATTCGTGATGCACGTGCAGGGACACACGATGTTCGCGACCAAGAAGATGTCACCCGGCGCACACTGGATGGGCATCGCGGGCCTCGCGTCACGGAAGGCGAAGGCCGACATCCTGCGCTCGGCCGAGGCATACACGTTCACGTCGATCGCCCTCGCTGACGGGTTCCTGAGCGTGTGGGCCGAGAAGTACCGGAGCAGCATGATCCGTCCTGAGACGGTGATCAATACCTACATCGACGAGAACTGGCAGCCGCTGCTGCAAACGCCGCCCTTCCCGGAGTACACCAGCGGGCACAGTGGCATCTCGACCTCTGCATCGGTGGTCCTGACGAGCCTCTTCGGCGAGGATTTCGCATTCGCCGATTCGACGGAGGTGGAGTACGGGTTGCCGGTCCGAACCTTCACGTCGTTCACTGCGGCTGCAAAAGAAGCCGCGATCAGCCGGCTTTACGGCGGCATTCACTTCCGGCAGGCGGTCGAGCAGGGGCAGGTGCAGGGCCGCAAGGTCGGTGCGCTCGTGCTGGAGCGGATCCGCACGCGCCGTTCGGCTCCCGTGGTCTCGTCGCGGTAGCCGCTCAACGTGCAGCGGGATCGTCGTCCATGACGCCACCTTTGCAGCATCTGTTGCGCGCGCGCTCCCTCGCGCTGGCCGCCGCGCTGCTGCTTTCGGGATGCGCGCGTGGGGACGTCGCGTCGACCGCAGCGCGCGACACGGCGACCGTGCCGGCGGGGCCGCCGCTGTTCGAGAGCCTCAGCCCGGACTCCACGGGCGTGACCTTCTCGAACGACCTGCCCGAGTCGCCCGAATTCAACATCCTGAACTATCTCTACTACTACAACGGTGGCGGCGTTGCAGTCGGTGACGTCAACGGCGACAGTCTCCCCGACCTCTACCTGTCGTCCAACCTCGGCCCGAACCGCCTCTATCTCAACAAGGGCGGCTTCCGCTTCGAGGACGTCACCACGGCCGCTGGCGTGTCGGGACCGGCGGGATGGAAGACGGGCGTCACGATGGCCGATGTGAACGGCGATGGTCGCCTCGACCTCTACGTCTCGGCGGTGAGCTACCTGACGATGCAGGGCCGCAACATGCTCTACATCAACGACGGCGATGGCACGTTCACCGATCGTGCCGCGGCGATGGGCGTGGCGCACGCCGGGTACTCGACGCAATCCGCCTTCTTCGATTACGACGGCGACGGTGATCTCGATCTGTTTCTGCTCAGCCATTCCACCCACACCGAGCGTGCGATCGGCAATGCCAGCAGGCGTGATGTGCGGAATGCAACTGCCGGCGGACGCCTGTATCGCAACGACGGCGCCCGCTTCACCGATGTGAGCGCTGCCGCGGGGATCTTCGGCGGCATCGAGGGCTACGGGCTCGGGCTGGTGGTGAGTGACCTGAACATGGATGGCTGTCCCGACGTCTACGTCGCGAACGACTTCCAGGAACAGGACTTTCTCTACTACAACACCTGTCGCAAGTCCTTCACGGAGTCGATAAAGAACGCCACCGGCCACACCAGTCGGTTCTCGATGGGCGTCGACGCCGCCGACGTCAACAACGACGGGATGCCCGACGTGGTCGTGGGCGACATGCTGCCGGAGCGCGAGGAGATCCTGAAGACGTCCGCGAGTTCGGAGTCGTACAGCCTGTTCAAACTCCGTGTCCGTGCCGGCTACCATCCGCAGTATGCGCGCAACACGCTGCAGCTCAACCGCGGCAATGGCGAGTTCAGCGAGATCGGTTTCCTGGCGGGTATTGCCGCCACCGACTGGACCTGGTCGATGCTGTTCGCGGACCTCGACAACGATGGCCGCAAGGATCTGTTCGTGACCAGCGGAATATTCCGGCGCCCGAATGATCTCGACTACATCAACTACATCGGCAACGAGACGGTGCAGGCCTCGCTGGCCAACGGCGTCACGCGCGAGAATCTCACGCTGCTGCGGCAGATGCCGACGGTGCCCGTCCGCAACCACGTCTACCGCAACGATGGCGACCTGCACTTCACCGACATGGCGGGTGCATGGGGGCTGACACGTACGGGCTACTCCAACGGCTCCGCGTATGCAGACCTCGACGGAGATGGTGACCTCGATCTCGTCATCAACAATTACAATGCCCCGGCGTCGATCCATCGCAACATGGCGCGGGAGCGGAACGGCAGTCACTACCTCGCGGTGACGCTGCGCGGTGCCGGCCGGAATACCGCCGGCATCGGTGCAAAGCTGTTCCTCTGGCAGCGGGGAGGGCAGCAACTGCTCGAGCAGAGCCCGACGCGTGGCTTCCAGTCGTCGGTGGACCAGCGCCTGCACTTCGGACTCGGCGCCAACGCCGTGATCGATTCACTGGTGGTAGTCTGGCCTGATCGACGCTTTCAGGTGCTCACCGGTGTCGTCGCCGACCGCAATCTCGTGGTGAGCCAGGCTGACGCGCGCGGGCGATACGACTACGCGTCGCGCAATTCGGCGGCACCGCTCTTTGCCGACATCACCGACAGCAGCATGACCGGCTGGACGCACGTCGAGAACGACTTCGACGACATGGACCGTGAGCCGCTCATGCCGCACCTGCTCTCCACCGAGGGGCCGGCGCTGGCCGTGGCCGATGTGAACGGCGACGGCCTCGATGACATCTTCGCCGGTGGAGGCAAGTGGCAGCCGGGCCGCCTGCTGGTGCAGCAGCGCGACGGCAGCTTCCAGGCGATCGACTCGCTCGTCTTCGCCGCAGACAGCATGCGCGAGGATGTGGATGCCACGTTCACCGACGTGAACGGTGACGGCAAGCCCGATCTGTACGTGGTGGCTGCGGGCAACGAGTTCTGGGGCAACTCCGATGCGCTGCAGGATCGCCTCTACCTGAACGATGGCACCGGGCGCTTCACGCGCTCCGTCGACGGTGTGCCGGCGTTCTTCGAGAACGGATCGTGTGTCGTGGCCGGCGATTTCGACGGCGACGGCAAGATGGACCTGTTCGTGGGCAGTCGAGTCGTGGCGAAGGAGTATGGCACGTCGCCGAAGAGTCACCTGCTGCAGGGCGACGGGCGCGGACGCTTCACCGACGTGACGCAGAACGTGGCGCCGGCACTGCTGGCCGCAGGGATGGTGACGGCGGCCACCTGGCTCGACTACGACCGCGACGGAAAGCTCGACCTGGTGGTCGTCGGCGAGTGGATGCCGGTGCGTGTCTTCCACAACGAGCGCGGCACACTCGTCGACCGCACCCGCGAGGCGGGGCTGGCCGGAACGGAAGGATGGTGGAACAGCGTCACGTCCGCCGACCTCGATGGCGATGGCCGCGCCGATCTGGTGCTCGGCAACCTCGGACTCAACTCGTACCTCCGCGCCTCGGTCACCGAACCGGCGCGGATGTACGTCCACGACTTCTTCGGCAACGGCACGGTGGAGCAGGTGATCACGTTCTACAAGCATGGCGTCAGCTATCCCCTCGCCACGCGTGATGAGCTGGTGAAGTTGATGCCGACGCTGCGCTCGAAGTTCGCATCGTACCGCGCGTTCGGTGCGAGCACGGTGCAGCAGATCCTTCCTGCAGAGGATCTGGACAGGGCGAAGCTCCTCGTGTCGCACACCTTTGCGAGTGCGGTCGCGCTGTCGAAGCCCGATGGCACCTTCGCCCTCACACCGCTGCCGGTCGAGGCGCAGTTCGCACCGGTGCGTGCGGTGATCGTGCGCGACTTCGACGGCGACGGCATCGCCGACATTCTCCTCGGTGGCAACTTCGAGGGCGCTCCACCGATGCTCGGCCAGTCCGACGCGAGCCATGGATTGTTGCTGCGCGGTACCGGCGGCGGAGCCTTCCGTGCGGTGCCGATCGCAGAAAGCGGCGTGCGCATCCGCGGCCAGGTGCGCAAGCTCCGACTCGTGCGACGTGCCGACGGCCGAATCACGGTGGTCGCCGCCCGCAACAACGATCGGCTCGCGTTCCTGCGCGCACCGCGCTGAGACGCACCACCGCTCACGACCTCCGGCTCCCTCTCATGCGCTCCGCTCTCCTCGCGCTGTCGCTCACCGCCGCCGCCGCCGCCGCCGCTACCGCCTGCTCGGCGCCGCGCCAGCCGGCTGCCGCAGCGTCCGACACCGCCGCCTCCGCTGCGCGCCTCGTCGATCCCGGCAGTCACCCCGCGTGGTCGAAGAACGCCGTGATGTACGAAGTGAACATCCGGCAGTACACCCCCGAAGGCACCTTCGCCGCCTTCACGACGCAGCTGCCGCGCCTCAAGGCACTCGGCGTGGACATCCTCTGGATCATGCCGGTCCAGCCGATCGGCACGGTGCATCGCAAGGGGACGCTCGGCAGCTACTACTCCATCGCCGACTATACGGCCATCAATTCGGAGTTCGGCACGGAGGCGGACTTCAGGGCGCTGGTGGATGCAGCGCATGCGCAGGGGCTGCGGGTGATCCTCGACTGGGTCGCGAATCACACGGCGCACGATCACCACTGGACCCGCGAACACCCGGACTGGCACACGCGCAAGCCCGACGGCTCGCTCTCGCGGCCAATCGACCCGTCGGGAAAGGAGACCGACTGGGACGACGTTGCGGACCTGAACTACGGCAATCGCGCGATGCGCACCGCCATGATCGGTGAGATGCGCTGGTGGGTGGATCGCATGAACATCGACGGCTTTCGCTGTGACGTGGCCGGCTTCGTCCCGCACGATTTCTGGGCCGAGGCGCGCGCCGCGCTCACGACCGCGAAGCCGGACCTGTTCTTCCTCGCCGAGTGGGAAGATCCGACGCTCCACGAGTCGTTCGACGCGACGTACGGGTGGGAACTGTTTCACCTCATGAACGACGTGGCATCGGGCAAGAAGAGGGCCTCCGACATCGACGCGTATTTCAGCGGCTTCGAGACGAAGTTTCCAGCCTGGGCCTACCGGTTGAACTTCACCAGCAACCACGACGAGAATACGTGGAACGGCACGGAGTTCGAGCGGATGGGAGCCAACCATCGCGCCGCCTTCGTGCTCGTCGCGACGACGCAGAATTCCATGCCGCTGCTCTACTCCGGCCAGGAGGCGAGCTTCAACCGCCGGCTTCCGTTCTTCGAGAAGGACTCGATCGACTGGACCGGTCCGTCGCTTGCTGATTTCTACCGCCGCATCTTCGACCTGCGGCACACGCAGGAGGTGCTGTGGAACGGTCCGTGGGGCGCCCCGCAGGTGCGGCTGCTCACCAGCGATCCGGCGCACGTCTACGCCATCGTCCGTGCTCGGGGGGGCAAGGCGGTGATTGTGCTCACCAACTTCGGCAATACCGCTGCCTCGGTGACCTACTCGAAACTCGCGACACCTGGGACGTACGTCGACTGGTTCAGCAACGAGTCGCTCACACTCGGCGCGACTGGTACGATCGAGGTGCCGGCGAACGGATTCCGGCTGTTGGTTCGGTGATCGGATTGACTGGAACAGCAGAACGCAAAGGTGCTGAGGGACTGAAGGGCGCAGTGAGTCCGTCGCGTGCAGTTGGCAGGCGTGCACTGCGCGACGGCAGTGGCTTTGTGGGCACTGCAACAGCTGACGGCAACAGCTCGACGCCAAGGCGCGGAGGCGCGGAGGCACGATGCTGTCTGCGGCGTACGCGACGACTGTGCCTGGCACGCGCAGCGAAAACGATGGAGGGACCGTATTCGCGAGCGTAGCGTCACCTAGCCGTTGCCGTTCGGCGGCTGTCCAGTTCCGCCGTTTCGCCGTGCTGTGTCTGTTCGGTTCTGCGTTGAAATGCCGTTGCCGTTGCCGTTGCCGCTACCGTTGCTGACGCCGAAAGGCCGACCAGTCAGCGCCGCAGCGTGATCTGGTAATCGCGTGAGATCAGCACATCCGCCAGTCGAGCCTGCGGCGCGATGATCGCGTGCTCGATCGCCAGCACCTGCTGCACGAAGGGCGCATCGATGTCGCGGTTGCGGGTGTGACGCGCTGCAGCCGTGTCCAGGTACGTTGCCTCGAGGAAGATGCGGATGTCGGCGTCGGCATGCAGGAGCGCGTAGGTGCCCTCCACCACCAGTACATCGCAGCCGCGCAGGTCGAGCTCCTGCGTATCGAATCGGTTCTCCGGATAGTTCACCACCGGCCCGATCAGCGTCGCAGCCCCACTGCGGAAGGCGGTGATCTGGTGGCGGATCAGGTCCCACTGCACCTCGTGCGGCCCCACGCTCGTGACGTCACGTTCGCGGTGCTCGTGGTTGGTGCGCGGCGGGCGGATGAAGTAGTCGTCCTGATGGATGATCGCGGCGCCGATGCCGGCGTCGGTGAGGACCGCCGCAAGGTCGATTGCCGTCACGGATTTTCCGCACCCTGACTCTCCCCCCACCGCGATGACGGTGTGCGTGCTGCGTGGAACGCCGTAGCTGGCGCGCAGCACTGCCAGCAGCCTGTCGGCGCGCTCGATATACGATGTTCGCGCAGCAATGGGCAGGTCGCTCATGCGGCGAAGAGCGCGCGCGCGGCGTCATCGGTCGCGTGGGACATGAAGACCACACCCGTGGCGGAGTACGCCATCTGCGGCGTGCCGAGTGATTCGCCGGTGGCGCCGTGGAAATACTCCTCGAAGCCGTAGCTCGGCGTGCGCGTGAGCTGGGCAGCGGCCAATTCGGTGAGCGTGCGGAGTGCTGCGTCGCGTCCGCGCTGCGCGAGCGCGAGCGAGAGCCACCCGAGCCAGATCGGCCAGATGCCACCGTTGTGATACTCGTGCGGCCGGTTGCGAAAGCCGTGCAGGTGATAGCGGCTGAGCGCGTTCCAGTCAGGATCGCCGGGGGTGATCACCGGATGAAATGCCGGAGGCAGGGCCCCGGCATCGAGGAAGGTGGCGGTGATCCAGTCCAGCGCGGCGTCGCCCATCGCCGGAGCGAGGTCCGACAGCGCCAGCAGGCTGCAAGCGGCGAGATCGAAGATGTGGCGGCGGCCGACGGGGGTGAACGACGCCACCGGGTGACAGGTGGCGTTGCGGACGTCGGGCCAGAACGCTTCGTCGATCCGCATCGCGATGTGAGCGGACTTCTCCACCCAGGCCGGCTCACCGAACGTCGCGCCGAGCAGTCGCAGCGCCCAGGCACGCAGCACCTGATCGTACAGGATGTAGCCGTCGTAGATGTACTCGTCGGCCCAGTTGCCACCGGTCGGGATGTAGACGAGATGCCGGCCGTTGTACTCCAGCGCATCGAGCACGCGCACCGCAGCCCGAACCGAGGCCTCGAACTGCGGCGGCGCGATCGCACCCTGCCGTGCCGCCAGCGCGACACCGAGCAGGTACCAGGTGGCACCATCGATGCGCGGGGCGAGCGAGCCGAAACTCACCTGCGGCGCCGCTCCGTCGCGCAGCTCGAAGTTCGACGCGACCTGGCCCTCGGGGCCCTGCGTGTCGCGCAGCCCCTCGAGCGTGCGCACCAGCCCCGCCGTGATCACCGCGTCGCCCAGCAGCAAGCCGGCGATCCCGGCCATCACACCATCGCGCGAGAAGATGGCCCGGTAGTTGGCCGTGCTGGCCTGCGACGCGTGAATGCCGCGAGGCCCGCTCAGCCCGTGGAGCAGCATGACGGCGGCGGTGTAGTGGGGCAGCGACAGGGTCGGCTCGGGAGCAGAGGGTGCACGGCGTCGGTGGACGGTCAATAACACGCGTGGTACCGGCGTGGCAAGCGCTGCCTCGCCACCCGAGGTTTTCCCGTCGACGCGGAGCGATTTCGGGCCGCCACCGCTGGTCGCGACCGCGCCCGCTGCGTACACTGGCAGCGTCAGCACCGGCGCGGCCTCCTGCCGCCGTCGCGATCACGAGACCGAGGCTCCACCCATGTCTGCATTGTCCAGCGTCCCTCGGCCGAAGCTGTCGTTCGGACAGATCGTGAACATGAACATCGGGTTCTTCGGCATCCAGTACAGCTTCGGGCTGCAGCAGGGCAACATGAGCCCGATCTACCGCTACCTCGGCGCGGACGAGGCGAACCTCCCGTTCCTGTACCTCGCGGGGCCGATCACGGGACTGATCGTGCAGCCGATCGTCGGGGCCATGAGCGATCGCACCCTCAGCCCCCGCGGCCGGCGGACGCCGTACTTCCTGATCGGCGCGATCCTCTGCTCGCTGTCGCTGTTCGCCATGCCGTTCAGCCGCTCACTCTGGATGGCGGCCGGTATCCTGTGGGTGCTCGATGCGGCGAACAACATCACGATGGAGCCGTACCGCGCCTACATCTCCGACCGCCTCGACGGCGCACAGACGTCGCTCGGCTTCCTCACGCAGAGCGCGTTCACGGGACTGGGCCAGACGCTGTCGTACATCACGCCCTCGCTGCTGGTGTTCCTGGGGATGAACCGCGATGCCGTGAACGACCGTGGCATCCCGACCATCACCATGATCGCGTTCATGATGGGCGCCGCGTTCTCGATCCTGTCGATCCTCTGGTCGGTGAAGACCACGCCGGAGCTGCCACTGACGGTTGACGAGCGCGCCCGCATTCAGGCCATGCCACGCGGCATCGGCCACACGCTGCAGGAGATCGTCGAGGCCGTGCGCGCCATGCCGTCCACCATGCGGCAGATGTCGGTGATGATGTTCTTCCAGTGGTATGCGATGTTCTGCTACTGGATTTACATCTCACCGGCACTGGCCGTGACGCTGTTCCAGACCCGGGACCCGCTCTCGGCGGGCTTCCGTGAAGCGGGACTGGTGACAGGGCAGGTGGGGGCATTCTACAACTTCATCGCCTTCATCGCCGCCTTCGCCATGATCCCGCTGACACGCCGCATCGGGGCGAAGTGGATGCACGTCATCGCGCTCGTTGCCGCCGCCGCCGCGATGCTCGCCATTCCGTCGATCCACAGCCGTGCGCTGCTGTTCGTCCCCATGCTCGGCATCGGCCTCTGCTGGGGGAGCATGATGGGCAATCCCTACGTGATGCTTTCCGACTCCATCCCCCGTGATCGCGTGGGCGTGTACATGGGGGTATTCAACATGTTCATCGTGATCCCCATGCTGATCCAGAATGTCTCGCTGCCATTCTTCTACGACTCGCTGCTGGGTGGTAATCCGGCCAATGTCATCCGTCTCGCCGGCGTGCTGCTGGGCTGTGCCGCCGTCGGCTGTTCCTTCGTGACCGCCGCTCCGCGACGCAGCGAGAATGCGGTCCACATTCCCGTGGAGTCGCCGTGAGCATGAGAAGTCGAGTCGTCGTCACGTGCGTCGCCGGTACGCTGTGCCTGTCCGCCTGCCGCACCGTGACCCAGACGACGTTCGAGATCTCGCCGGCAGTACCGGTCGTCGGCTACGATCCCGCCCGTGACCTGGGCCCGCTCTTCCACGACGTTCAGATGGCGCGACTCTTCGCCGACTCGAAGACGTTCGTGGATGCGCGCCCACTGGAGGCGCCAGCGGCCCTGATGGCGCGCCATGCCACCGAACGCGCGCTGCCTGGCTTTGACCTGCGGGCCTTCGCCACGAAGTGGTTCACGCAGCCGCTCCCAGTGGCTGCGGTGGCCGGCAGTGCCGCCAGCACGGGCATGGAGCAGCACATCCGCGACCTCTGGCCGCTGCTCACGCGTGACGCCGACAGTGCCGATCCGCACTCGTCGCTCATCCCGCTGCCGAAGCCCTACGTCGTACCCGGTGGCCGCTTTCGCGAGATCTACTATTGGGACTCGTACTTCACCATGCTCGGCCTGATTGCGAGCGGGCGCACGGACCTCGTCGGCAACATGCTCGACAACTTCGCGCACCTGATCACCACCATCGGCCACATCCCGAACGGCAATCGCACCTACTACCTGAGCCGCAGCCAGCCGCCGTACTTCGCGGCCATGGTCGGCCTGTATGCCACCGCCACCGACACCGCGCAGGCAATGCGGTACCTCGCGGCGATGGAGTCGGAGCACCGCTTCTGGATGGAGGGCGCTGCCGCGCTGAAGCCGGGCACTGCGCACCGCCGTGTCGTGAAGCTGCGTGACGGCTCGCTGCTCAACCGCTACTGGGACGACCGGGCAGAACCCCGTCCCGAGTCGTACCGCGAGGACTTCGAACTGGCAGCCTCCGTGCCGGCGGCGCGGCGCGAGGCGCTGTACACGAACATTCGCGCGGCTGCCGAAAGCGGGTGGGATTTCTCCAGTCGCTGGATGCGCGACACGACCGACCTCCGCACGCTCGAGACCACCGACCTCGCTCCGGTGGATCTCAACAGCCTGATGTACCACATGGAGCGCACCATCGCTGCGCTGCGGCGATACCGCAACGCCGATGGCGATGCCGTGGTGGCAGCGCAGTTCGAGGCGGCAGCCGAGGCGCGCAAGCAGAGACTGCTCGCGTCGGCGTGGGATGCGCGCGGAGGATTCTTCTACGACGTTCGCTGGCGCACGGGCGAACGTGTGACCGATCGCCCGACGCTGGCCGCCGCGTCACCGTTGTTCTTCGGGCTGGCGACGGCGGAGCAGGGTCGTGCCGTCGCCGCGCGGCTCGAACGCGATTTCCTGAAGCCCGGTGGATTCGTCTCGACCACCATCCGCTCCGGCCAGCAGTGGGATGCGCCCAATGGCTGGCCGCCGCTGCAGTGGCTCGCCATGGAAGGGGTGCGCCGTTACGGCCGCGCTGATCTCGCCGATCTGGCACGCACACGCTGGCTCGCACTCGGTCGTCGCACCTACGCGGCGACCGGCAAGATGACCGAGAAGTACGATGTACTGGATCTCAGCCGGCCTGCCGGAGGTGGCGAGTATCCCACGCAGGACGGCTTCGGCTGGACGAATGGCGTGGCCCTCGCGCTGTCGAAACTCGCGAACGTGCCGTGATCACGTCATGACGACGCTCTTCTGGATCGGCGTGCTGGGCCTGGCGGTGCTGGAGACAGCGCTGGTGTACTTCATCATGCCGATGCCGGGCAGCCAACGCATGCGCAGTCTCGAGCTCGCGTATGCGCTCTACACCTGGCGTTGGGCGCTGCGCGTTGTGCTGGGTGTGGTGATGCTGCTTGGAATCGTCCCGGCGTTCCGGGCGCCGCGGGTGCGCTGGGCCGCCGGTGTGGCGCTGGCGGCACTTGGCGCGCTCACGTACGTCGTGAACTTCCGCATGGCAGCCGACGCCATCTTCCTGCAGCCGACGGTGGTGCGCCTGGCACCTGCGGCACGCAACGCCGTCGCCATGGACCGGCTCGTCGTCGGCGTCGAGATCGACGGCGAGGCACGCGCCTATCCGCTGCAGTTCATCGGCTATCATCATCAGGTGCGGGATACCATCGCGGGCCAGCAGGTGCTGGTGAGCTACTGCACCGTGTGCCGGACGGGGCGCGTCTTCCGCCCGGTGGTCGAGAGCGTGCCTGAGACGTTCCGCCTCGTCGGCATGGACCACTTCAATGCCATGTTCGAGGATCGTACCACGCGCAGCTGGTGGCGACAGGCGAATGGTGTGGCGGTGATCGGGCCGCTGAAGGGGACTGCCATGCCCGAGCTGCCCAGTGTGCAGGTGACGCTCGGGCAGTGGCTGGCGCTGTATCCGCAGTCGCTCGTGATGCAGGCCGACAGCGCCTTCGTGTCCGAGTATGCGAAGGACTACGCCTTCGAGCGTGGCACGAAGCGTGGCGGCCTGACCGGCACCGACAGCACGTCGTGGCAGGACAAGTCATGGGTGGTGGGCATCGCGCTCGGCGGTGCCGCCCGTGCCTACGACTGGAATGAGTTGCGCCGGGAACGCGTCATCAACGACACCGTCGGCGGCGTGCCGATCGTGCTGGCGCTCGCGTCGGACAGCGCCAGTTTCTTTGCCTTCCGTCGTCCGGCGGATGCGCGGCTCCTCGCGGTGCGTGGTGACTCGCTGCGAGGCGGCGGTGGCGCCTGGGCGCTGAACGGGCGTGGCCTCTCCAGCCGACTCGAGGCGATCAACGCCAGTCAGGAGTTCTGGCACAGCTGGCGGACGTTTCAGCCCGCCACGACCCGCCACTGACGCGCCAGGGCAGGGTCGGCGCCTGGGCGACCGCGACACGCTGCTGCACGGGCGCCGGCCATTGGCGGAAGACCTCCGAACGGTACTCGCCTGATCGACGGTCATCGACGCATCAGCAGATCGTGCGCCGACGGCGGAGACACCGTATCGACCGCACGGCGACATGATGGCAGATCGAGCGCCGGAAACCGAAACAGCTCCGGCTCCATGAGCGCAAACCGGGCGCGCACACTGGCAGCGCTGATCAGACCGTGAGCGAGCATCGCCTGAACGTCCACCAGATCACGCGCACGTCCGCGTTCGATCTTGGCGAGCGCCTGCGCGACGAAATCAGAGTGTCGAAAGGTGACGCGCCCGATACGGGTGATCACCGGGCTCCGCTGCTCCCATCCTGGCGGCACGGGAACGAACGGATCGGGCGAAGCCAGCTCCACGTTCAGTTGCAGTCGTTTTTTTGAGCAGCGGAAGGGCGCGCAGCATCGCGTCGGACTCTGGCCGAAAGACGAGATCCACATCGATCGTGGTCGCGCGCCAGCCCACCAGAACCGCGCTCGTGCCGCCCACGAGGAAGTCGTCCCCGTCGGACGTCGCATGTCGCGCCAGCGCGGTCATGAACGTGTCGATGCGCTCGCGATCCGCTACTTCCCGCACGCTGCCGCATGTCGGAAGCTGGCAACACGCCGGAGCAGTGCGTTGTACTGGCTGTGCGCCGCCAGGCCATCGCGCGCCGCCAACATCGCGTAGAGTTGCAGCTCGGCGTCAAGGAACGTCGTGTCCACGGCAACACCGGCGTCGCGCAATCCCGGTGCCGCGATGGAGACCAGCAAGGACTCGATCGTCACCAACCCGGCCGTGAGATCGGCAAGGCCTGCTTCGAGCAGTTCTGCTCCGGGAAGGTGGGCGAAGGCCATGAAGGGAGTGTACTGCCTCGCTCGGCGACCGACCACGTGAGCCGGCACACCTCGATGCCGAGATCGGCAGAGGCAGCGTCGCTGAAACGGATCGCGCCCGTACAGCGATGCGGTGCCGGCACCGGCACGGACGGCTGGAGCTCAGCCACGGGGTAGCCGATCACATTGGTCCCGTAGCCCTCGTCGGACACTGCGATTTCGCGCACGGGGGCGGCGATCCGAGCGAAGCAAGCGCTTGACGAGTAATGCTTTACGGGACAGAGAAACACGTTGGCAACAGAATTGACATTTCGTCGAAAAGCGGTACACTTCTTATGTCATGGCTCGAGACGCCGCCGTCCGCCTCGCCGAACTCGCGCGACACCTTTCCGCCGTGAGCGTCTCTCCGCCGTCGGGTCGAATTACGCTCTGTCGTGCGACCCGTCTCGCGTTGCCTTTCGTCAGTCTCGAGCCGCCCGGTGTCCTCCGATTCGCGAGGGCCGATCCACGCGGCTTTCAGGCCGCGCTGCCCAATGCGGCGATCCTCGATTGGACTGCAACGCGCGCCCGATCTCTTCACGTATCTGCATCTCAAGGTCGACGAACGACCGGCTCCGGGCCGCTTCGTTCGCACCGGATCGCAGCACCGCGCGTGGACGACGTTGGTTACGCAGTCGCTCGCCGGCCGCACCCCCCTGCTCGCGCTGTATCCGCCGGGCAGGGTGGAGCTGCTGCAAATTTTTTGTGCGCCGACCGAATCGTTCGAGGTGCTGTGAACCGGGGCGTACCCGCGCATCGTCGATCGGCAGATTCCATCGCTTCAATGGCTCGCGGACTACGAGGCCATTCACGCGCAACGCAGCGGGTGTCAACCGCCCGATGTCGCCCATCCGCGGGCATTCACGAACGTCCTGCAGCGCTGTGCGGGCGGGACGGCCGGCGAGACGCATCTCTCACGGGTGGGCGCTGATGTCGGCATCTCGCACGACACCGCGAAGGCGTGGGGCTGGCGCAGGGTGTGCAGCAACGCGACCCGCAACGGACGATCTCCACGCGCGTCGTGTCTGGTGGGACCACGCGTCGCTCACGGGCCGACATGCAGCTGTTGCGCTGGCACGAAATCGATCGGCTTCCCCTTACACAGGCGAGTCTGGCATCGTGAACGATACAGCGGCACGTCCGATGGCAATTCGCGCCGAACGCCCGCGCCGCGGCGTGATCGGGCGTACGGGCTGGAGCCGGCATGCCAGCGCACCGGGTTCCGCACTCCTCGCCGCACTGCTCGCCGCACTGCTCGCCGCACTCCTCGCCGGCTGCGGCGGCACCGCGACGCCATCGGCGGACCAGGTCGTCATTCGCGGCACCACGGCGCGCATGGCAGACTCGCTCGCTGCGATCAACGCCCGCGCCATTCCCCGCGCCGCCGCGAACCCGTTCATGAATCTCGAACGCGCCGCCGCGCTGCGTGCCCGGCTCGCCTCGGAGACAGGCGACGCCGCCATGGAGACGCGCTTCACGCTTGCCGAGGAGGAGCTCAAGGCGGGGCAGACGCAGGCCGCCATCGACGGGCTCGAATCGCTCGTGCGCGACGTCGGCATCAGCTGGGACAGCATCGCCCCGCATCAGAAACCCTTCTTCGACCTGATCGCCATCGCCTACATGCGATTGGGCGAGCAGCAGAACTGCCTGGACGATCCCGCCGCGAACATCTGCATCCTGCCACTTGGCGGAGCCGCGCGGCACCGGAAGCAGGAAGGCGCACGTGGCGCCATCGAACGCTACACGAAGATCCTGCGTCAGTACTCTGACGACCGTGGTTCGCAGTGGCTGCTCAATCTCGCGTACCTGCAGGTCGGCGAGTATCCGGCCAAGGTGCCGGCGTCGTTCCTGATCCACGACCTGGTCGAGCGTCCGGCATCGGGCGAGTTCCCGAACTTCGCCAACATCGCCAACACCGTCGGCCTCGGACGAACCGGCATCGCCGGCGGGGTGGTGGTCGATGACCTCGATGGCGATGGCCTGCTGGATCTGTTCACCACCGGCTGGGGGCTGAATGACGCGGTGCATGTCTTCCTCGCCGATGGCAGGGGCGGCTATGCCGACGCCACGGCCGCGGCCGGCCTCAAAGGCATCGTCGGCGGCCTGAACGCCATCCACGCCGATTACGACAACGACGGCGATGCGGACGTCGTCGTGCTGCGCGGCGCCTGGCTGCGCGAGAACGGGCCGTACCCGCTCTCGCTGCTGCGCAACAGGGGCGATGGTACGTTCGACGACGTGACCTTCGACGCAGGGCTCTACACTACAGGTCCCACCAACACCGCCGTCTTCGCAGACTTCAATCTCGATGGCTGGCTCGACCTGTTCGTCGGCTACGAGTCGTACTCCAGGATCAACGGCGGCCCGTCGCATCGCTCGAAGCTCTTTCTCAGCAACCGCAACGGCACGTTCACGGAGGGCGCCGTCGCTGCCGGAATCGATGTCGACGATTTCGTGAAAGGGGCGACGGTCGGTGACGTGAACGACGATGGGCTCCCCGACCTGTTCCTCACGGTGCTTTACGGGAAGAACAAGCTCTATCTCAATCGCAGCGGTGCCAGACCGGCGTCACTGCGCTTCGAGGAGGCAGGCGCCGCCGCCGGCGTGCAGCTCCCGCTGGCCGCGTTTCCCACCTGGGTCTTCGACTACGACAACGATGGGCACGACGACCTGTTCGTGCCGAGTTACGACGTGAATGCCGCAATGCACGAGATGGTGGGGCGTGAAGCGATCGGTCTCCCGCTCGAGGTGATGGTCGGCGACGTCCGTGTCGGCTTCGAGGACTCGAAGCTCTACCGCAATCGCGGCAATGGGACCTTCGAGGATGTCACGGTGGCCGCTGGCCTGAGCCGGAAGGTGTTGTTCGCGATGGGCAGCAACTTCGGGGATCTCGACAACGATGGCTTCCTCGACTTCTACGTCGGCACCGGGAACCCCGACCTGCGCAGCGTCATCCCCAACCGCATGTTCCGCAACGTCGGCGGTCGACGCTTCGAGGAAGTGACGCTGCCCGGTGGCTTCGGCCATCTGCAGAAAGGACACGCGATTGCGTTCGCGGACCTCGATCGCGATGGCGACGAGGATGTGTTCGCACTGATCGGTGGGGCGTACTCGGGCGATCTCGCAACGAGTGTGTTGTTCGAGAATCCCGGCTGGGCGGGCACGTCGTGGATCACACTCACGCTGCAGGGCCGGGCGGCGAACCGCTCGGCGATCGGCGCGCGCGTCGCCGTGACGGTGGCCGATGCGTCAGGCGTGATGCGCACGATCCATCGCACGGTGGGCACCGGCGGTTCGTTCGGATCTGGCCCGCTGGCGCTGCACGTGGGACTCGGCGCCGCCGTGCGTGTGCAAGAGGTCGTGGTGCGCTGGCCTGATCGCGAGCGGACCACGACGCGCTACATGACGTTGCTGTCGGGTCGAGCGTGGCGCCTCGTGCAAGGCCGTGAGCCCGAGACGCTGGTGCGCCCGGCGGTGACGTTCCGGAGGCAGGGCGTGGCGGCGCCGCACCTGACCATGCCAGGCATGTAGCGGCGCCGCGCGCGTGGTCACGCCGGTGTGTCGAGCCCGACGATCACGTCGTCCAGCCCGGGCCACGATTCCGAGGCATAGCGGTGGATCGTTCGCAGGTAGCGCACCCCGTCGTCGCCGAACGCTGCCAGCAGCGTCGTCGCACCACGCTGCACTGCGGCGGCATCGCAGAACGGCGGCTCGAGCGCCTCGTCGATCCGGCCATTCGTGTGCGCTACGCCCGCGGCGTCGAGGAAACTCGACTGAATGGCCGGCTCGACGTCGACGTAGAGCGTCTGCATCAGGCCCAGCTCGTCCTGTGCCGACTCCACCTTGAGGCGGACCACCTCCGTCGCCAGACGCTCGGCTGGCCAGTTCTGGAACGACGCCGGCCGAAAGCCGCCCCCGCGCGCGCACAGGCGCTGGATGAAGATCCCGCGGGCGTCACTCTGGGTCTTCAGTTCGTAGGTCACGAGCGCGACGCGACGCTCGACGGGCAGGGATCGGTACGGCGAAAGAGGAGGCATCCCGGTAAAATAACCGGGCCCGGGCGTCCGCGCCTTCACAAGCGCGCGCACCGTGCCCAGCTTTTGGCGAGGCGAACCGGACTGGCGCCCGCCGCGACCAGTGTCGACGCGCTCCTTACCCCAGATGCACAGGTGTCCCGGATGGAAAGAGAACGCCTGAATTTCCGGCAGCTCTTCAACATGAGCTTCGGATTCCTCGGCATTCAGTTCGGGTGGGGGCTGCAGCTGGCGAACATGTCCGCCGTGTATGAGCGGCTCGGCGCGAAGCCCGACGAGGTCCCGCTGCTCTGGCTGGCGGCGCCGGTGACCGGCCTCCTGGTCCAGCCCATCATCGGCGCGCTCAGCGATCGCACCTGGAACCGGCTCGGACGCCGCCGGCCGTACTTCCTCTCGGGGGCGATCCTCGCCTCGATCGCGCTCTTCTTCATGCCGACGTCCAGCTCACTGTGGATGGCGGCGAGCCTGCTCTGGATTCTCGATGGCTCGATCAATGTCTCGATGGAGCCGTTCCGCGCCTTCGTCGCCGACAAGCTCAACGCGTCGCAGCGTACCGCTGGGTTCCTGATGCAATCGCTGATGATCGGCATTGGCGCCAGCTTCGCCAATGCGCTGCCCTTCGTGCTGGGCAAGTTTGGCGTCGTGGGCAACACCGCCAGCGGCATTCCGCTGACGGTGAAGTATTCGTTTCAGTTCGGCGCGGTCGTCTTCCTGCTGGCGGTGCTCTGGACGGTGTTCACCACGGACGAGCATCCGCCGGAGGACATGGCGGCGTTCCGGAAGATGAAGGAGGAAGGGCTCGGCCTCGGGACCGTGTTGGCAGAAGTCGGCGAGGCGATCCGCGAAATGCCGACGACGATGCGGCAGCTTGCCGTCGTGCAGGTGTTCACCTGGCTCGGACTGTTCTGCATGTGGCTGTTCTTCGTGCCGGCCACGGCGCGGCATGTCTTCGGCGCCACGGACCCGCAGTCCGAACTGTATGCGCGCGGCGTGGAGTGGGGTGGATTCGTCTTCGCCTTCTATTCCGTGACGTGCTTCGTCGTGGCACTCGGCCTGGCGAGGGCGGCCGCGCTGACCAGTCGCAAGACGGTGCACGGCGTGGCGCTGCTCTGTGGTGCGGCCGGACTGCTCTCCGTCTATGTGATCCACAACCAGTACCTGCTGATCCTGAGCATGGTCGGGGTGGGCATTGCCTGGGCATCGATCCTGTCGATGCCATATGCGATGCTGGCGAACTCGCTGCCGCCGACCCGGATCGGCGTGTACATGGGGGTGTTCAACTTCTTCATCGTGCTGCCGGAGATCGTTGCGGCGCTCACCTTCGGGCCGTTGACGCGGTTGCTCTTCGGCGAGAACAACCCCAATTCGCCGCTCTACGTCGTGATGATCGGCGGCGTGTGCTTCATCCTCGCCGCCATCAGCGTGCGGTTCGTGGATGATGCGGGCGACGCAGAAGCGGTGCCGGTGCGCCAGACGGGAACGCCGGGTGCCCGGACTCTGGCGACCGCTGCCGGCGACTGACGCGCCGCGCCGGTTCGTGCAGGCGCGAGTGCAGCCTCAGAACACACAACTGGCGCGTGCCGGAATCGTCAGGACCATGGTGCCGCCGGCGGCGCGCGGCGCAGCGCAGGTCCCCAGGACATCCGCACCCAGACGCAGCGCCGAAAGTGTGACCTCGGCCGGCGTCGTGCCGTTGTTGATCGCCACGACCGTGCCGCCGCGGCGGTACACCCACGTCTGATCGCCCACGTGCAGGTTCTCCATGCGCGACGTGCGCAGGTCGGCGCGCGCCGCCCGCATCGTCAGCAGCGTCTGCAGGTGGCTGAACACCGACTGCTCCACCTCACTCCGCCCTGACGCCTCGAAGGCGTTGCGCGGATCCTCGCGCCAGCCGCCGGGAAAGTCGCGCCGGTTGTCGGGATCGGCGCCGCCCGGCAGCGCGATCTCGTCGCCGTAGTAGATCAGCGGCGTGCCTCGTACCGTGGCGAGGACGGTGTACGCCATCTTCAACCCCGCCGTGGTTGCCCCCGGCTCGTGCATGAAGCGATGCACGTCGTGCAGGCCGAGGAGCGTGACGAGCGCGCCGGGGTCCGGATACAGGTAGTCGCGGGCCAGCATCTGCGGGATATCGCGGATGCTGCCACCGCGGGCGAAGGCGCTGCGCAACGTGTAGTGGATCGGGAAGTCGAACAGGGCATCCACCTTGTCGTCGATCCCGTCGTACTGCGTCTTGCCGCCCTGGAAGAAAGACACGAACGTCGGGTCACCATCCAGCACCTCGCCCACGACCGTGAGCCGCGGATACTCGCGCCGGATGGCCGTCATCCAGTCGCGCCAGAACGTCCGCGGCACATACGGCCAGGTGTCCTGACGAATGCCGTCCATGCCACTCATCCCCACCCACCACAGCGTGTTCTGCACGATGTAGCGGGCTACTTCCGGATCGTCCTGGTTCAGATCGGGGAGGATGTCGATGAACCAGCCGTCCAGCGTCGCGCGTCGCATCGCGAGTGGCGAGTGCGGATCGTGCAACGTCCAGGTCTGCCAGGTATTGTTCGGATGGCTGGCGGTGGTGCCATGGAACCACGTCGGTGTCGGCGCATCCGTCGCCCACGGGTGATACGGGCCGGTGTGGTTGGCGACCATGTCGAGCACGATCTTGATCCCCATGCCGTGCGCCTCGTCCACCACGCGGCGGAACAGGGGCATGTCGCCGAAGTGCTCGTCCACGCCGTACATGTCGATCGCGCCGTAGCCGTGGTAGTCGGTGATCGGCTTCCCGTCGTACACCTCCTTCTCGTTCAGCGCGTTGTTGTTGTCGTACAGCGGATTGAGCCAGATGACGGTGATGCCGAGCTGCCTGAGATACGGCAGGCGTCGACGCAGCCCCTCGAGGTCACCACCATGGTAGTAGCGCGTCTTCGTGCGGTCGTGCAGCCCTCGTGACACGGCAGGATCGTCGTTGCTGGTGTCGCCGTTTGCGAAGCGGTCCGGCATCGCGAGGTACATCACGTCGTTCTGGTCGAAGCCCTGGAACCGGCCGGCACGAGCCAGCGCCGGTGACACCGTGAAGGTGACCGGTGCCGTGCCTTGCGTCGTGCGCAGTGAGAGCGGATAGCGGCCTGGCCGTGCGCTGGCGGGAATCGTGACATCGACGAAGGCGTACGTTCCGGCCGCGTTCACCGTCACTCGCGCACACTGCAGCCGCGGACAGGTGAGCGTCGCGCCGGTCAGATGTTTGCCGCGGATCAGCACACGCACGGGGTTGATCGAATGCTGCCCCCACCAGTTCGGCGGGTCGACTTTCTCGATCACCGGCGCCTGCGCGCCCAGTGCGGTGCTCAGCACGAGCAGCGCACCGACGCAGGCTACGCGGCGGCAGCGCATCATCTCAGCGGTCATAGATGTCCACCATGGTCCGAAGGCGTATGATCATTGCAGGCGTGAGCTGGTCCCAACGGAAGCGGAAGGCCCAGTTTCCCGATGAGCGACCCGGCGTGTTCATGCGTGTGTCACTGCCGGTCCCGAGGATGTCCTGCATCGGGATCAGCACGGTGTTGGCGACCGACGCCAGCCCGACCCGGATCAGGGTCCAGTGGATCTCGACACCGTCGGTGCCGAGGTAATCCAGTGCGTACTGCTTCTCGCGCGTCACCTCGTCGGAGGTACGCGTCGAATCGCGTTCGCCGGTGGAGCTCCACCAGCCCACGGTCGTGTCGTTGTCGTGGGTGCCGGTGTACACGACGCGCCTGCGCGGGAAGTTGTGCGGCTTGAACTCGTGTGCCTGCCCGTCGCCGCCGAACGCGAACTGCAGGATACTCATGCCGGGAAAGCCGAACTCTTCACGCAACGCCTCCACCTCCGGCGTGATCAGCCCGAGGTTCTCGGCCACGATCGGGAGTTGGCCGAGCGCCTTCTCGATGGCGGAAAAGAGGGCAGAGCCCGGGCCCTTCACCCACACACCCTTCTCGGCCGTGACGGCACTGCCGGGCACTTCCCAGTACGCCTCGAAGCCGCGGAAGTGATCGAGTCGCACGCTGTCGAACAGCTGGAAGGCGGCGCGCATGCGATGGATCCACCAGGCGAAGCCCGTCACCTGCGACGCTTCCCAGTCATAGATGGGGTTGCCCCAGCACTGCCCCGTTGCCGAGAAGTAGTCGGGCGGCACACCGGCCTGCACGAGCTGCTTCCCGCTCGCGTCGAGCTTGAAGAGCGACGGGTTGGCCCAGACGTCGGCACTGTCACCCGCGACATAGATCGGCAGGTCGCCCATCAGCTCGATCCCGCGGTCGTTCGCGGCCTGCTTGAGTGCGAAGAACTGTGTGAAGAAGAAGAACTGCTCCACCTCGTAGCGTCGGATGGTGTCGGCGAGCCGCGCACGCCACTGCGCGAGCGCACCCGGATCGCGATGCGCAGCGCCTGGTTCCCATCGTGTCCACTCCACGCCGTCATGCGCTTCCTTGAGCGCCATGAAGAGCGAATAGTCGGGGAGCCAATCCGCATTCGCGACGACGAACGCATCGAAGCGCGCATCGGTGACGTAGCTGGTGAGCACTTCGCGCAAGCGGGCGCGCTTGTACGGGATGACGTGTTCGAACTCCACCTCGTGCTCGGGGAAGCTCGTCTCGTCGGCGCCGGGCAGATGAATGAGCAACGGGTTGCCGGCGAACGCCGAGAAGCACTGGTAGGGCGAATCGCCGTACCCGGTGGGGCCCAGCGGCAGCATCTGCCAGATCTTCAGCCCGGCCTCGGCCATGACGTCGAGAAAGCGGTGCGCGTCGGGGCCGAGGTCCCCGATGCCCATGGCGCCGGGAAGGGAGGTCGGGTGCAGCAGGACGCCGGCGGCTCGAGGAAAGGTCATGGGCAGGAGAGGGTCGGATCGGGCCGCGGCGGATGGCGGCAGGGAATACACCCGGGAAATGGTGACGCATGCCACTCCGTTGCGCCATCCCGCCACCTGCCGCGCCAGAAGGGTTCGCAAACGGGTCGACGGCGATACACTCACCCGCATGACCCACGAGACCGACGGGACCGACGGGACCGAGATCGAACTGCAGTGCGGCACGTGGCGGGCGGTGGTGTCGTCGCATGGCGCGAGCCTGCGCGGTGTCACGCACTGCGGCCGGCCGGTGGTGACCGGCTATCACGGCACCGCCGCGAAGCAGGGCGGGCAGGGCGACGTCCTCATCCCCTTCGGCGGCCGTGTGAAGGCGGGGCGCTACACCTGGGATGGCATCACACACCAGCTCCCGATCACCGACAAGGATGGCCCGAACGCGATTCACGGTTTCGTGCGCATGGTGCCGTGGACCGTGGAGCTGCGCGAGGCGCATGTGGCCGTGTTCTCGCTGGAGTTCGCCGGCGCCGAGGGCTACCCGTTTCCCCTTCGGCTCCGCCTGGCCTACACTCTCGACGACGCCGGCCTGCACGTGGCCTGCGCCATCTCCAACACCGGTGTCGGCGATGCGCCGGTCGCGATGGGCTTCCATCCGTACTTCACCGTCGGCTCGGCGCTGGTGGACACGGACGCCGTCACGCTGCCCTTCGACGAGGTCCTGGAGTTCGAGCAGCTGATCCCGACCGGCCGCGTGCTGGGGGTAGATGAGGGGGGCCTCGACTTTCGCAACGGACGCGTCGTCGGCGACACGACGTTGAACCACTGCTTCGCCGCCCCGCGCCGCGATCACGACGGCCGCACCCGGGTCCGCCTTGCCGGCGCCGACCGCGCGTTGACGGTCTGGATGGACGAGGCGTTCGGGTACGTCGTGATCTATACCGGCGAGGCGCTCCCCCCGGCGCTCCGTCGCACGTGCCTCGCCATCGAGCCGATGTCCGGCGGCAGCGACGCCTTCAATCATCCCGCGTGGGGACTGCACCGGTTGGCACCCGGCGCGACATTCCACGGAACCTGGGGCGTGAGCGCCGGCTGACCGCAGGGAGGCAGGTGCGTGGGCAGGTGCGTGGGCAGGTGCGTGGGCAGGTGCGTGGGCAGGTGCGTGGGCAGGTGTGCGGGCAGGTGAGTGA
>Ga0105048_10001550_pt1 | contig 37165 bp, 35 predicted proteins | sample MAT05_FD_78382 | JGI IMG/M metagenome (GOLD analysis project Ga0105048, IMG submission 78382) | Freshwater microbial communities from Lake Fryxell liftoff mats and glacier meltwater in Antarctica - MAT-05 | ecosystem: Environmental > Aquatic > Freshwater > Ice > Liftoff microbial mat | place... | reverse complement strand
GGTGTCGAGAACGCGCTGTGTGCCGACGGCGAGATGCAATCCACACCAATGGCAATGCCGCGTGCCTGCGCAATCTCAGGCGTGACCTTGGGCCCTGGCAAGACACCGCCGTGGCCGGGTTTGGCGCCCTGGCTGAGTTTGATCTCGACCATCTTGACCTGCGGATCACAGGCGTTTTTCGCAAACCTCTCGGGATTGAAACTGCCATCGTCGTTGCGGCAGCCAAAGTAACCCGAACCGATCTCCCAGATCAGGTCGCCGCCATGGACCCGGTGGTGCGCCGAAATCGAACCTTCGCCGGTGTCGTGCGCGAAGCCGCCTTTGCGGGCGCCGGCGTTGAGGGCCAGAATGGCGTTGGCGCTGAGCGAGCCAAAACTCATGGCCGAAATGTTGAAGATGCTGGCGTGGTAGGGCTGGGTACACAGGCCTGCGCCTGGCGCGTGCGCGGCGATCTGCTCGGGCGTGCCGCCAATCCAGACCCGGAAGTCGTGCGATGCGATGGCACTTGGTGCCATCGAGTGATTCATCCACTCGTAACCTTCAGCGTGCACATCAAGCAGGGTTCCGAACGGACGCTTGTCGGAGTCTCCCTTGGCGCGCTGATAGACCAATGAGCGTTGCGCGCGGGAAAACGGCGCGGCCTCGTTGTCGCTCTCCAGGAAATACTGCCGCATCTCCGGACGCACGTATTCGAGCATGTAGCGGAGGTGGCCGATGATGGGGTAATTGCGCAGCACCGACCGGCGCGGCTGCTGCAGGTCGTACACGCCCACGGCCACCAGGGCGAGCATCAGCAGCATGGGCACGACGCCGATGCCGAATACGAGCACGCTGAACAGGCAGGCCAGCAGACCCAGTACACACAGGCCCATGACGGTGTAGCGCACCGGATAGAAATCGTTCAGGCGATCGAGCATGTCAATGGTTTCCTTCGGTTGGGTCGGGTTGGGTTTGCGGCGATATCCGGTGTCCGGCATGGAAGCGATTCAGGCCGTCCAGCGCCTTCGAGCGCACCTGCCGGCGCAGCAGCGGGGACCAGCCCAGCAACAGGCCGGGCAGACCCAGTGCCTGGCGCGACCAGCGCCAGAAATCGAAATGGTCGCAGTGCTGCGTAATCTGGCCTGCCGCGTTGAAGGCAAACACCGACCGGATCCGGTTGTGCACCGGTCGTTGAGACTTGCCGAATGCGTAATGCGCGCTCCAGTGCAGTCGACCGGTCTCGGCGTCGACCGAAACGACTCGGAAGTTCAGCTTCCAGTCGGCGCGCCCGCCCGCTTGCGCGGACGTGCACAACATGCGCCACATGGCCATCACCTGGTCGCGGCCCTCCAAGGTGAAGAACTCGTCCTCGAAGCGGACGTCGGGCGCATAACAGCCTGCCATCGTGTCCGGGTCGAGATGGGCAAAAGCGTTGTAAAAACGTGTCAGGGTGCTGCGGTTTTCTTTCATCGCTCGGCTCACAAGGCGTCTGGCACGGCATCGGCCAGGAAATCGAATACGGCGCGGATGTGCGCACTGGTGCGAATCTCGCGATGCACGGCCAGCCAGATCGGGATGGGGGCAATCCGCAGTGCAGGAAGTATTGGCAACACAGCAGGATCGAGACGTGCCACATGATCGGCAAGAAAGCCCACGCCCATACCGGCGCGCACGGCTTCCCAGTAGGCGATCAGGTCGTCGGTGCGCAACGCGAAATGCTCTGGACCGACATGGTGTCCCATTGCAGCGAATCCCAGTACGATGTTTTGCCCCTGGACATGCCCGATCAGGGTGTGTTGCAACAGGTCTGCCGGCTGGGTCGGTGTGCCGCGTCGGCGCAGATAGTCGCGGTGGGCATAGGCGCCCAGGGTCATCTTCCCGATGCGTTTGGCCACCAGCGTGGACTGCGCGGGCGCGACCATGCGCAGCGCGATATCGGCCTCCCGGCGCAGCAGGTTGCTGACCGCATTGCTGACCACCAGTTCGATCTGTATGTCGGGAAGCGTCTGCTGCATGCGCGCCAGGATCGGCGGCAACAGGTAGCAGGCGCTGGGCTGGCTGGCGCTCAGGCGCACCGTGCCGGAAACCCGGGTTTGAGCGCTGGACACCTTGCGCTGCAGTTGCAGCGCGCCATCTTCCATCGCGCGCGCCGACTCTGCCAGGCGCAATGCCATATCGGACGGCAGCAAACCACGACCGGTGCGCTCAAACAGCACCACACCGAGTTGCGACTCCAGCTCGGCGATGTGCCGTCCAATGGTGGGCTGGCTGATCCCCAGGCTTCGGGAGGCACCCAGCAGGCTGCCGTTGTCCAGCGCCGCCAGGAAGGAACGGGCCAGACCCCAGTCGAAGTCCTGTTTCATCGCGCTGCAGGCAATGCGCTGCTATACATTCTTGTAATTCTGAGTCTCCGTTTCGGCCAATTGTGGTGGACCGCGGCGGATTCCACAATAGCGGCACTCCCTACCGGATGCCCTGCATGACACCTGATCAACTGTTTCTGATTGGCAGCCGAGTCGCGATGACCGGCTGGCTGGCGCTGGCGTTGTGGGTTCCGGCCGCATGGTCAACGCGCCTGGCCCTGTTTGGCGGCCGCTTGGTTCCGCTGTTGCTCAGCAGCGTCTACGCGGCCTGCATCGCGTTCTGGTGGAGTGGGTCGGACGGCGGATTCGAGTCGCTCGATGCGGTTGCACTCCTGTTCTCGCACAAGGGTTTGCTGCTGGCGGGCTGGATCCACTATCTCGCTTTCGACCTGCTGGTGGGGCGTTGGCAGCTGGACCAGGCGCTCGCGGCGCCGTCAGGCTCCGGCATGCGCTGGTTGGCCCTGCCTTGTCTGGTGGCGACGCTGATGTTCGGGCCGGTGGGGTTGATGCTGTTTCTGGTGCTGGCGGCTGCAAGGCGCGGGGCCGGGCCGGCTCTGGCGCGCCAGGTTTCACCATGAATCGCACGCTGGCACAGGAGGGCGGGTTGCAACCGGTACACACCCGCCACACAGGTGCGTGGGTAGCAGCTTTGTTTGTCGCCGCGCCGCCGCTGGCCTGGACTGGACTGATCCTGCTATTGGCCTCGGTGCCGACCTTGCTGATGGTCTTGCTGGACCCGCGTCTGTTGCATGGCGCAAGTGTCTGGATCAAGCCCTTGAAGTTCCAGCTCTCGACCGGGATCTTTCTGTGGACACTGGCCTGGGTGCTGGGCTGGCTGCCGGCGGTGCAGCGCAACGGTTGGCTGGCACGCAGCTTCATGGGGATCGCGATCGGTTCCGCGGTGTTCGAAGTGGCCTACATCACCTGGCAGGCGGCTTGGGGCCGGGCATCCCATTTCAATGTGGCGACCCCCTTCGACGCCACGATGTATTCCTTGATGGGAGTCGGCGCGGTGCTGCTGACCGGTACGTCACTGGTGCTGGGTGTCATGGTGCTGCGCAGCCGGCGCTTTGCGCTGACCGAAGACCTGCGTCAGGCCATCGGCTGGGGACTGGTACTGACCTTTATTCTGGGAACCGGCTTTGGCGCCTATCTTTCCGCGCAGCCCGGGCACTGGGTTGCCGCTTTGCCCAGCGACGCGCACGGCATGTTGTTGACCGGATGGTCACGCAGCGGCGGCGATTTGCGCGTGGCGCATTTTTTCGGCATACACGCGGTGCATATTCTGGTGCCCTGGGTCTGGCTGGTGGGTCGGGCGCGCCAGTGGCTGGTCCTTGGGCCGGCGCCAGGCGGCGCTGCGGTTTCGCGTGGCTTCGTGTTTGCCAGCGCAGGGGCCTACAGCCTGTTTGCGTTATGGACATTCGCCCAGGCCTTGCAGGGAAGGCCGTTCCTCGCCTGAGTTGCACCGCAGAGCCCGGGGGGGGTTGTGCACCTGACCGCGCGTGAGACATCGGCCCACCGCGGCGTCGGCGCACCGCCAATCGCAGACAATGGCGGCGATGGATCGCGCTGCTCTGGAACTACTGCTCACACGGGCGATGCCCTTTGGCAAACACAAGGATTGCCTGATGGCCGATCTTGCCGTCTTCGGCCACCTGGCGTGCGAATATTCGGCGGTAACCGCAATGCAGGAGTTCTTTCGATGACACCCCAGGATATTCTGGATCACAGCGATAGCGGCCGACCCTGGTCGGTGGCATCGGGCGAGGTCGCGGCGGGCGACATTGCGCAGGCCTACCAGGCGCAACTTGCCATGCGCCAGCTGCGCTGCGCGCGCGGGGAGTCGCCCCGGGGTTTCAAGATCGGTTTTACCAATCGGAGCATCTGGCCGCGCTACAACGTGTTTGCGCCGATCTGGGGCACGGTCTGGAACACAGGCCTGACTTTCTGTGAGGGAACGGGCATGGTGTCCTTGCAAAACACCCACCTGCCGCGTATAGAACCCGAGACCGTGTTCGGCATGCGTGCCACGCCAGCGCCAGACGCCACGCTGGACGCGTTGTTCGATGCGATCGACTGGATTGCGCCGGGCTTCGAGATCGTGCAGTCGCATTTGCCCGACTGGAAATTCGAGGCCAGCGACGCAGTGGCCGATGGCGGTTTGCATGCGCGGTTGCTCGTGGGTCGGCGCGTGGCGCGAGACGACCTGGCGACGGGCGCTGTGCAGCTGCAGTCGGTCCTCTCCGGGACCCGGCTGGTACTGCGCCTGGGCAAGAAGGCAGTCGATCGCGGAACCGGCGCGAACGTGCTGGACAACCCCTTGCTGGCGTTGCAGCATTTCCTGCGTGACCTGCACCAGTGCCCCGGGGCGCCCGAGCTCATGCCGGGCGATGTGGTGACCACCGGTACCTGGACCGACGCCTGGCCGGTGGCCGCCGGCGAAAGCTGGACGGCCGAGTTCAGTGTGCCGCTGTCGCGCCTACAGGTGCGTTTCGAATAATCGGACTCTTACCGCACGCGCTGGTTGCCGCAAGGGAGAGCCGCTTTGGAAAACTTCGATGTCGTGATTTGTGGTGGCGCAGTGGTGGGTAGCGCCGCCGCGTATTTTTTGTCCGCGCATCCGGGATTCACCGGTTCGGTGCTGGTGCTGGAAGCCGATACGACCTACCAGTCCTGCGCCACGACGCGTTCGCTGGCTTCGATCCGGCACCAGTTTTCAACGCCCGGCAATATCCGCATGTCGCAGTTCGGCACCGACTTCATCCGCGACGTTGGCGTCCATCTGGCAGTCGATGGGGAGGCGCCCGATGTCGGTTTTGTCGAGGCGGGCTATCTGTTTCTGGCCAGCAGCGGTGGGCTGGGCGCGCTGCACGCCAACCACGATGTCCAGCGTCAGTGTGGTGTCGACGTGGCCTTGCTCTCGCCAGACGCCCTGACGCAGCGTTTCCCCTGGCTGCACACCGAGGACCTGGCCGCTGGATCGCTGGGCTTGTCGGGGGAGGGCTGGATTGATGCCCACAGCCTGCTGGCGGCCTTTCGCCGCAAGGCGATTGCGCAAGGCGTGACGTATCGCGCAGCGCGGGTGGCGGGTTTGCGCCGCCAGGGCGAGCGGATCGCGACAGTAACGCTGCAGGACGGAACCGAGGTGGGATGCGCCGCGGTGATCAACGCTGCGGGCACCGGTGCCACGGCCCTGGCTGCCAGTGCCGGCATCACCTTGCCGGTGCAGTCGCGCAAGCGCTGTGTTTTTTTCTTCCATTCGCCCGCGCAATTGGCGGCCTGTCCGCTGGTGATCGACCCAGGCGGGGTCTACTTCCGGCCTGAGGGCAGCGGTTTCCTGTGTGGGGTGGCCCTGCCCGAGGAGCAGGATCCGGAGTGCTTCGACTTCGATGTACAGCATGATTTGTTCGACGACATCCTCTGGCCGGCGCTGGCGCATCGTGTGCCCGGCTTTGAAGCGCTGCGGGTGGCGCACGCCTGGGCCGGGCACTATGACGTCAACCTGCTGGACCATAATCTGATCCTCGGCCCGCATCCGTCGTTGACCAATCTGTTGTTTGCCAACGGTTTCAGCGGCCATGGCCTGCAACAGTCTCCGGCCGTGGGGCGGGCCTTGGCCGAGCTGGTGGTGCACGGGCGCTACGAAACGCTGGACCTGTCCGCGTTTGGCTGGCAGCGCGTGATCGCGCAGCAGCCGATGCGGGAGATCAATGTGGTTTGAGCCTCGCAGCGCTCAGGCCTGCCATACCCCGTAGCCGGCTTCGCGCAGGGCAATGCCCAGCTCCACTTCCATGTCGCGTGCGCCGTCGTACGGCATCGGGTTGTACATGGTGTACAGGCCCGGCAACAGGCGCAGGCCGAAGCGGCGCACATAACTGTTGGACTGGATGCCGGCCTTGTGTTTGTCAAAACGCAGATCCGGGTCCAGCCCGGTCATTCCGACATACACAAAGGGTTTGCCCAGCGCGTAGTCCGGATTGGCCTTGCGAAAGCGCGCAATGTCCCAGACTTCGTCGGACAACTCGATGACATAGACATGGTAGTGCTGCTTGCGCGGAAAACGCTCGGTCGACCGCTTGCGCGAGCGGCCAGCGGTCGATGCAGCCGCGGCACCGTCTGCGCCCTTTTTCGCGCGCGCACGCTTGCCGGCCGCGCCGCCGTTGTCAGTGGCCATGTCCCAGTGTTGTTTTGGCGTCCCCCAGCATCGCCAGCAGACGCTCCAGCGCATGTTGCACTGTGGCGCGACGCACGTCGGCACGGTCACCTGGAAAATGCCGCAGCTCACTGCAGACCTGGCCATCGACATTCCAGCCGAACCAGACGGTGCCCACTGGCTTGTCGGCACTGCCGCCGGTCGGTCCGGCCACGCCCGTAACGGCCACCGCAACCTGCACCGGCGCATGGTGCACAGCGCCTTGCACCATGGCGCGCACCACGGCGTCGCTCACAGCACCCTCGCGTTGCAGGACGCGAGGATCGACGCCAAGCAGCTCTGTCTTCGCCTGGTTGGAATAGGTCACGAAGCCGCGCTCGAACCACTGGCTCGATCCGCTCAGATCGGTGCAGGCTCCGGCAATCAGGCCACCGGTGCAGCTCTCGGCTGTGGCCATCATCCAGCCCCTGCGCTGCAACGCCACGGCCAGCGCCTGGCACAACGCGGGGATGGCGGAACCATCGTGCGGCATCATGCAGGCCACCAGCGAATCCACACCGCGATCACCAGCAAGGTGCAGAACGCGGCAACCAGATCATCCAGCATGATGCCAAAGCCAGCCTTGCTCCAGGCGCGCGGGTCGCGTACCGGTTCCACGCCATGGAACAGCTGATCGGCCCAGGCCACTGGCCCGGGCTTGACCGCGTCGAAAAACCGGAACAGGCCGAAGGCGATCAGCTGCGCCAGCAGACCCGCTGGCATGAGCAGCCACAGCACCAGCCAGAACGCGGCGACTTCGTCCCACACGATGCTGCCCGGGTCGAGCACCCGCATATCGCGCGCACAGACCGTGCAGGCCCACCAGCCGAGCGGGAACGACAAGGCGACGATCCATCCGATCTGCTGCGGACTGAGCCAGGCCTGCATGGCCAGGAACGCCAGCCAGGCCCACACGGTGCCGGCCGTACCCGGGGCCCAACGACTGAGTCCGGATCCCATGCCCAGCGCGATGAAATGGGCCGGATGCGAGAGCAAAAATGCCACGTTCACGCGCGCCAGTGGCGCATCGGGCGCGCGTGTCAAGGCGTCATGGTCATCCATGCCCTGATTATGGGCGTGCCTGGCCTGAGGCAGCACGGCCCTAGCTTGCCGGGTATGCTCGTGGCACTTGCCTGGAATCGGTGGTGGCTGCAACTGCCGAACCCGACTGCCTGGAGTTGGCAAGCTGCTGCAGCGTTCGTCATCATTGGAGACAAATTTAATGTTCCGACAGGCAATTCTTGCGACTTCACTGATCGGCGCCTTGCTCGGCGCCAGCACCTCCGCCATGGCACAGGACAACCGCATCGACATGATCCGCCCGGACGCACCCGAGCTCGCGAAGTACGGCAGCCTGGCCGTCGGCGTCAAGACGCTCAATCTTGTCAACCCGAAGCAACTTGATATCGTCCGGGCCAAAGCGGGCGAGCCGATCCCCAGCTACGACAGGCCGCTGACGGTCGAGGTCTGGTATCCGGCCCGGCCGGTGGCCGCCAAACCAGGCGACGGCGAGTACCAGGTCTTCGTGCGCGACGGCAAGACGCAGGTGACGATCCGCGGCAAGGCAGTGCGCGATGCGCAACCCGACGCCAGTGCGGGCCCGTACCCCCTGCTGATCATTTCGCATGGCTACCCTGGCAACCGATTTTTGCTCGGCCACCTGGGTGAGAACCTTGCAAGCAAGGGTTATGTGGTCGTCTCGATCGACCATACCGACAGCACCTACCGCGACCAGGCCGCATTCGGCAGCACCTTGCTGAACCGGCCGCTGGACCAGTTGTTCGTGCTCAATGAAATGGCGCGCCTCAATGGCGTGGATGCCACGCTCAAGGGCATGGTCAATGCGGATACGACCGGCCTGATCGGTTACTCGATGGGTGGCTACGGCGTGGTCAACACCATCGGTGGCGGCTACTCGGCCGCCAGCGTCGGGTTCACCTGGGGCGTGCCCGGCGGTGCGCTGGCGGTGCGCCAGGCCGGCAATGCGCAATATGTGGCATCCATGGACAAACGCATCAAGGCGGCAGTTGCGTTTGCCCCGTGGGGCTGGAACCGCGGATTCTGGGACGCGGTCGGATTGGCGGGCATCCGCACGCCGGTGCTCTTCGTGGCCGGCAGCATCGACGATGTGTCGGGCTACGCACCGGGCGTGCGCAACATCTTCGAGGCCAGCGTCAACGCGCCGCGCTATCTGCTCACCGACGAGAACGCCAATCACAACGCTGGTGCGCCAATGCCGCCACCGGCCGAGACCTTCAAGCCCGCGCCAAACCTCAAGTTCCTGCCGGCCGAGCACTACATAGACGCGGTGTGGGACAACGTGCGCATGAACAACATTGCGCAGCATTTCAGCACCGCGTTCCTGGGCAAGTACCTCAAGAGCGACGCGGGCATGGATGCCTATCTGAACCTGGTCGAGAAGTCGCGCGATGGCAAGTGGTCGGCCGAGGAAAACGGCACGCTCAAGGCCGACCATACGTATTGGAAAGGCTTCGCGGCGCGTACCGCTGCAGGCCTGACGCTGGAGCATCGCAAACCTTGAGTGTTCCGGCCTTGCTGCCTGCAACGTTCGATCGGCGGTTCGACCTGCATCTGGGCGAGGGCTGATCGGTGGCAAGCGACAGCAATTCACGCAGCATCGTTGCCATGCTGATCGCGGTGGGTGCGTTTTCATTGATGGATGCGGCGCTCAAGACCTTGACGCTCAGCTATCCTGCCTTGCAGGTGGCGGCGCTGCGCGGTCTGGCGGCGCTGCCCCTGGTATGCGTTTATGTCGTTTGGCGGCGCGAGCTTGGGCAGCTTCTGCGCGTGCGCTGGCGCCTGCATCTGCTGCGCGGCGTGATCGGCATCCTGATGTTGTCACTTTTCAGCTTCGCGCTGCGTGCGCTGGGTCTGGCCGAGGCTTACACCATTTTCTTTGTCGCGCCGCTGCTCATCACGATGTTGTCGATCCCGGTGCTGGGCGAGAAGGTCAAGCCGCTGCACTGGGTTGCGATTGCGGTCGGGTTGGCCGGGGTCTTGATCGCCCTGCGGCCCGATGGGCAGGCTTTTTTTTCGTGGGGTGCGTTGGCTGTATTGGCGGCGGCGACTTGTTATGCGGTGTCGGCCATCGTTGGTCGGGTACTCAGCCGAACCGATGCCAGTGTCACGCTGGTGTTCTGGTCCACGATGTCCCTGTCGTTGGGCGCCGGTGTGCTGGCCTTGCCGGGATGGGTTGCCATCGAGCCGGGCCATGGTCCGGTGCTGCTGGGCCTTGCGGTGACCGGGTTCGTTGGCCAGCTGGCGATCACCGAGGCGTTTCGCCATGGCCAGGCGTCAGCGGTGGCGCCATTTGAATACACCGCGTTGGCCTGGGGCATCGCGCTGGACTGGTCGCTCTGGCGCATCGTGCCCGACCGCTACACGCTGATCGGAGGTGCGATCATCATCGTGAGCGGCCTGTACCTGCTGCGCAAGGAAAGGGTCAAGACGGTCACGATCCCACCCTGAACGGGTCCGCGTTCAGGGCGTGCCCATGGTGGCGGCGTGCACCGCTGCGGCATCTCGCGCCAGCAGTTCGACCAACACACCGGCTTCGCGCAGCATGATCTCGGAAGGTCCGAACGAGGCTCCCCATACCGGGTCGTCCCGATCTGGCGCCAGCGTCAGCAGTCGGCGAACGCCGGCCTGGACGATGGCGCGGGCGCAGTCGGTGCAAGGGAAGTAGGTACTGACGAGCAGCGCGCCTTCGGTTGATCGGCCGGCACGTGCCGCCGCGAAGATCGCATTGCGCTCCGCATGCTCCATCCAGATCAGGCGGCCGTCGCCCTGCTGGCGCTGCGCCGTATCGGCCACGCCGCGCGGATACGTATTGCACTGCGTGATGGCAGGGCCCCCATCGGCCGGCTGCAATACCGCACCGACTTTGCGCACCCGATTCGGGCTGTTGTGGGCTGCGCTGATGGCGGTATCGAACCAGGCATCTGGCGTCATGTGGTTTTTCCGGGGTGATGGCGATGTTCAGCTGAAATGGTCGAACGACGGCCAACGCCCGCGGATGGCGTGGCCCTGGCCGTCGACCACCTTGGCGCCAGTTTCGGCCGTGATCGAGCCGATCCGTCTAACCGGAGTCTGGCAGGCGCGGGCTGCCATGTCGATCGCCGCGCGGGCGGCCACCGGTGCAGTGAATGCCAACTCGTAGTCGTCGCCACCAGCCAGCACGCAATGGAGTTGATGGGCTTTGGGCACGACGGCGTCAAGGGCAGGGCCTTGGCACATCAGCAGCGTCGCCAGCGTCGTGGCGTCGAGCCGCGCGCCGACACCGGAGGCAGTCAGCACATGGCCCAGATCACCGAGCAGGCCGTCGCTGATGTCGATTGCTGCGTGCGCCAGACCGCGCAAGGCCTGGCCCAGTGCGACGCGCGGATCGGGCCGATGCATCCGCGCGGCAGCGCGCGCGAACAAATCTGGCGGCAGCTTCCATTGCCCGCCGATCGCCTCCAGCGCCAGCCGCGCATCACCCAGCGTGCCACTGACATACAGGTCGTCACCGGGTTGTGCGCCCGAGCGCAGCAGCGCCTGACTGCGCCCGCCTGAGAGCGGGACTTCGCCGAACACCGTGATGCAGATATTGCGTGGGCCGCGCGTGGTGTCGCCCCCGACCAGCTCACAGCCATGGGCGTCGGCCAATGCCAGCAGTCCTTGCGCAAACGGTTCCAGCCAGGCGGCATCGGCATCGGGCAAAGCCAGCGCCAGCGTGAACGCCAGTGGCTGCGCGCCGCAAGCCGCCAGATCGCTGAGGTTGACCGCCAGTGCCTTGTGCCCCAACTGCCGCGGGTCGGCGTCGGGGAAAAAGTGTCGACCCTGCACCAGCATGTCACTGGACACGGCTATCTGGCAGCCGGCAGCAGGTTGGAGCAAGGCGCAATCGTCACCCACACCCAGCGCGGCGCGGCGTACCGGACGCTGGAAATAGCGGTGGATCAGGTCAAATTCACCCATGGTCGTGTCGTGTTGCGGTAACTGTCGGCGCCACTGTGCGCGGTCGCGCGGGTTCAATGCAGCGTCGGCCGCTCTCCGCTGGCGCTGAGCGCGTCGAGCACGAACATCGGAATGTCGGTCTCGAACCGTTCACCGTCTTCGGCGACACAGAAAAAACTTCCGTGCATGGTGCCGGTGGGCGTACGCAACCGGGTTCCGCTGGTGTACTCGAATTTTTCGCCGGGCTGCAGCAGCGGCTGGTGGCCGACCACGCCCAGGCCACGCACCTTCTCGGTATGGCCGCTCGCATCATTGACGTTCCAGGTGCGGGATATTAGTTGGGCTGCCACTTCGCCGACGTTGGAGATGGTGATCGTGTAGGCGAACACGTACTGGCCCGATTCCGGCGTCGACTCATGCGGTAGAAACTGGGGGTGTACTTCGACCTGAAACTGATACTTGGCCATGGCGCTATGCTAACTGCGAAAATCCACACTATCGCAATGATTTCCCCAAGAACTCTCTTATGACCTTCCGCATTGCGCCTTCGATTCTTTCCGCCGACTTCGCCCGACTGGGCGCTGAGGTATCCGACGTCATTGCCGCGGGCGCCAACTGGATCCATTTCGATGTGATGGACAACCATTACGTGCCCAACCTGACCTTTGGCCCCATGGTCTGCGCCGCGCTCAAACCCCATGCCCGCACGGCCGAGGGTGTTGCGGTACCGATCGATGTGCACCTGATGGTGCAGCCCGTGGATGCCCTTGCGCAGGCGTTTGCCAAGGCCGGTGCCGACTTGATCAGTTTTCACCCGGATGCCAGCGGCCATGTGCACCGCAGCATCCAGGCCATCAAGGACGCCGGTTGCAAGGCGGGTCTGGTCTTCAATCCGGCCGAACCCCTGGACCTGCTGGACTGGGTGATCGACGATATCGACCTGGTGCTGGTCATGAGTGTCAACCCGGGCTTTGGCGGCCAGTCCTTCATCGATTCGGCGCTGCGCAAGATCGCCGACGCGCGCCGGCGCATCACGTCCAGCGGCAAGGACATCCGGCTCGAAGTCGATGGCGGCATCAAGATCGACAACATACGCCGTGCCGCCGACGCCGGCGCCGACACCTTCGTGGCTGGCAGCGCAATTTTTGGCCAGGCAGATTACCGCTCCGTGATCGAGCAGATGCGCAGCGCATTGCGCTGACGCGGGATAACGTGACCACGACAGCGCAGCCCGTCGCGATCGATGTCGATCGCGACGCCTTGCGCGCTGGCGCACGCGCCGCAATGCGGGTTCGCGTGGCGATGCTCGGCGTACTGGTATTGATTGCGGTGGTCATGCTGGTTCAGTCATGGCAGAGTCGCCATGCTGAACAGTTGCGCGGCGCAGATGGCGAGATCATCGCGCTGGCGGCAGCACAGCGCATCTTCAGCCATCGGCTGAGTTTGCTGGCCTTGCAATACAACAACGCGGCGGCTCCCGCGCAGCTGGGGCAGGTGCTGGCCGAGGCGCGCAGCCAGGCCCTGCGGCTGGAGGCGCTGCTGGCCGTGTATCTCGAGCGCGACTCGCACCAGGCCCGGCGGCTCGACGCGGTATTGCGTTCCTGGCAAAGGTCGCGCGAGGACTTCTTCGCCGGTGTCGCCGCTTTGCTGGGCGAGATCGAAGGCGCGGATGCCGGGCTGTTGCAGGCGCGTGTGCGCGAGATCCAGGCCCATGCACCTGACTATTACGCGGCGGCGCTGGCCATGTCGGAGCAGGCGCAGGTGCAGGCCCGCTCGCACAACGAGATGGCGCTGCGCTCCATGAACGTTGCCATGGCGCTGGTGCTGGGTCTGATGGCCTTGCTTGCGCTGGCCGTGGTCGAGCCCACTGCGCGCATGGTCAAACGTCAGCACAGCCTGGCACATGCCCAGGCTGCGCAGATGCGACGCCTGGCGCTTGTGGCAGAACATACGGCCAACGCGGTGATTTTGCTGGACGCGCAGCGGCGCGTCGAGTGGGTCAATCCGGGTTTTGTGGCGCTGAGCGGTTATGCGCTGGCGGATGTCAAGGGACAACAGCTGGGCTCGGTGCTGCAATTGCGTGCGCGCGAGATACGCGAGGGCGAGTCGTACAGGGACAACATGGCGCTCGGTAGCGCTGCCAACGGCGAGATCCAGGCGGTCACCCGCGACGGCAGACAGCTCTGGGTGCTTTTTGACATCCAGCCGCTGCGTGATGCCGATGGCCACGTCCTGTCGTGGGTGGTGGTAGCGTCCAATATCGACGAGGTGGTTCGCTCGCGGCAACAACGCCGTGCCTTGTTCGAGGCCTTGCCCACCGGTGTGCTGGTGTACTCGAAGCAGTTCGAAGTGGTCGACGTCAATGCTGCTGCGCTGGAGATGATCGGCCTGCCGCCGCAGCACCTGACGCAGGCCGGGGGTGCTGATGCCGTGCAGCAGGCGATCAGGCAACTGGGCCGCCCGGTACGTGACGACCTGTCCGACCTGCCGCAGGACGAGCGGCCTGCGCTACGCAGCCTGCACAGCGGCGAGTCGGTGCGCGGTGAACTGGTCGGGTACGAACGTGACGATGGCCGTGTTTTCTGGACTCTGGTCAACTCCGAACCCCTGCTCGACGAGCAGGGCGAAATCCAGGGGGCCGTCGTCTGTGTGGTCGACGTCACGGCGCAAAAGCGGCTCGAGCAGCGGCTGCGCGACAACGCCCGTACCGACAGCCTGACCTCCTTGCCCAACCGGCTGGTGGTGGCCGACCAGATTGCCGTTGCGCTCGAGCGCCACCGCAAGAATGCGGGTTACCACTTCGCGGTGTTGTTCATGGACTTCGACCGCTTCAAGCAGGTCAACGACACGCTCGGGCATGGTGTGGGGGACGCATTGCTGCGTCAGATTGCCGCTCGGCTGCAAACTGGCTTGCGCGAGAGTGACACGTTTGTGCGCACCAGCGACTTCGGGCAGATGGCGGCACGCATCGGTGGAGACGAATTCGTCGTGCTGCTCGACGACATCCGTGGCGATCTCGATGCCGAGGTGGTGGCGGGCCGGTTGCTCGATCTGCTCGCCATGCCCTACACCATCGGTGGGCACACGATCAATTCCAGTGTCAGCATCGGTATCGTCACCTCGGCCCATGCGGCCGACGACGTGGAGTCGATCCTGCGCGATGCGGATATTGCGATGTACGAGGCCAAACGCACTGGGCGGGGGCGTTACATGATGTTTGAGCCGGCCATGCACAAGCGCGTGCGTGACGACGTGGCGCTGGAGAACGATCTGCGCCAGGCCTTGGCCGCCGGCGAGATGTTTGTCGTGTACCAGCCGCTGGTCGACCTGGTCTCGCGCCAGGTGACCGGCATGGAGGCGCTGATGCGCTGGAAGCACCCGCGACGGGGGATGGTACCGCCGGCGCAGTTCATTCCGATCGCCGAGACGATAGGCTTGATCGGCAAGCTCGGCGCCTTCGTGATGCAGACGGCCTGTCGCGACTTCGCCTGGATGCAGGAGACGCTGGGCGAGCGGGCGCCGCAGACGGTGTCGGTGAACCTGTCGCGGGCCCAGTTGCGCGAACCGCCGCTGGCGTCGGACGTGTTGCAGGCCTTGCGCGCCCATGGCGTGGCAGCGGGGCAACTGCAACTCGAGATCACCGAAAGCCTGGCAGCGCAGGACCTGCCGATTCAGGCGCGGTTGCACGAGATCAAGGCCCTGGGCGTGACACTGGCGCTGGACGATTTCGGAACCGGGTATTCGTCGCTTTCGTGTCTGCATGAACTGCCGATCGATGTGGTCAAGATCGACCGCAGCTTTGTCAGCCTGGCCCTGACCAGCGACTACCACCGGGTGCTGATCGAGGCCACGGTGCTGATGGCACGCACTCTGGGCATGGGTACGCTGGCCGAAGGCATCGAAACCACGGAACAGGCCGATATGATGTGCGCCATTGGCTGCGGCAAGGGGCAGGGTTACCTTTTCAGCAAGCCTCTGGAGCGCGACGCGCTGGTGCAGTGGATCCGGGAACGTCCGCGTGTTCCATGATCGGCGGCTGGTCACTCTGACCCCTTAGGCCAGCCCGCGTCTTTGTTACACTGCGGCGATGTTCATTCACCGCATCAGCATCACAGGTTGTAGCGACCGGGGAGCCTGGCCCTGGCGTGACTCGCAAACCTTGCCGAGCTTGCTGTTGCCGCGCGCCGACTGATTCTCAGGGCCTGCCGCCGCGGCGCTCTCGCGGTGTACCTGGCACGGGCTTCTGGCCTGATCGTGCACCGCTACGGGCCCAGCTTTCTGGGTACCTCCATCCTGCATGCGCGTGCCTCTCATGTCTCGGGACGCCGCTGCTGTATCGAAAGGTCTGACGCGTGATCACCGAACTTGAATTCAAAAGCCTGGCCTCGCAGGGCTACAACCGCATACCGCTGATGGTCGAAGCCTTTGCGGACCTCGAAACTCCCTTGTCGCTGTACCTGAAACTGGCCTTCTCCAAGGGCGCCGGCGCCTACAGCTTTCTGCTGGAGTCCGTGGTCGGTGGCGAACGCTTCGGCCGCTATAGCTTCATCGGCCTGCCGGCGCGAAGCTTTCTGCGTGCCACCGGATTCGACGCCGACTCCAAGACCGAGGTGGTGACCGACGGAGTCGTGACGGAGACCGGTGTCGGAAATCCGCTCGATTTCATCGCTGATTACCAGAAGCGGTTCAAGGTGGCGCTGCGTCCGGGTCTGCCCCGTTTTTGCGGCGGCCTGGCGGGGTATTTCGGTTATGACACGGTGCGCCATATCGAGAAGAAGCTCGCGGCGTCGTGCCCGACCGATACGCTGGGCTGTCCCGACATTCTGCTGTTGCAATGCGAGGAACTGGCGGTCATCGACAATCTGTCTGGCAAGTTGTACCTGATCGTGTACGCCGATCCAGGCCAGAGCGAGGCCTACAGCCATGCCAAGCGCCGACTACGTGATCTCAAGGAGCAACTCAAGTATTCGGTCAGCGCGCCGGTGGTCAAGGCCACGCAGTCGTATCCGGCCGAGCGCGAATTTGCCAAGGCCGACTATCTGCGTGCGGTGGAAAAAGCCAAGGGCATGATCGAGGCGGGCGACTTCATGCAGGTGCAGGTCGGGCAGCGCATCAAGAAGCGGTATACCGAGTCGCCGCTGTCGCTGTACCGCGCCTTGCGGTCGCTCAACCCGAGCCCGTACATGTACTACTACCACTTTGGCGACTTCCATGTGGTGGGTGCCAGCCCGGAGATCCTGGTGCGCCAGGAGAACACCGACCAGGGTCAGAAGATCACGATCCGTCCGCTGGCCGGCACCCGGGGGCGTGGTGCCACGCCCGAGCGCGACAAGGCGATCGAGATCGAGCTGGTGAACGATCCGAAGGAGCGGGCCGAGCATGTGATGCTGATCGACCTGGCGCGCAACGACATCGGGCGTATCGCCAAGACCGGCACGGTCAAGGTGACCGAGGCCTTCGCCGTGGAGCGCTACAGCCACGTCATGCATATTGTCAGCAATGTCGAAGGCATTCTGAACGATGGCATGACCAGCATGGACGTGTTGCGCGCCACCTTCCCCGCCGGCACGCTGACCGGCGCACCGAAGGTGCATGCGATGGAGGTGATCGACCAGCTTGAACCGAACAAGCGCGGTATCTACGGCGGCGCCTGCGGTTACCTCAGTTATGCCGGCGACATGGACGTGGCGATCGCGATCCGCACCGGTGTCATCAAGGACGGCAACCTGTATGTGCAGGCCGCAGCAGGCGTGGTTGCCGACTCGGTGCCCGAGCTCGAATGGCAGGAGACCGAAGCCAAGGCGCGGGCATTGCTTCGCGCGGCCGAGCTGGTCGAGGAGGGTCTGGAATGAACGACATCGATAAGCAATTTCTCGCTGGGCCGCCCCAAGGGAAATTAGCCCCCTCGGGGCTGAGCCCTGCGGCTCACGTCCTGCCTGCGCAGGACGGGAAAGGGCGAAGAGCCGTCGACTCTGTCGTCGGTCCGTACAGCGCAGTACTTGCGTCGCCGGTGTCCACCGGTGCCGGGGAAGTGACAAGCGTGGGGGCCATATGATCAAGATCTTGATGATCGACAACTACGACAGCTTCACATACAACATCGTCCAGTATTTCGGCGAACTCGGTGCCGAGGTCGAGGTGTTTCGCAATGATGAAATCACCGTGGCCGGTATCGCCGAACGCGCGCCTGACCGGTTGGTCATATCGCCTGGTCCGTGTTCGCCAGCCGAGGCCGGCGTCTCGGTCGAGGCGATCCGCCATTTCATCGGCAAGCTGCCGATTCTGGGCGTCTGCCTTGGGCACCAGAGCATAGGCGCCGCGCTGGGCGGCAGGATCGTGCGCTCGCAGCAGCTGATGCATGGCAAGACCTCGGTCATTCAAACCACACGCTCAGGCGTGTTCGCCGGGTTGCCGGAAAAATTTACCGTGAATCGCTACCATTCGCTGGCCATCGAGCGCGCGACTTGTCCTGCCGATCTGGAAGTGACGGCCTGGACCGACGACGGCGAAATCATGGGTGTGCGCCATACCGGTTTGCCGGCTTGGCTGCGGCTCGAGGGCGTACAGTTCCACCCGGAGTCGATCCTGACCGAACATGGTCATGCGATGCTGAAGAACTTCCTGTCGTGACACAGGCGCACCCGGTGTGCGATACCCCCACCGCGGCTGGCGCGTGCCTTCTGCCAGCCCCTTGTTCGACGGAGAAACACCATGATGGTTGACTTGCGCAGTGACACCGTGACCCGACCGACCCCAGCGATGCGTGACGCCATGATGGCCGCCCCGCTGGGGGACGATGTCTATGGCGAGGATCCGAGTGTCAACGCCTTGCAGGACCAACTGGCGGCGTTGCTCGGCTTCGAAACGGCGCTTTTCATGGCGACCGGTACGCAGAGCAACCTGTGCGCCATCCTCGCGCATTGCCAGCGGGGTGATGAATACCTTGTCGGGCAGATGGCGCATGCCTACCGCTGGGAAGGGGGTGGCGCGGCGGTGTTTGGCAGTGTGCAGCCGCAGCCCTTGGCGCAGCAGGTCGACGGGACGCTGGCGCTGGCGGATATCGAAGCGGCGATCAAACCAGACGATGTGCACTATCCGGTCACCCGGCTGCTGGCGTTGGAAAACACCTGGGGCGGAAAGGTGTTGCCCTTCCAGTACCTGGAGCAGGCCAGCGCGCTGGCCGTGTCCAGGGGGCTGGCCCGCCACCTCGATGGCGCCAGGCTGTTCAACGCCGCAGTAGCGCAGGCGGCGCAGACCGGCGCCACCCCTATCGCCGAGGCGAGGCGGATCGCCCAATGTTTTGACAGCGTGTCGGTATGCCTGAGCAAGGGCCTGGGCGCTCCGGTCGGCTCGGTGTTGTGCGGCAGCCGCGCGCTGGTGCAACGTGCCACGCGTCTGCGCAAGATGGCTGGGGGCGGCATGCGCCAGGCGGGTTTACTGGCCGCAGCCGGAACCTATGCGCTGAATCACCATGTGGACCGGCTCGCGCAGGACCATGTGCTGGCACAGCGCCTGGCTGAAGGTCTGAAGGAAATCGAGGGCGTGTGGGTCGAGCCGCCGCACACCAACATCGTGTTTGTCGATCTGGTGGGGGAAACACGTGCGCGGGCACAGGACTTCATCGCGCATCTGCACGACCATGGCGTGCGGGCGTCTGGTTTGTACCGCCTGCGTTTCGTGACGCACCTGGATGTCGACGCCGCCGGTGTCGACCATGCCATCGCCACGGCGCGCGAATTTTTTGCCCGCTGACGCTCCATACCGATCCCGACACCTGACGCGCAGCACAGAACGCATCACCATGTTTGCCGGCATTGACCAACTGGGCCTGTTCATCGTAGCCGGCCTGCTGCTGAACCTGACGCCGGGTCCTGACGTGTTGTATATCGTGCGCAGCGCCATGCGTGGCGGCAGGCGTGCCGGCGTAGTGGCGGCGCTGGGTATTGGCGCCGGCGTCTTCGTCCATGTCGTCGCTGCCTCGGTTGGGCTGGGTGCGCTGATCGCCGCGTCGGCAACTACTTTCACGGTACTCAAATGGCTGGGTGCTGCCTACCTCGTCTACATGGGGGTTGGCATGTTGATCGCGCGTGGCCCGGGCTCACTGGCGGGTCTGGATCGGGGCAAGCCGGCAACGGCCGACGCCGTGCCGCTACGCCGTGTTTTCTCGCAGGGTTTCTGGACCAACGCACTGAACCCCAAGGTGGCACTGTTCTTTCTGGCTTTTGTGCCGCAATTCATCGCCCACGATGCCACCAGCAAGACCTGGACCTTTCTGTTGCTCGGCCTGATCTTCAACATCAACGCCTTGCCGGTGAACCTGGCATGGGGCTTGGCGGCAGCCTGGCTGGCCACTCGGTTGCAGTTGTTGCGCGGAGCGCTGGCCTGGCTCGATCGCGGGGCAGGCGCGCTTTTTCTCTACTTCGGAATCCGACTGGCCACGGCGGACCCTATTGCAATATCGACCTGAGGAGACAAAACCATGCCACAGAACACGATCAAGATCAGCCCGCAGGAAGCCTTGATTCGCACCATCGAGCATCGCGAGATATTCCACGACGAGATGCTGCACATCGTGCGCCAGATCATGAACGGCGACATGTCGCCGGTGATGATGGCGGCGCTCATCACCGGCCTGCGCGTCAAGAAGGAAACCATTGGCGAGATCACCGCTGCAGCCCAGGTGATGCGCGAGTTCTCGACCAAGGTGCACATCCAGGATACGACCCACCTGGTGGACATTGTGGGCACCGGCGGCGATGGCTCGCATACCTTCAACATCTCGACCTGCTCGATGTTTGTCGCCGCAGCGGCCGGCGCCAAGGTCAGCAAGCATGGCGGGCGCAGTGTCAGCAGCAAGAGTGGCAGCGCCGACGTGATGGAGGCGCTGGGCGTGAACATCCACCTGTCGCCCGAGGCGATCGCACGATGCATCGACACGGTGGGCGTGGGATTCATGTTTGCCCCGAATCACCATCCTGCGATGAAGAACGTCGCACCGGTGCGCAAGGAACTTGGCGTGCGCACCATTTTCAACCTGCTCGGTCCTTTGACCAATCCGGCGGGCGCGCCCAACATCCTGATGGGCGTGTTCCACTCTGACCTGGTGGGTATTCAGGTGCGTGCGCTGCAACGACTGGGCGCCAACCACGCCGTGGTGGTGTACGGGCGCGACGGCATGGACGAGGTGAGCCTGGGCGCAGCGACCATGGTGGGCGAATTGCGCAATGGCGAAATCACCGAATACGAGATCCATCCGGAGGACTTCGGCATGGTCATGGCCAGCAACCGCACGCTGAAAGTCGATACCGCCGAGGAGTCCAAGGCCATGTTGCTGGGCGTGCTCGACAACCAGGCAGGCGCACCGCGTGACATCGTCATCCTCAATGCCGGTGCGGCCTTGTACGCCGCCAACGTGGCGGATTCGATCCAGGCCGGAATATCCAAGGCGCAGGCCGCCATCGAGTCCGGCGCAGCGAAGGCCAAACTGCAGGAATTGGTTGCCGCCACCGCGGTGGCATCCTGAGCACAGCGAACTTCACTCCAGCGGGCTGCGTCCGGTGCGCGCAGTGGCCGAGGCATTTTTCGTCGTCCTTATGCTCGTTTACACGCATTGACCCGTTGTGACGGTTTCATTACCGTCCGATGACGATTGCGCCGTGATGCTGGGCTTTTTGCAGCACCGAGTTTTGGGAGAGATACCATGCGTTTGACACCTGTGTCCGGTTTGCTGGCATTGCTGCTGGGATGTTCATCCGCGGCATCGTTCGCGCAGGGCCGCCTGACCCTTTACTGCAGCTCCGATGCCGCCTGGTGCCAGCAGGCCAAGACCGAATTCGAGAAGAAGACCGGCATCCAGGTCGACATGACGCGCAAGAGCTCGGGTGAGACCTATGCCCAGATCAAGGCCGAGTCGTCCAATCCCAAAGGTGATGTCTGGTGGGGTGGCACCGGCGACCCGCACCTGCAGGCGGCGGAAGAAGGTTTGACCCAGGCTTATGCGTCGCCGGCGCGGACCCAGTTGCAGGATTGGGCCAACAGCCAGGCCGTGGCCTCGAAGGTGCGTACGGTCGGAATCTACTCGGGTGCGCTGGGTTACGGCTTCAACACCGAACTGCTCAAGAAGCAGGGCCTGCCCGAACCCAAGTGCTGGAAAGACCTGCTCAAGCCGGCCTACAAAGGCAAGATCCAGGTGGCCAACCCGAATTCATCGGGTACCGCGTATACCTTGCTGGCGACCTTGGTGCAGTTGTTCGGTGAAGACGAGGCGTTCAAGTTTCTCAAGACCATGAATGCCAACGTCAACCAGTACACGAAATCGGGCTCTGCGCCGATCAAGGCGGCAGGTGCGGGCGAGACCGTCATCGGCATTGTGTTTGCGCATGATGCGGTGGCAGTAGCCGAAGCCGGCTTCCCCATCAAGACGGTCATTCCGTGCGAGGGCACCGGCTACGAGATTGGCTCGATGAGCATCGTGCAGGGTGCGCGCAACCTGGACAACGCCAAGAAGTTCTACGACTTTGCGCTTGGCGCTGAATTCCAGAGCATGGCGCAAGACGTCAAATCGTTCCAGGTGCCGTCCAACAAGGCGGCTAAAACTTCGCCCAAGGCGCCGGACCTGAAGAAGATCAAACTGATCAACTACGACTTCGTCAAGTACGGCTCCTCCGCCGAACGCAAACGCCTGCTCAAGAAGTGGGACGATGAGGTCGGTTCACTGCCGCGCTGAGTTCAGCAGCGGTGACCGCTCGTTAACGTAGCTCACGTGCGAACGACACGCCTGGATCGCCAGGCCGCCGGCATCGCGCTGTGCGTGCTGCTGGCCATTGCCGTATTGCCCTGGTATGCCATCCAGGACGGCTTCTGGAGCACCCAGTGGTGGGGTGCGTACCCGATGTCCGCCGACTCGGCGCCGGCATTGTTTCTGTGGCTGCAGGGGCGTAATCTGTGGCTGCTGCCGGTCGCCGCCCTGGGACTGCTGGCCTTGATGGTCGGCTTGTGGCGATTTCCACAGGGCGCTCAAGCCCGGATACTGACCTTTGTTGGTCTGGCTGGCATCGCTTACATGCTGACGCAGGGGTTTTTGTTCGGTCTGCGTGGCTGGAATGCCTCCTGGCTGATTGCGCTGATGGGCGAGACGGAGCAGCGCCAGTTCGGCATGGGTTACGGCGCGCTGGTTGCCGGCGCGGGGTTTCTTTTTCTGCTCACGCGTGGTCTGGCGCTGCGGGGCCTGGTGGGTGGTGACGCGTTTGTCGCCGGGTCGCTGGGGCTGGTGATTGCGCTGACGCTGCTGTTCATCGGCATGCCGGTGTTGCAGATGCTGACCATTCCGTTCCGGGATGCCGACGGCGGCTGGGCGCTGGCGCCGTTTGTCGAGCGCCTGATGGACCCCAAGATCTGGCGCATCGCGTGTTTCTATTCCGGTTCGACCTGCGGGGTGGCGTGGAACTCGCTGATGCTGGCCATCAGTGTGGGTGTGTTGTCCACGCTGCTCGGGCTGGCCTTCGCGCTGGTGCTCACTCGCACGGGGGTACGTTTTCGCTCGGCGTTCAAGTCGCTGTCGCTGCTGCCCATCATCACGCCGCCATTTGTGATCGGGCTGGCCATCATCCTGTTGTTCGGCCTGTCCGGCAACGTCACCCAGTTTGTCGCCACGCAATTCGGTCTGGAGCCGACGCGCTGGGTCTACGGGTTTACAGGCGTGTTGATCGCGCAATTGCTGTCGTTCACGCCGATCGCATTCCTGGTATTGATCGGCGTGGTCGAGGCCATCAGTCCGTCGCTGGAGGAAGCAGCACAGACTTTGCGCGCCAGTCGCTGGGACACCTTCAAGACGGTCACCTGGCCGCTGATGCGACCGGGGCTGGCAAACGCCTTCCTGCTGGGCTTCATCGAGAGCATGGCAGATTTCGGCAACCCCCTGGTTCTGGGCGGCAACTTCAACGTGTTGTCGACCGAGGTGTTCTTCGCCGTGGTCGGGTCGCAGAACGACCAGGGCCGTGCAGCCGTGCTGGCCATCATCCTGCTGCTGTACACCATTGGCGCCTTCTATCTGCAACAACGCTGGCTGGGGCGGCGCTCATATACCTCGGTCAGTGGCAAGGGCGACGGCGGCATGCATCCCCCACTGCCACGACGTATCGCATGGCCGATCATCGGCGTCACCGCGCTCTGGGGATTTTTCACCGTGGTCGTGTACCTGATGATTGTCTACGGAAGTTTTGTGCAGTTGTGGGGCCTGGACCACACGTTGACGGTCAAGCACTATGTGCATGCGTTCTCCGTGGCCTACGGTGAGTTCGGAATTCGCTGGGAAGGCTCGGCCTGGAACAGCTTCTGGACCACGATCCAGATCGCCACCATCTCTGCGCCGCTGACGGCCGCCGTGGGTTTGATTACCGCGTGGCTGCTGACCCGCCAGGAGTTCCGCGGCAAGAAGGCTTTCGAGTTCGGCACCATGCTCAGCTTCGCCATTCCCGGCACGGTCATTGGCGTGAGTTACATCATTGCGTTCAATGTGCCACCGATCGAGCTCACCGGTACCGCGGCGATCCTGGTGATCTGCTTCGTGTTCCGCAACATGCCGGTGGGGGTGCGCTCGGGCATCGCATCGTTGTCACAGATTGACAAGAGCCTGGACGAGGCCTCGCTGACGCTGGGTGCCAGCTCGTGGATGACGTTCCGGCGCATCACGCTGCCGCTGATCCGCCCGGCCATCCTGTCGGCGCTGGTCTACAGCTTCGTGCGCAGCATGACGGCGATCAGCGCGGTGATCTTCCTGGTCAGTGCGCGCCATGACATGGCGACCAGCTACATCATCGGGCGGGTCGAGAACAACGAATATGGCGTGGCGATTGCGTACTCCACGGTGCTGATCGTCGTCATGCTGGTGGCCATCGGCATCTTCCAGTGGCTGGTCGGTCAGCGCAAACTGGGCCGGCGCGACGGCCAGCAAGGTACTTCGATGATTGCAGGAGGCGCATGAACACCAGCACCACCAAAGGGTCCCGCAAGGGGCCGGCCCGGGTTGTTTTCGACAAGGTCACCAAACGGTATGGGACCAGTGCCGTGGCGGCGGTGGACCAGGTCTCACTGGATTTTCCGGCGGGCAAGCTGGTAACGCTGCTCGGCCCTTCCGGTTGCGGCAAGACCACGACGCTGCGCATGATCGCCGGCCTGGAAATGGCCACCAGCGGACGTATCCTGATCGGCGACGACGACGTGACCCGGCTGCCGGCCACCGCGCGCGACGTGTCCATGGTGTTCCAGTCCTATGCCTTGTTTCCGCACATGACGGTGATGGAGAACGTCAGTTACGGGCTGAAGATGTCGGGCTTTTCCAAGGACGTCATCGTACCCAAGGCCAACGATGTGCTGAAGCAGTTGGGTCTGGACAAGCTTGCGGTGCGGTATCCGAATGAACTCTCCGGTGGCCAGCAGCAGCGCGTGGCGGTGGCACGGGCCATCGTGCTCGAACCCCGGGTGTTGCTGTTCGATGAGCCCTTGTCCAATCTGGACGCCAAGCTGCGCCGATACGTGCGCCAGGAGATCCGCGACCTGCAGCAAGCCCTGGGCCTGACGGTGGTCTATGTGACCCACGACCAGGAAGAAGCGTTGGCCGTGTCCGACATCATCGTCGTCATGAACAACGCAGTGATTGCGCAGACCGGCACGCCGCGCGAACTGCACGATCTGCCGCAAACCCGCTTCGTGGCCGACTTCATCGGGGAGGCCAATGTATTGCCCTGCGAACTGGTATCTGGCGGGGCTGCAGACACGCCCGCGACAGTCAAGCTCGGTGGCTTGATTCTGCAGACCAACGCTTGCGCCGGCCCGGCAACCGAGCGCCACGTGGCGGTGCGACCGAACCGTGTGTCGCTGCAGGCCGCGGGCAGTGCCAACACGCTGGAGGCGACGATCCAGAAGGCAACCTACGTCGGCGAGCAGATGGAATACATCGTGTCGACGGCTTTGGGCGAGCTGTTCGTCACCTCATCGGACACCGACAACCCGATTGCCTCCGGTAGTTCGGTAGCATTGGGATTTGGCGTGGGCGACGTGGTGTTGCTGCGCGACTGAGATCCTGCCGGGCGCGCGCAGTCCGGGCGACCGCTGCGGTCAGACGAGCGGGACGCCGAACAATTCCTGCATGTTGCTGGCCAGCGCGGCATTGCTTGCCAGTATCGGATTGCCGTTTTCGATGCCACCCGGCGTCCAGAAGTTGTTGACCCGGCCGCCCGCTTCGGTGATCAGCAACAAGGCGCCGGCGACATCCCAGGAGTTGATGTGGGCTTCTGCATAGGCCTCGATTCGTCCCGCGGCGACATAGGCCAGGCCGAGCGCGCCGGAGCCGGCGCGGCGCACCGAGCAGCCGGCGTGTGCAGCACGCCCAACCATGTCCAGATAGGTCTGCACCGGGATGCGCGTGGACCAGCCAACCTCCACCGTGCTCGCATTGATGTCCCGCACTTCGCTGACACGCATGCGCTGGCCATTGAGCCAGGCACCTTGGCCGACCTGGGCGATGAACAGTTCGTCGTGGTTGGGTTCGTATAGTGCGCCGGCTTCGAGTGTGCCGTCCACGATGAGTCCGAGCGAGATGCAGTAGTGCGGAATCTGGCGCGCGAAGTTGGCCGTGCCATCGATCGGGTCGACGATCCACAGGCGTGCGCCGTCGACCGACCCGCCGCCTTCTTCCCCCAGCACAGCGTCGCCGGGAAAGCGCGCCTCGATCTGCTCACGCACGAACTGTTCGATCGCACCATCGGTGGCGGTCAGGTAGTCCTGCCGGCCCTTGAGCGAATAGGCGGGTTTGTCGGTCGCCGTGAAAGCTATGCGCATGCGGATGCCTGCGGCACGCACGATCTCTTCAATGGCAATCATCAGTTCGGTCATGGGTTCTTTCATTTCAGCATCCATTCGTGTGCCGGGTCGTTGCGGAACACCCACAGGCGATTCGGGCCGGCCATCACGTTGAGGTAGTACAGGTCGTAGCCATGGGGCGCCACGACCGGGTGGTAACCGCGCGGCACCATCACCACGTCATGGTCTTCCACCGCGCAGGCTTCGTCGATCGATCGGTCGTCGGTGTAGATGCGCTGGAACGCAAAGCCCTGGGGCGGATTGAGCCGGTGGTAGTAGGTCTCTTCCAGCAGAGTTTCCAGCGGTGGTGTTTCGGCGTCGTGTTTGTGCGGCGGGTAGCTGGACGAATGGCCGGCCGGCGTAAGCACTTCAACCACCAGCAAATGCGCGGCGGTAGGGTCGTCGTGGGGAAGGATGTCGCAGACATGGCGGGTATTGCTGCCCTTGCCACGAACACTGCGTTTCATCTGTGCCGGGTCGAGCAGGCGCACGGCACGCGGCTTCGTATCGCACGGCGCGGTGCACAGGCCCAATTCGCAATGGCGCACTGCGCGCACCGTCACGACCTGGCTGGCAGGTACGTAAATGGCAGCGGGCGCGCAATCGTCGAACACGCTGTCGCGCGTGCCCAGATCGGACCATGTATGCGTGCCGATGCGTACATCGACGCGGCCGCTCAAGACCACCAGACACAACTCGCGCGCGTTGGTCTCGATGCGCTCAGACTCGCCCGCCTCAAGCCGAATGGCCCGGAAACCGACGTGCTCCCAGCCCGCGCTTTGCGGCGTGACGTCGACGATTTCGCGCCCCGTGCGGGCGGCCTTGACCTGCAGACGACTGACCATTTCAAACCTCCTGGGCCGATGGGTCGAGCCGGTCAACGATCGCACGCAAGGTCTTGAATCCCTTGTCGGCGTAGGCATAACTCGGCGCCACCGCCGGGTCCTGCTCGGCCTCGACGACGAGCCAGCCCTTGTAGCCTGCCTCGTGCAGGGCTTCCAGCACTGCATCGAAGTCGATTGCACCGTCGCCCGGGACCGTGAAGGTTCCGTACAACACGCCGGTGAGAAAACTCCAGCCATCATTGCGTGCCTGGGCCACGACGTCGGCGCGGACGTCCTTGCAATGCACATGCACCACCCGGGCTATGTGTCGGCGCAGCAGCGCCACCGGATCGCCGGCGCCGCCGTACCAGGCATGGCCGGTGTCGAACAACAGACCCACATTGCTTGGCTCGGTTACCGCCATCAGCTGGTCGATGTCCTGCGGCGATTCGACGTAGGCGCCCATGTGGTGGTGATAGGCGAGGACGATGCCATAGGTTTTTTGCAGATGGGCGCCAAAGACATTGAGCCGCGCGCCATAGGCCTGCCATTGCGCCATGTCATTGAAACGTGGTCGACGCGCCAGCGGCATGTCGATCTGGCCTTGTATCGTGCCGGCACACTCTCCATAGACTACGACGCGCGCGCCATTGAACTGCAGCCTGGCCATATGGTCGTGACAACGCGCGATCTCAGCCTCGACGGTGTCTTCGGCCAGGAACCCGCTGTACCAGCCCGAGATACAGGCAAGATCGTATTCAGCCAGCTTGGCCTTGAGCGCCGGACCCGTCTTCGGGAACTTGTTGCCCAGCTCAAAACCAGCGTAGCCGATCTGCTTGCCTTCTGACAAGGCGGTCTCCAGGGGCGTCTCGCCGCCCAGTGCGGGCAGGTCATCGTTCATCCAGCTGATCGGGTTGATGCCGATCCGCACATTCCAGGTCATGTCAGTAAATCCTTTTTGGCGCTGTCGTAGGCTTCGCGTGCGGCCACGACCTGCGCGCGCTGGGAGACTTCGGGTATGGCCACGTCCCACCAGCAGCCACCGTCGTCGGTGCTGCGGGTGTGGGTGGTGTTGATGACGATGACCTGGGTCTTGCGCGCCGCGCGCGCGGCCACCATGGCCTTTCGCAATTCGGTCAGGTCGGCGGCCAGGACGGCCTCGGCACCCAGGCTGCGTGCGTGCTGGGCAAAGTCGATCTGCATCCCGGAGCTGTCTGGCATTGCGCAGTCCTGCAACATGTTGTTGTATGCGGCGCCGCCCGTGGCGGTCTGCAGGCGCTGGATGCATCCAAAGCCACGGTTGTCCAGCACCACGATGATGAGCTTGAGCCCCAGCATGACCGAGGTTGCGATCTCGGAGTTCATCATCAGGTAGGAGCCGTCGCCCACCATGACAATCACTTCCTGATGCGGACGCGCCATCTTCACGCCCAGGCCACCGGCAATCTCGTATCCCATGCAGGAGTAGCCGTACTCGACGTGGTAGTTGCCTGGCGCGCCGGCGCGCCACAACTTGTGCAGCTCGGCTGGCAAGGTGCCGGCTGCGCAGACGACCACGTCCGCCACGGCGCTGTCGGTGGTGGAATCGCGAATCGCGCCTATCACATCGGCGTCATAAGGCAGCACGTCGTCGGGCAACGCATCGGCGGCGGTCAGCTGGTCGACGCGATGCACCCAGGCAGCGGCACGTTGGCTCGCGCTGGCCTGCCAATGGGTGTCGCTGGTCCAAGGGCCCAGCGCTGCATCGAGTGCGGACAAGGCTTCGCGGGCGTCAGCCACCAGTGTGGCGCCCCGGCATTTGCGCGCATCGAGCACCGACACGTTGATACCCAATACCGGCTTGCCGGAGAACAGGCTGTGAGACCCGGTGGTGAAGTCCTGCAACCGGGTACCGATGGCAATGATCAGATCCGCTTCCCGGGCCATGGCGTTGGCCGCCGGTGAGCCAGTGACGCCGATCGCTCCCAGATTGAGCGGGTGGTCCCAGCGCAGGCTTCCCTTGCCGGCCTGGGTTTCCGCCACCGGCAGCCCGTGGGCTGACGCGAATCGGCCCAGTGTCTCGCCGGCCAGGCTGTACAAAACGCCACCGCCCGCGATGATCAGTGGCTTGGCGGCTCTGCGGATCAATGTCATGGCATCTTGCAACTCCCTTGCATCGGCGCCCGGGCGTCGAATGCGCAAAGGTGTCGGCTGCAGGAATTGCGTCGGGCAGTCGAAGGCCTGGGTCTGTACGTCCTGGGGCAGGGCCAGGCAGACCGGGCCGCAACGGGCAGGGTCGAGCATCATCGCAACCGCGTGGGGCAGTGCGCTCAGAATCTGTTCGGGGCGACTGATCCGGTCAAAAAAACGTGTCAGAGGACGGAACGCGTCGTTGACGCTGACGTCGCCCTGACCGGGGTCTTCAAGCTGCTGCAAAACCGGGTCGGGCGCGCGCGATGCGAAAGTGTCCCCGGGCAGCATCAGCAGCGGCAGCCGGTTGACATGGGCCAGCGCGGCGGCGGTCAGCAGGTTGGTGGCGCCCGGTCCGATCGAGGTGGTCACAGCCATCATGCGCTGGCGAAAGCCGGCCTTGGCGTACGCGATGGCCGCATGGGCCATCGCCTGTTCGTTGTGAGCGCGCCAGGTCGGCAGATGTTCGCGTTCGGCCCACAGGGCTTCGCCCAGTCCGGCGACATTGCCATGCCCGAAGATTGCGAACACGCCGGCGCAATAGGGTTGCAGGCTTCCGTCGGGGAATTCGATGCGCAATGCGGCCAGGTGGCGTACCAGCGCCTGGGCCATCGTCATTCTTTCAGTCGTCATGGCGGTGTGGCGTTGGTGTCCGGGTCAGGTCGAGATGGTCGCATGCCGATGGCGGTCCGACCACGCACGTGACAACAAAGAGAAGTTGGAGGCCACGCTGTCCACAAGTTCCTGGTCGGTACATTTTCGGCGCAGCCAGCGCGACGACGGCTCGGCCCACAGGCTGCGCCCGACCATGAATCCCTTCACGATCGGGTTGTCGGCTTGCGCGAAGCTGTCGGCCAGTGCCTGTACCGGCTGATTGAGTCCCAGGATCACGGCGCCACGGCACGATGGGTCACGCCCAGCGATCAGCAGCGCAAGCGCATGCCAGCCTTTGGATGCCATCGGCGCCAGCTTCCACCACTCCGGCTGGATGCCCAGGTTGTAAAAACGTTTGACCGAACGCAGCACGGCCTCGTCATGGATGCCGACCGGTATCGGGCTGCCCGGGCAGATGATCTCCAGCAGCAGTTCATGGCCGCTGATCCGCGTGGCCTGCCACAGCTCCTGTACTTTGAGTTCCTGCTCCAGTCGCAGAGCCGGCGGATCGTCGGGGTGGTAGTGCACCAGGCATTTGCAGACATGCTCGGCCGGCCAGTTCACCAGGTTTGAGCCGATCGACAGGCCGCCATCAAAGCGCAGTGGACGCGAACCTGGCAACTCCACCGGACGGCCCACCCACCAGCCGCGACCGGTTGCGTCAGCCAATGCGTCGGTGCCATATTCGCCGCCGTCGATCAACACACCGATACGGTCTTGCAGATGGGCGTCGGTCGCAACCTGCTCGGCCGCACGCAGCAATAATCTTTTGAGCGCCACCACATCGGCCGAGGACGCGCCGCACTGGCGGGCCAGCTCGAAGAACTGACTGCGGTGATCGAATGCGATCACCTGCAGCTCGGGTCGGTCGGTGCGGTGGGGTGTGACGCGATGCAAATGGGCCAGCTGGCGATCGGCGTCGACCCGAGGATTGCGCGCACCGCCAAACCAATGGTCGAGTTCGGCCGGGGTCGGCATGGCCGGGGCGCAGGCATGGCGCGACACCACGATGGCGCCACAGGCATTGGCCAGGCGCGCGGCTTCAATGAAACCCATGCCGCGCAGAAAGCCGGTCATCAGACCCGCGGCAAACGCGTCGCCCGCGCCCAGCACGTTCATGACCTCGACGCGTTCCCCTTGCGCTGTCAGTGCGTCCGCAAGTTGCGCCGGTATCGCGCCCGGAATGAAGCAGCAACCCGCTGCACCAAGTTTGACCACCAGCGCCGCAGCCGTGACTGCGCGCACGGCTTGCAGTGACCCCAGCAGGTTGCCGGCCACGCCGCCGGCAATCAGGAACTCCTCTTCAGTGCCGATCAGCAGGTCGAACTGCGGCAGCATCTGCTGCAACTGGGAGGTGACGCGGGCGTCTGCGACAAAGCGGTTGGCGCCTTCGCCGCGCTTGGTCAGTCCCCACAACACCGGCCGGTAGTCGATGTCCAGCACCCGCATCACCTTGTGTTTCGCGGCATAGGTCAATGCCACGCTGGACGCTGCGCGCACCGTGGGGGCGCTCAGATGGGTTCCGGTGATCAGCAGCGCGCGGCAACCGGAGATGAAGGCCTCGTCGATCAACGCCGGGTCGATGGCCATGTCAGCGCAGTTCTCGCGGTAGAACAGCAGTGGAAACGTGTCGCGGTCTTTCAGCCCCAGCAATACCAGCGCCGTGAGGCGTTGCGGATCAACCTGCACCTGCGAGATGTCGCAACCCTCTTGAGCCAGCGTTTCGGTTAGAAAGCGTCCCATCTGCTCGTCGCCGACGCGCGAGACCATGGCTGCGCGCAGGCCCAGCCGGGCGACGCCGAACGCAATATTGGCCGAACTGCCGCCCAGATACTTGGCGAAACTGGAAACGTCCTCCAGCCGTGACCCGAGTTGCTGTGCATACAGGTCTACCGCCAGTCGTCCCAGGCAGGCCAGATCGTGGGTGCGGCCTTCGGGAATGTGTAAGGGTGACATCGTGGGCGGCTCACTGGTTTCGGTCGTGCGCAGGTCCGAAGGCAGAATCCAGACGGCGTGGGCCGGCTTGCGCGAGGGAAGGGCGGTTGGATCCAAGGTCTGCTTTCGATGGCACGCGCCGCGCGGGGTTTGCACGCGCGATGTGAACGCGCGCACGGGTGCCGCCGCAGGGGCTGTCGCTGTCGATACGGGGGTGCATTTGTCGCGACAAAGCGCAATCCGTCGATCGTGACTGAAGTGGACAAAAATGCATTCGGACATACGCCTAGAATATATTTTCTATTTTTCTAACATCTGAGGTGCGTACGACGTGACTGCTTTGCCTGAATCGCCTTTGCAGCCCAAAACTGCGTCCAACCCTGCCGCGGCGCAGTTGCTGGCCGATATCGGCGACGCCTACGAGTCGTTGAGCCGCCAGCTCAAGCAGATCGCCCGTTACGTCGAGCAGCACCGGGATCACATCGGACTGGACCGGATTCAGGATGTTGCGCAGCGTTGCGAGGTGCAGCCATCGGCGGTGATCCGGTTTGCCAAACGTTTCGGTTTCAGCGGCTACTCCGAAATGCAGAAGATCTTTCGCGATGGCATTGCACAGCAGATTGCGCCAAGCCGCAATTACCAGGTGCGCATCCGACGTGTTATCGAGCAGGCCCAGGGAAACCTGAGCAGTGCCGATATCGCCGACGAGTTCATCGGTGGCAGCATTGCCGGCATGCAGGAGTTCAAGCGCGACCTGCACAGTTCGGTGTTCGATGACGCGGTCGCCTTGCTGGCCGACACGCAGTCGATCTGGGTCGTGGGCTGCCGTCGCTCGTTTGCCGTAGCGACATATCTGACCTATGCGTTGCAGCATACGGACAAACGGGTCGAATTGCTCTCCGGCCTGGGCGGCATGTACGAGGGTCATCTTCGCGGCCTGCGCCAGGGCGACGTGATGGTGGTGGTCAGCTATACGCCGTACGCACAAGAATCGCTCGATTGCGCACGGGCGGCAGTTGCGCGTGGCGCCCGCATAATTGCGATCACCGACAGCCAGATGAGTCCGCTGGCTGCCATGGCTGCGGCGACACTGGTCGTGCATGAAAGCAGTACCTTCGGTTTTCGTTCGCTCACCAATACCATGTGTCTGGCGCAAAGCATGTTCATTGCGCTGGCCTACCGTACCGAGTTGACGTCCGTGCCGGTGGACGCCTCGATGGCCGCCGAGAGGTAGGCCATGCTCGCACGCAGGCGATGTTCGATGTCGGGCGCCGTGATGATGGCGTCGGCAAACGGCTCGAACGAAAAATAGCCGGCGTAACCACCGTCGAGCAGCGTGCGCAGTTGCGCGACATTGCCCAGTCGATCCTGCGGGCCGACCAGTTGCCGATGTGGGTCGCGCATCTGGGCTGTCGCCAGTTCGGTGTCCTCGACACCGGAAACATGGACCAATCCGGTGGATTGGGGAAAAAAATCCCGGTCACTCGCCACGCAGTGGTGAAAAGTGTCGTGTACCAGTGCAAACGGTGCCCGAGCTCCGATGGCGCCGATGGCGCGCTGCGCCTGGCATTTGCGGCGCACGGCCGACTCGCCAAAACCCAGCGGTTCGATCAGGCCGATCAGTCCATGACCGCTGAGCACCGGTTGCAAGCCATGCAGCGCGTGCACCAGATCGTCGTGTCGCTGAGATGGATCGCGGCTGTCGTGGCGATTGTTCGTGGCACACAGCACCAGGGCCTGGGCTCCGACTTCAGCCGCATAACGCGCCAGCGCCCCGGCCTCACTTTGGCGGCTGGCGGTGAGCTGGTCGAACTCCTGCAGGGCGTTGATCGCATGGATGTGCAGGCCGTGGTCTGACGCGATGGATGCGATGGTACCCGGTGGCGTGCCGTCGCGCAGTTCGACGGCAGACAGATCGTTGCGCAATTCGATGGCGTCGACGCCCAGTCGTTGCGCCATCGCGGCGAACGCGACGAACGGCATCCGTGAGCCGCATATACGGTTGAGAGCGAAGCGGATCGTCGGTTTCATGGTGGCGTCTCCTGCGTGCCGGTCTTGATGATGCGCGGGATTTGGAAAATTAGTTTCACATTCCATCATACTGAAAAGTTGATTCCACGGACCTGGGTGTCGCGCTATAGTCCGCAATCGCGCCACCTCGGTCAGGCCGGTTCGGCCGTGGCGTCGGATCGGCGGTCGCATCATCTGGGTCATCGGCCCCTATCAGGATGGAGAAGCAATGAAGAATGTCGCCATTTTTGGTGCTGGTCGAATTGGCCGCATTCACGCAGGCAACCTCGCCGCATTGAACGGCGTGCGGCTGCAATATGTGTCGGACCCGATGGCTGAGGCTGCAACGGCGCTTGCTGGTGCGCTCGGTGCCAAAGTAGCCACCGTCGAGGAGGTTTTCGCGGACCCTGGTATCGATGCCGTCGTTATTGCGTCGTCCACCGACACCCACAGCGACCTGCTGAGCCGGGCCGCAGCAGCGCGCAAGCACATCTTTTGCGAGAAGCCGATCGACCTGTCGCTGGAGCGGGTCAGGGCCTGCGTTGATGCGGTTCAGGCGGCGGGTGTCGCCTGCATGATCGGTTTTCAGCGCCGCTTCGATCCCACCTTCAGCGAGGCGCGCGCGCGTTTGGACCGGGGCGAGATCGGCAACCTGGAGATGCTGATCGTGACCAGCCGCGATCCGGGCGCGCCGCCGGTCGAATACATCCGGGCGTCGGGCGGCATCTTTCGCGACATGCTGATTCACGACTTTGACATCTTTCGCTGGATCCTTTGTGCCGATGGTGACGAAGCGCAATGGCTCAGCGCCACCGGTTCGGTGCTGACGGACCCGGCGATCGCTGCTGCGGGAGATCTGGACAGCACGGCAGTGACGATCCGCACCCGCAAGGGCCGCTTGTGCCAGATCAACACCATTCGCCGCTCCGCGTACGGATACGACCAGCGCTTTGAAGTCCTGGGTTCGCTGGGCATGCTGCAATGTGGCAATCACAAACCCAGCGAAGTGGCACAGTGGGATGCGCAGGGCATCCACGGCGACAAGCCGGAGAATTTCTTCCTGCAGCGTTATGCCGCAGCCTATCGGCTGGAGATCGCCCACTTCTTCGAGTGCCTGCAGACCGGGGCCGCATTCCGCACCACCGTGGCCGATGGCCTGGCAGCGCAGCAACTGGCCGATGCCGCAGCGCAAAGTGCGCACACCGGATTGCCGGTAACCTGGTCGTAGCCCGCGTTCTGTCGAACGCACTACTATAGGGGCTTCGCCTGCGCGCCGCTGCCGCAGGTCCGCGGCACGCCCATGGGGAGCCGCCACCACGCCCAAAAATACTGAAAATGTCCGACATCCTGAACGAGATCGTTGCGGTCAAGCGCACCGAATTGGCGATCGCAGTGGAGCGCCGCCCGCTGGCCCTCATGCGTGCGGACGCCGAATCGCGCATCCTTACGCGGGATTTCGAGGCTGCCATGCGCCAGCGCATCGATGTCGGACGCAATGCGGTGATCGCCGAGATCAAGAAGGCCAGCCCGTCCCAAGGGGTGATCCGGGCCGATTTCGAGCCCGCCGACATTGCCCAGACGTATGCCGAGCATGGCGCGGCCTGCCTGTCGGTGCTGACCGATCAACAGTTTTTTCAGGGCAGCGTCGACTATCTCAAGCAGGCGCGCGCGTCGTGCCAGTTGCCGGTGTTGCGCAAGGACTTCCTGATCGACCCCTATCAGGTCTATGAATCGCGGGTGATGGGCGCTGACGCCATTTTGCTGATCGCCGCCTGTCTGGACGATGCACAGATGCGCGACATGGAGACGATTGCGCGCGACCTCTTCATGGCGGTGCTGGTCGAGGTGCATGATGCGGCCGAACTCGAGCGCGCCTTGCGCCTGAACACCCCCCTGATAGGCATCAACAACCGCAATCTGCGCACCTTCGAGGTGTCGCTGGACACCACGATCGCGCTCAAGGCGGCTGTACCGAAGGACAGGATGGTGATCACCGAAAGTGGTATCGCCGGGCGCGCCGACGTGGAGCGCATGAACTCCGCGGGCATCTTCGGGTTCCTGATCGGTGAGGCCTTCATGCGGGCACCCGATCCGGGTGCGGCCATGGCCAGTGTGCTGGATACCGCCTGATCCCACCATGCCGCGAGACGGCCTGAACCGATGGCAATGCGGATCATCTTTGCGCTGCCGGGACGGATGTTGCGGTTGTCTGCGACGAGGCTGACATTACCGAAGAGGCCCACGGGGAGCTACCGACGTGACTGATCTGATGGCCGATCGACTGGTGGCGTGGAGCCCAGCCGACTGGCCTGTGGCCGACGACTGGCGCGAGCTCACGACCGAATTTTTTGCCAGCGAAGCTGGCCTGCGCCTGGGCCACTACGTGACGGCGCGACTCGCGGCCGGCGCCACCATTTACCCGCCGCAACCGCTGCAGGCGCTCGCGATGACGCCGCTGCACAGGGTGAAGGTGGTGATTCTTGGCCAGGACCCCTACCACGGGCCCGGACAGGCGCATGGGCTGGCGTTCTCGGTGGAGCCGGGTGTGCGCGTGCCGCCGTCCCTGCGCAACATCCGCGCCGAAATCGAGCGGGAACGACAAGCCGGGGAACTGTTGACGGACGTGGCCCCCGATCCCGGCCAGCGGTCGTCCGGTGGAGAGCTCACGGCCTGGGCCCGCCAGGGCGTATTGCTGCTCAACGCGTGCATGACCGTCGAGCAAGCCGCGCCTGGCGCCCATGCCAAGGCGGGTTGGGAAGTGCTTACTGATTCGATTCTTGCTGCTGTGCAACGCAATCCGGGTCCGGTCGCCTTTCTATGGTGGGGCGCTCGCGCGCAGGCGCTGCGCCCGCTTCAGGTCGATGGCGCCGGTTCTGCGCCGCGTCTGCATCTACTCGCCAATCACCCGTCGCCGCTGTCGGCCCGACGTGAGCCGACCCCCTTCATCGGCTGCGGCCATTTCGCGTTGGCCAATGATTTCTTGGTTCGGCATGGAGCCCCGCTGATCGACTGGCGATAATCCAGCCGGCGGTTTTGAATGCTCCGCGATTTCGACAACAGGCCATTAACCGTGGCATAATCTGCGGTTCGCTCAAGGAGAGGTGGCCGAGTGGTTAATGGCAGCAGACTGTAAATCTGCCCTCTTACGAGTACGCTGGTTCGAATCCAGCCCTCTCCACCAGCGAAGGAATCTCAGATTGCGTTTGTATGCGTATGTATAG